>Ga0315294_10004138_pt1 | contig 15811 bp, 27 predicted proteins | sample YL17G13_40_MG_FD_203626 | JGI IMG/M metagenome (GOLD analysis project Ga0315294, IMG submission 203626) | Sediment microbial communities from Yellowstone Lake, YNP, Wyoming, USA - YL17G13_40 | ecosystem: Environmental > Aquatic > Freshwater > Lake > Sediment | place: USA: Wyoming | collected... | reverse complement strand
TGAATACTGATTCTCTTATCCTTTGCTTCTTCCTTCTGCATATCACGCTGATTCAGCGTGCCTGATTGAAGCTGAGCAAGTTGTTGGTTATACTTAAACTCTTCAGCCATAAGCTGAGTTTTAAGCATAGCCTCCTGTTTCATCTTCTCAATATCAAATGCTACCTCAGCTTGTTTCATCTGCATCTTAGATTGAGCTTCCATCTGTATCTTCTGCATAGCAACTTGACCTGCCATCTCTTGAGATTTAAGTTGTTGCTCAGAAACAATAGCTTGCTTTTGCATTGCCATCTTCTCTTCTCTTTGCTCTTTCTTAGTTCTCTTTAACTTGAGTAGTTGATTAGCAAGCTTGATATTACGAATCTCTCTAATGTCAATCGCATCCTCAATATCAATGTTGCCTCTTGACAATGCCACTTGAATATTCTGCTCAAGCTGATTCTTTTGCTCTTCATCAGGAGCTACCTCGATAAAGATTCCAAAGTCATATATGTACAAATCAGATATTTCTCCTAATATTGACACATTGAATCTACCTATTTGATTGATAAACTCATCTTTGAAATCAGAATATTCTAAAATATCAGCAACACGATACGTAATAGCTTCCGCTAATGAACGATAGATATATAGACCTGCCTCAAGAATATGTCTTGTTGCAGTATTAGAATTAAGCGCAGCAAGCTTCTGTAATCCAACCAATGAGTTAGGGTCAGGAGTAGAACCATCACGCGCTTCATTAAGACCTGTGACAGTCCTAATCATATCCATATAGTGATTGTAGTTAGCAATCAACATCTGTGTCTTTGATGCTCCTGAGTTAGAGGTAAGTTGTGTTATAGGAACGCGAGCATTGTTGAAGTCACCATCTTGTGTAAAGCTTCGTCCAATTACGCTACCTGTTTGAAAATATAATCGAAGTGCATCCTCAGGATTGTAAGCTGCACCTGTACCCAAGTCAACTTCATTCAATCCATCGGCATCAATGAATACACCATCAGGCACAACACGTGCAATGACTTGTTGTAATTTAAGGTGGGTAATCTGAATCAAGTCAGCGAATGGAATCATTCTTCTAACCAATGATTCAATAGCTCCTTTGTACATTCGAGGCGCACAAGCTATGTAGTTTGGCAATGCGTGTTGAGATGCTGACTTAGGGCGTACCATATTCTCAGACATCTTCCACTGAAGAAGAATATTGGTTCCCATAACCATAATCCCCTCATACCAAACATCGATAACCTTTTCAATCTTTTCAAAGTTGCCTTCCTCCATCATCTCTGTAGGAGGGTTAAAGTTGTCGTCCTTTTCAATTACACGGGTTCCGCCATTCTCAAGAACTTTCTTTTTGTAGACAATTTTTTTTGTTGTCTTATAGTTGAAATACATCAACGTGCAGGTGTCTTTGCTGAAAAGGGAGTTCTCGTAAAAGCGAGCTACATTATAGTAGTCATACCAACCTTGGCTATACTGAGATATTTCAGCTAAGTCTTCAGACGTTAACGATTGGTCTATCTTATACAATTCTGTAATTGGAAGTGTTTTGATTTCTCCCCAATAAAAACAATCTTTAAAGTGTGGGTCTTCAGTATAACTATAGACCACATTTGCAGGGTCTACGTATGACAACTTAACTCCTGCGCCTTGAAGAAACTCGTGTTTTGCTACAGAGACTCCAAGAACTGTTTCATCGTAATCAAGTCTCCATCGAATATCTTGATAATGGTTCTCGTCAAAAATTGTATTGATGGCTTCCTCTTCTGCAATCTCGATAGCCGGCTTATAGTTAAGCTGCATATACAATGACAACTCATCATCAGTCTCCGGAAGTTCTTCAGGGTCCATCATAAATGGGTCAGCACCTGTAAGGTCTTTGATTTTTTGAAGAACAGGTTTACCTGCCATCTGAGTCTCAATCATCTCTTGATACTTGTTCCTCTTGGCTTGAGACATTGCATCTTGAGCATACGCCTTAACCTTAAACAATCTATCAGACATTCCATTTACAACAATATCAACAAACTTTGGGATTATAGGAACCGGTGTCCAATCCAAATTCAAATAAGATAAGTCTCCATCTACTGCTAATTCGTTTTTATACTTACCTGTAGACTGCTCACCACGAGCATACAATCTCAATTTATGGAACTCATTCCATTGAGAGTAATATCTGCATCCGCCCCCATCTTTTCTGAACCACTCATACTGAATGGCCTGACCTACTTGAAGGCCATAAGCATCGGAAGCTTTCTCCGCATCAGTAGCAAATTGATTTGGGAACCCGGCAGACAAAACGTTTATTACTATATCTTTCATTGAATCATTTGACTAATTGTTCCATCATTCTTGTATCTTGCGAAGTTAATACTTATTTTGCTTTCTTTTTTCTCAGGCATATAAAGATGTTTTTGGTTCGCCATAATGGCTAATCCCGAACTAATAGATGCGTCAAATTTAGTTCTATCATTTATATCAAACTTAGCCCAATCTTCAAGTGTTCTTGTGAATGGCATACTACCCATTTCTTCGGAGTCTCTATATGTGCCGGACAAGTCCATACCAACATACTTCTCTACGTATGACTCAATAGCAGAAGCGTGAGACTGCTTAACATCTTCAGATGAGTTGGGTATCCCGCCAAGTTCTCTTTCTGTCTTAGATAGCTTTGCAAATTGCTTGTCGGGTCTGTTCATTGAAAACCCTCTGTATCCCCTATTCTTAAAATGGTATAGTAATCGAGGCTTATTGTTCTCTGCCAATACCGGCATCCCATAAAACACACACGCCATCAATACATCTTCAAAGAATATCTCTGCGGTCTGTGGTCTTGCAACATACTCTAAGAAGAACTCATTGACAGGAGCCTCATCCATATGGAACTTAGTCATACCGTGCAGAGCTCCATTAGAACCTCGCCCATCAACAACTGCAGATATATCGTATGAGTCACAACCAAACGAGCCAAGATGCTCATTGCCCGGGAACTTAATTCCATTTCTCTCGTGCACATTATTCTGAAGTTCTTTCTTTGGTGTCCAACTTACTAAGAACCTACCTCGTTTATCCGGCATAAAGATTACCTTGCTATCCTTGATTCCATCTTTCCACATAAAATTACCTCGAGTTACGTGATGCTCTTTTATGAGCGTATCATTGTAATCAATCTGTTGGTATATCTTGGTCAAGTTAAACAAAGCCTGCTTACTCTCATCCCTGAAAGCGTGCGATTCCGTGCGCGGGAACTGTCTATAAAACTCATTCAGCGCATCTGCATCATTCTTCAATGACTCTACTTCAGCTTCCCAATAGTCAATGGCACCATTAGTAATCCATCCACCATCAACACCGCGTATTGGATTCTCCGGCCTTCTAAATACAGGCATACCATAAAGGTCAATGAACCCTTCCATATTCCATTCCATTGGAATGAACAAAGCGTATAGCCCACTCTTGGTCTGACCGTTTGCGTTTCGTGAAAGGACTCGAGAGTCTTCATAGATGTCTTTGAAGTTCTGACCTCCCTTTGCTAACGCATTAGAGGTTGACCCCATCATACACTTACCAATAATCTTACTACCCAAACGCAGACAGGTCTTTGTTACACGCCAATTCTCTTTGATATTGTTTGGCTTAGTCCACTTACCACTCTCATCGTGGATGAGGAGCCTTAGCTTTTCTCCATCGTATGAGTTATCCTCAGTATTTTTCCAATCGATTGTTGTATCAAGACCCTCTATTATTTCCTGAGAAGAGTCAAACATATTCTTCTTCGTAATCTTTGAAGCCGGAACGCGATACGCCAATTCAGTCTTTGGCTTATCCATTCCATCCATAATAGGCTTGAAGAAGAAAGGAAGGCGGTTGTTAATAGGAACAACCTTATCGGTAAACATTTTTTTAGCATCAGCTCCTGTTTTAGATAGTATACCTACACGAGCATCCTTCACAAGCGTACCTGTATTAATACATTCTGATGATGACATAAATGAAAATCCGGAACGACGTATCTTTAGATAGTCCATTCCAAAACATCTATCATCAGCTTTACACGCCTCCCAAAAAATCCAAAAGATTCTATTAGCCTCTCGAAAATCAGGGTATCCTATATCAATACTTGACCACTGCAAGTATATCCAATGAGCCCCCGTTATGTAGGTAGGGACTCCATTGTTCATAAACCACATTCCTTCTTCTCGATAATCAAACTGACGCTCAATGTAATCTACCCACCGATTCTTAAACTCGGAGGACATATCATTCCATTGAAATATAGTTTGAATTTTTGCAAGAGCAAAAGGAAGCTCTTCTCTTTCCCAATACTGTTCTTTTTTTTTCGCGTGTCTTTGAAGACACGAACTTGGAGTTGGAGGAAGAGCTATATTCAAATCAGCTATCCGAATAATATCTCCAATCTCCCCTGTCTTAGATATAACAACGAAGTCATATTCCTTGTTGTATCCATAATCCCAAGACTTAGCCTTGTTCTTTTTGGCAATCGCAACACCGGGAACATACTTATCAAGTACGCGGTATAAGTTATTTTGACCTTCGTTCTGCAAATCCTTGTTTTGTATCCACCTTGCTCGGCCCTTTATCGATAGACTCAAGAGCTTCTTTCTCTGCTTCAATCTTACTAAGAATCTCAAAGGCATCAAAGATGGCAATCTTCTTTGTAGCAGCAGCATTCTTTAGTCTATCTGCAGCTAACTCTGACACCTCTCCGTCACTGTCAACGTGCTTCTGCATAATCTTCTCCTCGGCAACTTCAATAAGATGTTCTACCGCCTTGTATCCCGCTGAGATAATCTTCTCTTTTAATTCCTTGCTCATATTTTTTGTTCTAAAAATATAACCTGTACTAAACGAGCCTCATCCCCTTCGCCAAAGTTTTCAAATATGTTTCTTGAGTGAGGGCAATCTGAATCAAACGCAACCATTCTGTTGAACTTAGAGTAAGCCACGCACATAGGTTTGCCATCTCCGTCATATAAAGTTGTTCCATCATTGTCAGGATGATTTTGACTAAGGTACAAAATAACTGTGATGTCTCCCATCATCTCATCCGTATGAATGAAGTTTGGTTCCTCTTGATTAAGTGGAGACTGTCTTACAAAATTCCATTTAGCTTCGTAATTCGGGAATAATTCTAAGACGTTTTTTTCAAACTCATCATTGCTTCGTGCCTGCACGTTTTTAAAAACCTTCCATCCATCAGCATAGTCTTGGAAACCGTATTGTAAAATATCCTGTACGTACTCCTTTGGATTTAAGAGCACATCATCAATGCAAAGTAGATTCATAATTTCATTGTTATTTGATGGTCATATATTCGGTATAGCTTCTCGCCATCTACACTAAACTCATACTCACTATCAGGGCCAAATGTCACACTATCTCCTGCATTTACACCTTGAGAAACAAGATACTCATTTGGATATTTCATAATACCCATCAGTGGTTCTTCTGAGAATGGCTTCTTGATGTAAGAATCAATAGCCGGAATAGGCTTTACAAAGCAGTATCTATCGTGAGCAAACCACTTGTCTTTCTTTTTGTACAGAAAGAATTGGTCGTACTCAATCATAAAAATGTCTTCCTTGAAAAAACTCTTGCCGCTCTTCCTTCTGCCTTTCATATCGTTGTAGAACTTGAAAGTATTGTGATGGACAAGTAAAATATCACCGGGCTCGATTGGACCGGTGTAACCTAAAGGTGTTTCTATAACAACCGCTTCACGATTAGAGAATTTGTGTTCTTCCTCAGATGTATTGACGATGAACTCTATTCCTCCTATGTCTTTTGTGTTGTTATATCTTTTTCCTTCTAATGGTTTGGTGATGAAATAGAATGGGGATTTCATTAGAAATCTATATTAAATTCGATTGAAATTGGAATTGATTGACTGAACTCTTTCCACAAAACTACCTCTTCTTTTTTATTGATGATGAAGATTTGGAAGGAAAACTTTTTAATGTTGTGCTTAATGTGATGTATCTCGTTCGTGTCTCCTAATATATTTTGGCCCACCATATAGTGCATTGCGCTTTTATAGTCAGGGCCTACAGATATTTTACGAATCTCACCATTCATTACATTGCTACTTTGTAAATCTCAATAATAGATGATGGAGACTCAGGATAAGGGCCGCCCGCTACTGACGATGCTAATGTTACATTTAGATTACTTGTAGTCCAATAAAGCACAACAGTCTCAGTAGGCAATATTCTCATCATAAAAGAATAATATATTTCTTGAGTGTGAGTATTTGGAATAGTATATACTTGACGAGAATAAGGAATGTTAAGACCTAATTTTCTTATCCAAAAAGAAAGCTGAGCATCTCCACCACCCGATGAATGAACCGCTCTTGCTTTTAAATTAATTACATATACCCCTTCATAATCAACTGTAAACGTTGTATTAGACGCAATGTTTATACCGTCTAATATACCCGGGATTGTAAACTTAACAGGCTCAGCAGTATTAATAATAATTCCTGACTGAGTGTTCATATTAACAAATTGACCGTAAGAAGAGATTGGCTCTCCATTTATTGATAAGTTTGCAAAGTCACCAAAGCCCGCAGTAATACCAAACGTTCCAAGGTTTACATCTTGAGTGGCTCCTATATATGGAACAAAGTCTGTCAATATAGACGGGTCATTAGCAAGAGACAACATACCACCTATAGAGAAATTCTTTGTGTTGTTACTGTCAGCAACATCAGTTCCGATAAGTATATCAGAAAGAGTTGGGCTGCCTACTATGGGGTATGTACTAATCTTAGCCATTATTATTTTTTATGCTACTGCAATTATTGTAATTGTTCCTGAAGAACCTCTATATTTTAATGCTCCAGCTTCTACATAAAGAATACCACCACCCGCAAGACTTACAGATGGAGCTGTTCCATTTTGCATAAGTAATCTATCTGCGTTGATAAATTGAAAATAATCAATGGAGTTAGTACTAATTCCTGTAAGAGATGATGTTGGTTTATCGTAAACAGTATTAAATATTGAATAAATACCTGCAACACTAATTGGAGCTACACTATTACCTGCTTGAACAAGAACTTGACTATTAGCCAAAGTTAAAGTGGTTGAAGCACCTGTAATAGTTATAGCATTTCCACCTAAAGCTGTTACAATACAATCAACTATTGCCAAATTACCTGCGCTTGCAGACGGTGTTACTACACTATTACAGCCTTTTATAATAACCTGTGCTGATGCATTACTAACTGATACAGCAACATTTTTATTACCGTTAATAAGAGTGATGTTTGAACCTGAAATTTGAATACCTAAAGTGCATTGCATTTCACTATTGATAATCTCAACATAACCGCTCGATGATTTTGTTACTTTAGTATCGACTGTGCAATTACTTATATAGGCTTGTCCCGTTCCACTAATAACAAGATTAGTCATCTTCAAGCCCGAAATACGTGACCCCGAACCCAACGAACCAATAGTTAAAGTTCCCGATAAAAGAGTATTTGCACCCGTTAACTCGGTTGTAGCTATTGTAGTATTAGTGTTTGCAACCGTAACATTTTCGGTATACGAGCCGGGGTGAACAATAATTGTTTTACGAGACCCGGTCAATAAAGTCAATGCATAAGTAATAGTTGCAACAGGATTAAGCAAACTACCATCGCCTGTAGTGTCGTTACCGTCCACTTGGCTAACGTGTATCTCGTATTGAAATACATTTGAAATGTTTGAAATATCAACCCATTGAGTTCCCGTAACAGTGGATGACAATATCTGCCCCACAGTACCCGGATTCCCCGCACCGTCAAGCAATGCATCATCAAGATATATAGAACCAAAGAAGTCTGCTCCTCCTGAAGAAAGAGTAAAGGTTCCTAAGTCAACATTCGCAGTAGCTCCGGTATACGGAACAAATCCTGTCAATACCGCAGGGTCATTGAAAAGATTTAACACATCCCCTACTGAGAAGTTTTTTGTAGCGTTGTTATTACCAACCTCTGTTCCGATAAGCATATCAGAAAGAGTTACAATGCCGGCAGTTGGATATGTACTAATCTTAGCCACTATTATTTTTGTTTGTGCGTTATCTGTCCTGTTTGAACATTGATGATAGCGTCTTCACCATACTTGTCGATAAGTGCTTTCTCATTATGAGAGAACTCCATACGCATCATTTCAATGTGTCTAAGCAATCCTTGCTTTTGCAATTCCATATCTCCAAGAGCAGTCTTAGCTTCATTAAACTTAGATGTCATCTCTTGAATCTTTTTCAATTCTTCGTTGGTTACAACTGTAGCTTCCATTTGATTTTGATTTAATTTATTTCCACAAAGATAGTAGAAATTTCTTATTAAGCATTTCTCTTGATTGAGCTACCGAAATAGTACCCAAAAATAGAAAGCACAACACCCTCGGTAATACCTATAAGGTGAATCCATATCTCTTTGTTCTCATCAGGAATATGAAGGAACGCGATAGCATAGACAATAAATGAGAAGGCTAACAACCCTACGATACCTGTTGCGATAAACATAAAGTCTTTCTTGTGCAGCTTAGCAATCTCAATCTCACGGTTACGTGCAGAGTGTCTATCCTCAAACTCAATCTTAGCCAACTCAATCATATCGTTGATTTCAACAATAAGACTGTCCTTCTCTTCTTGAGTGAGGTCCTCAGCCATATTGATTAAGTTCTTAGCAATACCAAGAGCCCCACTGTCAGGAAGAATATCTCCAACAACATCTAATATCTTTGGAGATTTCTCTTTTAAGAACTGACCAACCTTAGTGTTTCTAAACTTTTTACGCGGCTTTTTATCCATTGTAAGGAACGTATTTGGTTTTGCCATTAGACTTGATGGCTCTCATAGCATTTTTACGATTGCCCTTTGTAGAGTATGATACGTGAATCCAATCAGGTTGACTGTCGTTACCAAACTCCCAAATGATTTGGTCGTAATCAAGATTCTCCATAATCCATTTAAAGGCCATAGCGGACTTATCTTTTAAATCGATGTCCACTGCTTGCCCCGTTTTGTGTTGGCTTGATTTTGCCCCGCCTATGAGCGAATTGAGAACCTCGCTTCTGAAACCTGAGCTCACTTTAATTGGCCCACCAATATGAACACGCAATGGCTCAAGAATTTTTTCACACAATGTTTGAAGATTTCTAACTGTCTGTGCATTTGGCGTATTGTCAATACCTTTTTTAATCGCAGTAGGACTAAAAGTCATTTCCGCTAAAGTAAAGTGCTTAGATAGGTTCATCGTCCTTGGCCTTTATATTGTTTCTTGTAGTTCTTACTTTGCTTAGACACACTCGTTTTTGTTTTTGAATGTATCCCGGGTCTTGAAACCTTACTACTATTTTTCTTCTGAGTCGCTAACTGCTTTGCCATCTATCTTGTTTATTTTTTTGATGTAATACCAAATAGCAAAAAGTCCGGTAATGATAGCTATCAATCCGGACACTGCTGATATGATTGGTTGAAGCTCTGTAGCTTTAGCAGCTACTGCACTAACAACTGAAGTAGAGGTTGCTATTGCAGCCACACTGTCCTGTATGTTTTCAACAGACTTCATATTACCAAACAATTCTTAATTTAAGAAGAGAAGTAGCTATCACTTTAAAAACTTGAACAGGTAAAACACCTGCAGGTGGATTCTTAAATGTAACAATATCTCCTCCAATAGTTTCAACTTTTATAGTAGCAGCTCCCGAGACTGCATAATCAACATACGGAAAGTATATGTAACAACCGTAGTTATTGCCTTGATATATGGTGTAACTATTTGTTGCTAAAAAAATATTGTCAGATAATATTAGTGTGTCATTGTTAATAAAACCTACTACATAAGCAGGTTGAAATGTGACCGTATTATATACAATATCACCAACTTGTATTCCATTAAAATTAGTAGATGAATCAATTAACTTAGATGATGCGGTTGATGTTGCAACTCCTGTTTTTACAATATTAGGAAACGGAATGTTTACAGTAGAGCTTGTAAATGGAAGATTAATTGCTCTCGTGTAAACTAATGTGAATGCTGACATATCTTTTTATTTTTACAGTCTTTTATTACCAAAGAGCTATCAATTTACTGATAGTTGTACCTGACTTAATTTTAAAAACTTGAACAGGAAGCACACCCGCAGGTGGGTCATAAAATGAAACAATATCTCCTCCAATCGTTTCAACCTCAACTATGCTACCTGCCCCCGCATCCGCAGGAATATAAATATAGCACCCGTAGTTTTGCCCTTGGTATATCGTATAATTTTCAGAGCCCACTGTAAAAACATCGTCTGATAATAGCAATGTTGTATTATTTTCAACTGCTACTACATAAGCTAAAATTAAAGCACTACTATTATAAACAGTATCACCTACTTGTATGCCACTAAAGTTAGCAGTTGAATCAACTAATTTATTTGCAACTACAGATGTGTTAGTACCTGTCTTTACAACGTTTGGAAATGGTATGTTTACATCATCACTATAAAAAGACAATTCAAGTGCTCTTGTATAAATCAATGTGAATGCTGACATAGCTTTTTATTTTTTAGGTTCGTATGGAAATGCATCATTCAAATCTTCTTGTCTTGCGCTACAACCACAGTCAGTGCCTGTTGCTTCAGCAATAGTATCGACAACTTTTTTGATTCCCGTTGCAGTTGTAAACTTTGCAATGGTATCTCCAAGCCCTCTACTCTTTTCCTTTGGATGATAAGTTATCTTCATTTCTTTGAAATGATTCCGCTTAATTTAGTTTTGATTGTACGATTAGCAATAGCCTCATCGTAACAACCTTCACCCGCGCTTTCTCCAAGAACTGCCCCGGGGATACTGAGCAATGGTTTTTTAGTTCCTGCGTTTTTTCTGATAGCAGAATCCATCTCTGCCTTAGTGATTGATGCTTTCATTTCTTTTTATTTTTACCGGCCACTGCCATTTGTTGAAATTTTTTTTTGCCATACTTCTCGCGGCCAATGGTCGCAGTAATAGCGTCTGCAGATTTCTTGCTGATGCCTTGCTTCTTCTGAATCTTGTTGCTTAATTCGCTAAACTTACCCATAAGGCAAAGATATAAAATTTTAGCATTAGATTTTTGAAACTCTTTTACCCATTCCAACTCTTGACTTTTCAGCTTTCTTAGCCGATAATTTGGATGGTGATATTTCAGATTTTGTCTTTGGTGTCTTTGAAGACACGCGTGTTGTTGGTCTACAATATTCATTCTTACCACCGGCACCACAGGCCTTACCTGTTCGGGTGTCTACCCACTTCTCTTTCTCCCAACGCTTGAGAGATGTACCCTCTTCAGATTTTTTCACATTGCCTGAAGCCTTCCTGCATTTTGCAATAGCTTGTGAAGCTCTTGCTGATGGAAAAACATCATACTGTGCTTTTACTTTTTTATAGCAGGCGTCTTTCATAGCCAATGGTTATTAGGTTGTTCCCACCAAAAGGTCAAATCTTGAGAGTCATCATCATAGTAATAACCAACAAAGTCTGACTTGAATAGAGAGTTTTTGTTTTCAAACAAAGCTAAGAAAAAAAATGGGTTTGAAATACCCCTATTGTTTCTCAAGAAGTCATTTAGGAATTTATAGTTGGAGCCTCTAATAACACCGGCCTCAACAAACAATATGTTCTTTCCTTCTAACTTGTATCTATACAAATGAAACAGAGAACGAAGCTCTAATTTATACGTGTCATCCCAAGACTCATCAGGATATGGTACGTCAATACCAAAGCCATCACATATCTCTCCGTTGTGAGTTAGAGAATGCCTAATGAGTTGTCCTACGTTAGATGAGTAATCTGTTGATACAGTTACAACAATAGTGTTACTTGCATTGATTCCCTTATCTAAGAGTTCATTGGATAACTCCAAGGCTATACGGGTCTCTAATTCTTGAGACACCAAATATTCTTTCCTAATCATTAGGACTTCTTTTTCTTCAACGTCTTCTTTGCTTCCTTGACATTTCCCTTGAGAAATTTCATAGCACCATCCAAGGATTTCTTAGACTCATACTTAGCGGCTTCTTTCATTGCTTTGTTCATCAGTATTTTCCTTTACGATTTGAGGGGTTAGATGTGGTTGGACCACCGGGGCCTTTCCACAAATGCTTGCACGACCAATAACGTGGCGTCAATTTATCATCGGCAGTGTCACAACTGTGTCTTGCCTTAAAGCTTTTACGTGCGGCAGCAGAATAATTGTTGCCATAGCCTTTAGCTCCAAAGTGGAGAAGCTTTTCTTCTCCACCGGAGCAGGCTTTTACCATCATCTTCTTTCCGGGACGGTCAGAAGCGACAGGTCTATTACACTTGAGGTTCTTCTTGTTCGCCATCAGCTTGTACTTCAGGTTGTGCTTCAGAACTTTGTACAGGATTATTCATTGACTCTGCTACTGCAGCACCAAAAGGAACTGCAAATGAACGATAAGCACGAGTTGATTGGCCACCTGTGTTTGTAGATGTTTCCTCAACTGTAGGAACAACCAACTCTTCTTGAGCAGGCTCTTCAGTTACAACTTTCTTTGCCATCTTACTTCATTTTAGTTTTGGTTGAACCTTTAACCATACCTTTCATAGGCTTCTTCATACTACCTGCGCTACCGCTTGGTGGTTGAAGACGTGCAGATGCAGGAAGATTAGGAACATCCTTCTTTCCTTTTACATTCATACCTGTGTTTTTCATCTCTATAGGGGTTTTAAAATTTTACATTAAATCAGACAGGTCTACTTTGCCTGTACCAAACTGTTTGCCTAAAGTATCCTTCAATGTTTGAAGGCCGGTAAGTTTTGAAGCCATACTCTTACGGGCTCCCTGTTTACGTTGGCCCATTTGCTGCTTTAATTTGTAGTTCTCCTCCTGCATAGCCTTGACTTTTGTCATCTCAGCATTCTTAGCTGCAACATTGTCAAGTCTTTCTTGAAGGTTTATTCTACCCTTTGGTTTTTGTTCGTTTGCCATCGTAAAAAAATTTATCTTCGCAACAAATATAATCAAATTTACTTAAATGAAATCTCGCAAGCACGACTACCTGAAATATTGGAGAGTAATCCGGTACTATGTCAAGGTAAAATACAAATTGAATCAGGCCGACCTTGATATGCTACTGTTTCTCTACTCCGAATCATACTTCAGCAAGGATAAGTTCAAGGAGTTCAACGAGATTCTACCTTGGGACGAGAAAAGATTTGGTAAATTACTACGTGATGGGTGGATTGAGGTGTTCAGAAAGCGCAGCGGTCAGTACAAAGGGCTATATCAGCTATCATACAAGGCGGTTAGGATGATTTCATCCGTCTATAAAAAACTAAACGGGGAAGAAATCCCCGTTAGCCTGTCTCAAAATCCTATGTTCCTCAAGAATGTATCTTATGCGGACAAGGTTTACCGTAATATGGTCAAAGAGATGAACGCTTTTATTCGACAACAACGACATCAGCTTCCCGAATGATGGTATACTGAGTGTCTTTGATAATCATTGTGAAGCTATGCGCCTTATCGAAGTAAAGTTTGTCTCCCTTTGAGATATTCTTCACCTCGGTTCCGGACTCAACCACCACACCACGCTTGTATCTGAATTGATTCACATCTTCCCCCGACAAAATCAATCCTGATTCTGTCTTTACTTCCTCGTCAATGGGGACCACGACGATGTATTTGCCTATTGGTTTCATTTTGCAAAATTAAAAATTATCCTCACACCATATTGGAGTCTTATCTCCAACATACGCGCCTTTTACATTGTAGTTAAAATGCTCAATCGCATCATCTACGTCCATCTCCTCATCAAGGCATAGTATCTCAATGCACCTTGTTACAGAATAAATGATTCGCATAGAGCTCTCGTCAATACCTATGATGGCATCATTGAATCCATCAGCAATTAGTAGGCTCTCCTCGGGATACCAATCTACAAGTTTCTCAATCATTGTCATTTTGAAGTTGTTTTATGATTTGTTCTTTGATGCCCATTTGATGTCTCATCGACCCAAGCTCATCCTCGTACACTGTACGTTGATAGGATACAACTGCTATCATCATTAATAGCAGCGCAGCCAATATACTAATTACCCTATCCTTGTTGTCCATCGGTTGTGTCATAAGAGCGAGCCATTGTGACAATCGCGTTTGTACTTAGGATTGTAGTAGCAACACTCGTTGCATTTTGCAGAGCACTGCGTGTAACCTTGAGCGGGTCAATCACTCCCATCTTGATAAGGTCTCCCTTCTCACCGGTCTTTAGATTCAATCCCTCACCGTCAGCCTCACGACCATTATACACATTGGTTACGCATATACCCGCGTTCTCAAGTATCTGAGTCATTGGAGCTTTCAATGCAGACTTTAGAATCTGAACTGCGATATTCTGAGATTCATTTCCGAGCTCATACACTAACTTGTCCGCCTCCTCATCAAGAGCTTTGCCTGCCCCGGGTAAGATACCCTCCTCAAGAGCTGAGCGTACTGCACACACCGCATCGTCAACACGGTCATACAATTCTTTCTGCTCAAGGTCAGTGTTGCCACCAACGTAGATGACACCGATACCACCGGTCAATGACGCGATGCGCTCTAAGATATGGTCTTTGTCAGACTTGCGTGTAGCATTCTCAAGGGCTACTCTGAGCTGCTCAACTCTCTCAGTGACAACCTCAGCATTTGTCTTCACGTCAGACTTCATAATAATGGTGCTCTCTGCAGATACAGTTACTTTCTTAGCGTGGCCAAGGTCAAGGTAGTTGATGATGCTAAGGTCATCACCGGTCTTCTCGCTGAAGTATGTAGCACCAACGCTCACTGCGATGTCGTGCATCAGCTCGTGTTGCTTGTATCCGAAACTTGGCGGAGCCACGATGCAAACCTTTAGGTTGCCCTTCATCACATTTGCCGCAAGCGTGTTGAGCACGTTAGTCGTAGCAGGAGCAATTATCAAAAGCTTCTTCCCCTCAGTAATGATTGGTTTAAGAATGTTCTCAATTTGAAGCACGCTCGAAATCTCAATGTCAGCCACAAGGACCATTGTGTCCTCAAGCACACACTCATCTTTGCGTTGGTCATTGATGAAAAGTGGAGAGGTGTACCCACGGTCAAACTTTAGACCCATTGTCACCTCAGAATATGTCTCAGCAGTTTGGCTTTTCTCAACAGTCACAATACCGTTCTTACCAACTGCCTTGTACACGTCAGAAATAATACGTCCCGTCTCACGGTCATTGTTGGCTGAGATGGTAGCCACGTCAAGAAGCATTGAGCTTGTTAGTTTCTTTGCACGACGCTTTAGGTTGTCCACCACCTTGTCACTCAAGTCCACCAAGTTGCGAAGCACCTCAATGCGGTTTGATGTCTCAGTGATATGCTCAATGCCACCTAAGACCAAAGCCTCGGTTAAGACAATAGCAGTTGTGGTACCATCACCTGCTGATGTAGCAGTACGGTCTGCCGCCTCCTTCATCATACGAACCGCAAGGTTCTCAACCGGGTCAAGTAACTCAATAGACTTGGCTACGGTTACACCGTCCTTGGTCACGGTAATACCGTGCGTGTGGTTTAATGACTCAATGAGCACAGTGTTACCCCTTGGACCCAAGGTGCTTTTTACCGCGTGTGACATTTTAATAACTCCGCTGACGAGTTTCTTTCTACCCGTGCTACCAAAGAATAAGTCCTTCGGAGAGTAAGTTTGTGGTGTTTGCATCATTTGATTTAATTATTTAAGGCAAATGTATGATAAAGGAAAAGAAAATGCAAGAGAAAAATGCAGATGTTTATATCTCGACTATCT
>Ga0315294_10004137_pt1 | contig 15814 bp, 25 predicted proteins | sample YL17G13_40_MG_FD_203626 | JGI IMG/M metagenome (GOLD analysis project Ga0315294, IMG submission 203626) | Sediment microbial communities from Yellowstone Lake, YNP, Wyoming, USA - YL17G13_40 | ecosystem: Environmental > Aquatic > Freshwater > Lake > Sediment | place: USA: Wyoming | collected... | reverse complement strand
TCCTGGCGCTCCTGGTACTCCTGGCGCTCCTGGTTTACCTGGTCACAGCGGTTTACCTGGAACAGTAGGTACTCCTGGTACCCCTGGTACTCCTGGTACTCCTGGTACTCCTGGATTGCCTGGAGCAGTTGGTACACCTGGTACTCCAGGTACTCCTGGCGCTCCTGGTTTACCTGGTCACAGCGGTTTACCTGGAACAGTAGGTACTCCTGGTACCCCTGGTACTCCTGGTACTCCTGGCGCTCCAGGGGCAGTAGGTACTCCTGGAGCAGTAGGGCCAGTAGGGCCAGTAGGGCCAGTAGGGCCAGTAGGGCCGATTGGTTCTCCTGGTTTACCTGGCGCCAGCGGTTTACCTGGTACTCCTGGATCACCTGGAGCAGTAGGTACTCCTGGATCACCTGGAGCAGTTGGTACTCCGGGTACTCCTGGTACTCCTGGTACTCCTGGTACTCCGGGTATTAGCGGTAAGCCTGGAACAGTAGGTACTCCTGGATCACCTGGAGCAGTAGGTACTCCTGGATCACCTGGAGCAGTTGGTTCTCCTGGAGCAGTTGGTACTCCTGGTATATCAGGTAAACCAGGACTTTCAGGTGCTGCAGCTCCTGGTGCTCCTTCAGACTATCGCTTGAAGAAAAATATTTCAGGTATTCCAAGCAGTGATGAAATTATTGCTGAGTTAAAGAGAGTATCTGGTGTTACGTTTGACTTTAAGACTACTCATGATGGCAGAAGATCTGGTAGACATGCAGGTGTTATTGCACAGCACCTTGAGTCTGGTGTGCCAGGTTTTGCTCACATGGTATATGAGGGCGAATTATCAAAAGCTGGAGAGACAGAAAATCCTGCAGATTTAGAAACCCTGGAGAAGTTCAAACATGTAGACTACTTACAATTAGTACCATATGTTATTGAGGCATTTAAGCGCCTAGAAAGACGTGTTGTGTGGCTGGAGAGTTTGCCATCCCATACTAAAGCCCCTGACAATTATTGATTTAAATTTTTTTATTGTATATAATTCATATGGTAGTACTTCATGAAGATATAGGTAAAAAAATACAACCGCAAATAAATTCAAAACTGGTACTTCAAGATCTTGCCAATGTGTTTAAAACAACTGGCAGGCTTGAAATACCAGATTTCTTGGATTCTGCTACTGCAGAGCACATGCATTATTTTTATAATGAACTATACCCACAAGAGTGGTGGTCTTCTTCAAGTGTACCAGCTGTTTATAAAAACGGTGGTACCAGCGAAGAGGTTTATGATGAATACAATCAGTGTGACAGATTTCAGAATTTGCCAGCAAACCGCGCTGCAATAAATGTAACTTACGAGTATGCACACAAGGCTAATGGGGAGGGTAGATTTGCTTACTTCTTTTACAGATCTTTTGAAGATCACCCAAAAGACTGTATATGCCAAGAATGTCAATTAACTAAGTTTTTTAGAGCTCCAGGTTTTGTTGAGTTTTTAAATACTATTACTGGTAACACATTAAACATCACTGCACCTTATTCTATTTTTACTAGTAAGTATTCTCAAGGTTGTTTTCTTAACACCCATTCTGATGATATGAATGGTAAACTAGCCTTTGTTTATCATCTTACTAAGGACTGGAGACCGGACTATGGTGGTTTATTTACAGCACAGGACAAGGATAGAAACATATTAAAGACTGTAGTTCCAGGTTTTAATAAGTTCGTTTGCTTTAAGGTTGGAGATAGTGTAGCCCCTCATAGTGTAACTCAAGTTTCGCATAATGTACAGAAGCATAGAATGGCGTTAACTGGCTGGTATAAGTGACAACATAGAAACATGATAAAACCCGTTGTCTCCCTGTTACTGTGACGGAGAACAACGGGTTTATTTTGTTTTAAGTTATATTAACGTCTAAAGTGGTGATGGTGATGTGGGTGATGGGGAAAATGTACCGAAATTGGTGCATAATAAGAAATACCAACAGGGTAAGGGTAAACAACCTGAACAGGAGCATAAACTACTGGAGCAGGTACATAGACTACTTGTCTAGGGATACCAACAGGTGAAGTATAAACTACTGGTGCAGGTGCATATACTACTGGAGCGGGAACACAAATTACAGGTGCTGGAGTATAAATCGGAAAACCTAAATTTATATTAATTCCAACACCCCAACCACCTGCTGAAGCAGAAGTGGCGATTAACAGACTAGCAACCGCTGACAATAACTTTTTCATATTCATAATTATTTATTAATTTTTAATAAAGATGTTCCAATCTTCATGCTTGATACTAACATAGTGAATGCCCGGCACAGGAGCCTTGGGTACTCTTAACAGCTTATACCCTGCCTCCTCAGGCATCTTATTACCAATCTTTTGATTCAGTGGCAAATCACACAGAACCATGTTTTCCCAGGTATCTTTACCGCCACGGCTCTTTGGTATAACATGATGAACGCTGCCTGTGTGCTTATCCAGCTTTTTTCCAGTAAGCTGACAGGTAAAGTTGTCTCTCTTCCAAATAGCAGTTTTAGACACCCGCTCTAACCTCTTGGGCATAGAAGCATAGTTCTTAGCTATAAGCACAGTTGGAATGCGCATAATTCTGTTATTAGCACATTTAATGTAAGGAGTATACTTATAAACTGGTTGAAAGTGCCATTCGTTCCTGGAAACAGATTTAATAGTATAGTCAGAGTAGTCGTAACCTACAACATCTCCAGTTGAAGAATTAACCAGCTCCTTATAATCAATACAAATAGCTTCCCAGCCGTTAGAGTCTTCCTGGCTAAGAAACTGAGTCATAGCATCCTTGACTGTTTTCATCTCTCCAGTAAACTCCCAATTGCGGTTCAGAACAATAGTATAAACATCACTTTCAACTGACATGCCTATATTTTATCTTTTTTCTTTAGGCTTGGCAACTGGTTTTTGAAAATCTTTGGAATTTTTAAGCTTTAAAATTGAATCTTCTACTCTAGCCTTTATCTCTGGCTTGGCATTTTTAACATTGTTTCTTAATATTTTAAAAGCCTGTTCTTTTTCTCCAGCTTTTAAAAGTCTGGTAACCTCATTAACTAAATCCCCTCTGTAAAGTAAGTCAAATAAAGCCAGTTGGGTGTTTTGTTCAAAGTTGAAATAATTTTTAAATAGATTTGTTAAAAGCTTAATTCTTTTGTTAACATCATAATCCAATAATTTTTCAGCATCTTTTAATTCTATTTCAGCTGGTTTTTTTTCATCAATTATTTTATCAAAATTTATATTAGGCAATACTTTATTAAATATGGCTCTGGATTCATTTTTGTATCTTAAACTATGACCCCAACCAATTGTAGGGTCATTAGTACCACCATGTAATTTTTTAACGTTGTTAAAGTTATTGCTACCTTCTCTATCCCTTATGATGTGTTTAAGTTTAAAGCGTAATTCTTCTTCTGAAGATGGTTTTACAGATTTCTGAACAATGGCTGGCTGTACTTTTTGAGGTATTTCTTTAGCAGCGCCAGGAGCAGCAATTAAACCAGCAGCCAGAAGACTCTTCCAATCCAGCTTTTCTTCAACTTGATACTGCTTTAAAATATCGTTGTAAACACCAGGAAAGCTCATTTGACTTGAGGTTGTGGCGCCACTGGCGCAGATGTGAATGATGGTTTCTTTGGGCCTGGTGGCAGGCCTTGTGCTTTTTGCAAAGCATCTAAAGTTGTGGTAAGAGAGGTCACCATGGTCTGTAAGTCTAGTATTTGCTTATTTTGCTTATTTTGCTGGTCACCTGTATTTGGTTGTTGAGCATCTTGAGGACCACCTGTTGCAGCTTCAGTACCTGAGTATTGAGGTTTGACACTTGTTTGTGGAGCATTAATAAGCTGCTTTCCTCCAGGAGAAGTTAAATTAGTTTTAGGTACTACTGGAGCAGTTATACCAGGAACTGCTTCCAAAAGACTTTTATACAATTGATCAAATGTCATGCTAATATTTATTGAAGCTGTCAATAATTTTATCTATTTCAGTTTTTACTGTTTTTAACGATACAAGCTTCATGCATGCAGCTCTAAACGGGTTTAAATGATCCTTTAACCATTTTATATGTTCAAAATTTTCAGAAACTTTACCTATTATGTAAGTAGTAGATGGCCAAAAAGCATGATCGTTATGAGCTGGTGTAACAACAATGCCTCTTTTGCCCATAACACCACATAAATGTTGAAAAAATGTGTCCAAACTTAAAAAGAACTTACTAGTTATAATTAAAGCAACTAATTCTCCAAATTTTCTATCAAAAAAATACTCATTAACATTGTCTACCTTAAAGTCTTCTTTAACCCCGACTTGAATAACATAAAAACCTTGTTGTTGCAGATGCTCAACTATTTGTTCCCATTTTTTAAAATCCCAGGTCTTGTTGCTCAACATTAAACCGTTGTTTGGTCCCTCTCTATTGCTCGCTGAAGGGGCTAATAAAACAATTTTTTTGTCTTTATACTCGTTTCTTATTTTAGATACATCATCAGGATTATAAAAATACTTCCATCGCCTATTTTCATATAACTCCTCTTCTCCGTTCATGGAAAAGTAAGCAGATTCTAGAGATTTGCTGCGATTTTCGGAACCATGTTCGTATACATTAAACCCCAGCCCCCATAATTCTGCTAAATCATGGTTTATTTTTAAATCCCCAGACAAGTCATACAAAAAAGAATAAGCAGTAGATACTCTCAAATTATTATTTCGCTTTAATGATTCAAGCAAATTAAAAGCGCAAACATTATCCCCTAATGCCTCATGAATGTTAATCCATCTTATGGAATTATCTAACAAATGCTTTTTCTTTTTTGTTTCGTACCTGTTTTTATCTTGCTCATTAAAAACAGGCTCTTCCATTACATCCCCCATTCTTGTTGCAAGATCATATATTGACCACTCTAGTGTTTTATATTTAAAATCTATACCACCAATTTGTCTAACCTTTTTAACATCTTGAATATATACATAACCGTTGCTGTATTTTTTCTCCATTGAAAAGTCTTGCATGTTAAAGTCATCATTTATTAACAACAGCTTTTTAGTTCTACACACATTAATTACGCGGTTCCAATTATAGGCATTTTCATTATTTTCGAACCCCGTCTCTGCAGCTCTTGTAAAGATGCAGTTGATAGTAAATTTAGGGAGCTGTTGAGTATACTCTTTTTCTGACCATAAATTATTATCACATAATAAATGAAATGGTATGAAGTTGTCTTCATATAGAAAGCTTTTTTCTATTTCAGTAACTGCTTTTAAAATTTTATTTTTATCAATGCTATAAGCTCCTAAGAATAAGCTTTGTTTTTTACTCTCTTTTCTGAAAATAAAGTAATTATGTTCCCCCTCAGGTTCAAAACTAATTAAGCTGGCATTAATTTTATGAAGAAGTTCAGCGTGGTACAATACTTCACCATAACATTCCTCGTGAGTTATCTTTTGTCTTATGATGAGAACACCAGACTCTTTTAACGCTCTGCCAAAATTAAATAAATCACTCTCTTGATGCAGTATTTTTTCAAAATCTACAACTATAAAGTTATATTTTGGAATTACAGGAACTTTATAGTTGTTTACCTTGGGATATTTTGAAATATTCTCCTCGGATAAATTGAGACCTTTACCAGTAAAATATTTACTTAAAAAAAACATCTTAATATTTCTTTAAAACAACTTCAATACAGGACTCAACACCATCAGCAAAATTATAAGTTTGATCCACACCTTTACCGTATAAAGAGTAATCATAATTTGAATCAATAAGCTCAATTTTGCGGCAGGTTACGTTGTTTAATTTTTGAATAATATCTAAAAGATTGTAGTGTTTACCAGACCAAGACAGCTGTTTATAAATGCTGAAAGTCTTTTTATGGGAATTGTTAAAGATGGATGGGAAGTTGCCTTGCTCATACAAATCCTCATCTGGTACTGTAAACACCAAGTGCCCTTTGGAAACAACAAATTCTAACCAGTGTTTTATTACTTCAATTGGTTCATTTTCGTAAAAAGCCAGATTCGAGGCATATACAAAATCAAACTGCCTGTCCCCAAGTTGTTGAGTCAAAGTATCAGTCTCTATTCTGGTATCAGCTGTGTTTGCTAGTGATATATTATTACAAAGAGGGTAATGATGCTTCTTAAGAGGGTCGCTGCCTGGGGCTATATGTAATCCATCTCCTTTGAATACATTTGTAAATAACCGATTGTTGCTCCTTCTCAAGAATGCTGCTTTAGTAGTCTCGTACATATCTTTTATAGATATCATGGATAATTTAAAAATCCAGACTAAATACCTACATGAACAAGAAAGACATTAATTCCATTGGAGCTGCCTACGGTAAAGTACCTAAGGATTCATACGGTAATCTTCAAGAGAATAAAGAGAAGCTGGAGAAGATGGCAAAGCAAGCTAAGGATAAAGAAAATATGCCTAATCAGCCAAAGCAAGTAAAGAGAAGTTAATTTTTACAAAAAAACTGGTAAAAACAATAAATATATTTAGGATGAATAAGGATATATATTTAATTGGGGAAGCTTATAAAAATCAAATTTTAGAGGCTTCAAAGAAGAAGCCGGCAAACAATGCCCCAGCAGGAAATTTTCAAGTTGGGGATACAGTAAGAATTAAGGGTTATAATATAGTAGGTACTGTATTATCATTAAATAATGAGGAAAAGGCCTACCCCATGGTTCAAATTAAAACAACTAAGGCTCCTGAGTCTGGACCAAGAGAGAGAATACAAATAGGGAGTATATTTTTTTACCCTGCAGATGGCGTTGAAAAAATAACACCATCAAAGGTAACTAAGAAACAAGGGGCGGGTAAGGCAAAGCCGGTATATGGCTTTCCAACTGCCAGTGATGGTTATGATGCTAAATGGCATAAAGATGTAGAACAAGGAATGGCAGACGAAGCCGGATTCGACGATGCACATCCTGGGTCACCTTGGGGTCGCAATACCGATCGCTATTAACTTAAGCCTTTAAACTTAGATATTAAATAAGTTGTTAGTGCTGAGATTACCGCTACTGCTCCCATGAGTAAGTAGCGGAAATTTTCTAAGGCTCCCAAACGGTCACTATGGGTGTCTATTTTTGAATTAATTTCACCCACCTGCTTTTCGATGTTATCTAATTTATTATTCATACAGCTCAATACAGCATTAATATCATTTGGGTTATAATTAACTGGTCCAGGTGCTGATTCGGCCATATATGTATTATTTACTTAGTTATCGAGGCTTTTTTGATTGTTTTTTTAGGCTTTTTCTTTTTATTTGTTGTTGGTTTGTCTATTTTTTCTAAAAACTTTTCGCTTATAATTTCCACAAGCTTTAAGCCTAAAAAACCAGCGATAAATGCTACTCCGTTTTGATGTTTAACGTTTGTTACATTTAAAGTATCAACTAATACCGGTGTTAAGAAGTTTGCTGCTGATAAACCACCAACAAGCGATAAAACAATAGATTTTAAATCAGATTTACTGTTTTTGGTGGCCATTAATATGGCTCCAAATAAGCCACTAATTAAAAAACCTATTTCAATTCCTAATTTATGAAGAGATTCCATAAATTATTTCTTTCTCTTTTTAATTGGTTTCTTTTTAATTGGTACAACATCTTGTTTAATAAGAAAAACAAGAGAAATAATAATTAAACATAAAGAATAAAGATATACATTTAATAGTTTTGTCTCGTCTTTTATAATTTTTTCTGAACTATCATTAATTAAAGTTCTAAAATTTTGAACATTGTCGTATATTTTCTTTTTATAATCTAAATATTTGTCACCATAAAAAGCCTTATTATCCATTTTTTCAAATGCTGGGTTCTCTACTTCTGTGGCTAAATCATTGCTTATATCCAACCCTTTCCTAAATTCTTTTAATTCCTCCTGGGTTAATATCTTACTAATAAAAATTTCTTCGTTAAAATATTTTTCTCGCTCTTTTAAATGAGTGTTAAATTGGTCTAGGAATTTTTTATTACTTGTAGTTGTATAAGCAGCACCTAGATATGTTAATTGATCAGTAGATTTTCTAAGATAAAGAGTTATGTCTCTACCAAATCTAAATCTTTCATATCCATTTTCTATATCTTTTAAGCTGGATATAGTAAGCAACGTAAGAGCGGCAACTGGCAAAGTTACCGCCCATAAATACCTTTTAATTTTTATAATTAAACCATCCATTAAAACCTAAATGCTTTTTTAAAAGCGTTACCAATACTATTGGTCTGTTTAGCAGCCTCAGCTTTAGCAGCCTCAGCAGCTCTTTTAGCTTGTTCTGCTGCATTACGAGCTGCTTCTTCTGCTGCTCTGGCCTGGCGCTGAGCTTCCTCAGCTGCTTGCTGAGCCTGGCGTTGAGCTGCTTCTGCTGCCTTAGATTCTGCTAAAGCCTTTGCTTGTTTCTCTGTTTCTTCTGCCGCTTTCTTAGCAGCATCTTCTACAGGGGCAACATTAACAGTAACACTTGCGTTTAATTCTACTCCAGCGAGTAATTTTACTTCTCCTTGTGCTCCAATTGTTACTTTATGATCTTCATAAGTAGCCCCACCTCCAACTTCAGCTCCCGCTTGTAATCCAACACTAACCCCAGCTCCTGCTGTGCCTGAGGCATCATTATTACCTGCTGTTACACCTCCTTGAACACCAACACCTGCTCCTGCTTCTGCTCCTGCATTTGCTGCTGCTCCATGTTGGCCAACTTGAGCATTTGCTGCTGCTCCTGCATGAGCCTCTGCATAAGCACCACCTTGAGCTGTTACTTGAGCACTACCAAAATCTGCAGTTGTACTTGCTCCTACATCTGCTCTTGCTTCAACTCCAGCACTACCGCCAATTCTAGCATCCTCTCCATCAAATCCAGCACCAGCCTCAGCGTTGGCACCGGCTTCAATAGATGCATGAGCTTCAGCTTCTAAACCAACTCCACCTACTTCTGTTGCAGCTCCAACAGATGCACCAGCTCCTGCATTGGCTCCAGCCCTAGCTGAAACGTTAGAATCTGTTACTTCAGTAGCAGCTGATGCGTCTGCACCAGCCTCGTTTTGAGCATTTATATCAACACCCTTGGTGTTTGTTTCATATTTAGAACCTGTTTTTTTATTTGTCTCTACTTCTTTTTTTGTAGAGTTCTTTGGTTTGTTATTTTTTGTTGCCATATTATTTGATCCATTTTTGCTCTCTTAAAATGCCGTCAATGAGATTTTTCTCATCACTATCCATTTCTTTATCAAATCTCTTTAAGATTTCTGATAACGGATATACTCTATCTGGAGATTCTTTTTGCTTTTCCTTGAGCTCTTGAATTACATCGACTATCTTAACTAGAGGGGATTTGTACTCGTCAACTACATCTCTTGAAGTAAAGTTTGCTAATTCAAAAGCCTTGGGCGTTAATGCTTTTACCAGTGAAAGTAAAACAGACCCAACCATATTAAAAATTGAAAATGCAGCCCCAGCTGCAGGGTGTACTGTTGCTAATAAGCGTAACACTACGAAAACAACTATGAAAACAACTATTATAGTTAAAGCGCTGATAAAGAACTTCTTTAATCCCCAAAACACAGCATTTAATCCAAACATCCCGCTCATGGAATCTAAAACTGCCTTGTTTTGATCAGCCTCTTTGGCTACTTCTTTAGCCTTGTCAGTCATCTGCCATAGTTGATCATCATATTTGTCTTTTAAATCTGATTTATCTTTTTGAAGTTTGTTTATTAATTCATCTCTCTGGGATAGTAATTCTTCACCCTTTTTACGTTCCTCAGCTACTTGAGAGTTTAATAGATCTACTGTGGCCTTGATGCGCTTAATTTCGTCTATATGGGGAGAACCAACAATAGAAATTACTCTTTCATTTAAAGCCTTGGCAGTTTCTACTTGAACAGGTGCGTTTGTAACTTTGTTAAGAGAGTGTTGAATTCCTATTGATAAAGAAGATGTTTGTACTCTTTTACCTTTATCAACCTTTTCAATCTCAACCATTGTATCATCAACTTTTCTTTCTTGTTTAGCAACTGCGTCTTGAGAAGTTGTAACCTGTTTTGCTGGTACAATTTTAGAAGAAAGACAGCCGCTTAATAATAAGATAAACGATATCGCTAAGAAAATCTTCTTTATTGTTTTAGGCATATAATTATTTATAACATTTGTAGTTGATTATTAGGAACAGTACTTTATAATCTCTTAAGTGAAGATTACGCCTAAATTTATTTACGAACCATATAAACGTAAAGATGTTAGTGGTTCTAGGCATTACATTTGTAAGGAGTATATTTTACCATCTGTAACAACCATCTTATCTAAAACAAAGGACATGACAGCTCTGGACGAATGGGCTAATCGAATTGGAAAAGATAACGCTGAAGCAATTAAAAATGAAGCAGCTGCTCGGGGGTCCAGAATGCACAAACATATTGAGGATTACATTACCGAAAATAAAGAAATCGTTGAAGATGCTAACGAAATTCATACTTCCATGGCTTTAAAAGTTCTGGAAAATATCAGACCACATCTCAAAGAAATATGGGGTTCAGAAATTAATTTATACTACCCTGGAAAATATGCTGGAACAGCAGACATCGCTGGTACCTGGGATGGTGTTCCAGCAATTGTAGATTTTAAGCAAACCAATAAGCCTAAAAAAGTGGAATGGATTGACGACTATAAGCTGCAATTAGTAAGTTACGCAACAGCTCACAACAAGCTATTTGGTACAAATATTCAGAAAGGTGTAATTGTAATGTGTAGTCAATTTTTAGACTATCAAGAATTTCATATATTGGAATCTGAATTTTCATACCTTAAAAAACAATGGTGGGACCGAGTTGACGAATATTACAGTTTAAAGCAATTTAAAGATGCTCAAGATAGCTGTATTAAAACTTTGTCATCATTGAGCCAAGACCTGGCCTGACAACAGCAACAACTGGTGTTGGTGCAGCCATTTGGCCCATTTCCTGATGTTTTCCTGATTCATATTCCAAATAATGAGTAATAGTTGAAATGTAATCTTCAGCCAGGGTTAGCTTGGACTGAACCCATGGCTCTAATTCACCAAACTGTGCAACTAAACTCTTTAATCTTTCAGCATTAGTAGATAAACTATGCAACTGAGAGTTTGTCATGCTTTCAGATTCAGCGCCATAATCAGCATTTTCAGGTTGAGTCATAGGGCCTGGAGGCATTTGACTTGGCCCCGAAGGCATACCCGTCATTCCAACGCCACATTCTTTTACAAGCTTATCGAAATCCATACTATTATTTATTAAAGATAGAATAAATATTCTATATGATCAAATTTGATAATTTCTATTGCCTCATGGAAGGTGGCAATTTAAGCATAAATAACAAGTATTTCGCTGATGAAATTAAATTGCAGTATTTAGATCAAAAGAGCGCCACAAAATTTGTTAATGATTTCGAGAATCTGTTGAGAGATATTAATAAGATTTATAAATCTGTATACAACGAAACGCTATGGGATCAACTAGAAACATTGCTAAGGACAAACAAAATGTATGCTGGTTCTGCTAAGATCTTTATTGAGTTTGTAAAGGCTGGCAAATTGGATCTTTTCGTGCAATATAAAAAGACAGTTGGAGATATTGATGTTCAATTTAACGAAGAGCACTCTTTAAAGTTAAGAGAGTTATTTCATGGGAGTAAAGAAACACCCTTGAGTAATAATACAGCTCCTAAAAAAATCGGAGAATTTGCTTTTATAGGAGAGGGTGGTACTGGGGCAATTCAAATGAATACTTTATTTGCTTATAATTTTGGTTTAGATATGAAAACTGGTATTAAAAAAGAAAATGCTCCAACTTATGTTCAAATTGATTTTGAACCTGTAGCTTTTGAAAGAGGAATACCAACTAAATTCAGTCAATTTGCCCACAGCGCAGATTATAATGATATTCAAAACTCTATTAAAGGGGTTTTTCACAAATATTTATTACAGAGTTTGTTAGATGCTTCTAATCAGATTGTTGCTGACATTAAATTATATACTACTACAGGAAAACCTTCAACAAGGAAAGGAACAAAGCTAACAGTTTATTCTTTTTCAGTTGAAAGAGGTTTTAGAGAAAGATTTGTTCCTGCCTTGACTGAGCCAGAAGGGGATGTTATACTCAAGAACAAAGAAGAAAAACAGGTGTATTTTGATGTTAAGTCTGAACAAAGGAGCGCTTTAAAAGATTCTGGGTTTATTACCATAAATCAAAAGTCTCAATTATTTTTTGATTTAGTTGGTGTGCCTGACCCTGTTAATCATACTCAAATACCTATTAATATAGAGTCGTTAAAATATAGTAAAGATTTAGATGCTTTATTTAGATTAATGTTTGGAGTTGAGCCAGATAATACTGATAGAGAAAATTTTAACTCTTTTATTGGTCTTCTTCAATTAATTAAAAAACATGAAAAGGACTTGAGTAATAAAAATAAAGATTACCCTACAATGGTTTATAAAAATTTTGCTGAAAAAATATATGGGGAAGCTGCATTAATTAATAAGCGGGACATTAAAAATCCTAAACCTCAAATCATGTTAAGAGATTTTGAGGCTAAACAATCTGCTATTAATTACTTCCAACAAATTTTTCCTGAAGTTACAAATGCTTTTACAAAAGAACAGTTTGAAACTTTAATTAACTCTTACTACGCTTCTCACTAACATGAAACCATTTTCAAAATTTATTAAAGAGACAATAACCTCTTCCACAAGAAAAGGCATCCCACACCTGGGAGGAGACACGTCCAACATTGTGGATGAGCATATATTTCTAGATTTGCTTAATTTCATCGAGCAAAACTACAACAGTGTTATTACCCCTCAAAAAATTAACATTACTGAGAAGTTTGACGGGTTTGGCATTAGATTCGGTTTAGATCAAGACAAGATGTTCTTCATTGAGTCTTCTAGGTCCGGGCCAGTATTTGATGCTGGTTCCTTTCGTAATTTTGCTATCAAGAAATTTGGTTCATCCAACCCCATCGCTGAAGGATATGAAGACATCTTTATTACCTTGAAACAGAATGAAAAACTTCAGAATGTTTTGGGAAAGTATTGGGAACCAGCTGGTATTAAAGTTATTGCTGAGGCTCTTTATTTACCTAATAAGAAAGAAGAAGGGGACGATTATGTTATTTTTATTGCTACAAGATACAAAAAGGCTAAGCTGGGCTCTTGGGCTACTTTTATTCTGTTTAATGTTACTGATGGTAACAACAAAGAGATGGAAGAAAATAAGAAACAGTCTCTATTTGATAATTTAAAGGCTTGTTCAACTGCTGATATTAAATTTGAAACTCCTGACATTGAGGAAATTTCAGACATTGATGTATCAAAAGAAATTCTGCAAGTCAATAAGTTTATTGGAGACATCGAAAATCAATACAAGGTTAAAATTAACGACATTTTACATTCCAAATCCAGAAAGAAGTCTGATTTGGAAATTAAAAATGCTGTGAAGGCTAAAATTATTGATTTTCAAAAAGTACTTGCAAATAAAATTGCTGGTAGTATAATCAAGGGAAAGCTTGGTGATATTGAAGGCGTTGTTTTTAAACTTGCGAATGGTTTAATGTTTAAAGTTGTATCAGATGCCTTTAAGGAAGCTAAGAAACAAAGCAACCTTAATTATGGAATTAAACAATAACAGACTATTTGTAATTTCAGATACGCATTTTTTTCACAACAACATCATCAAGTACTGCAACAGGCCTTTTGAGAACGCAACTCTCATGAATCGGGTTATGATTGAGAATTGGAACAACACCGTTAATAAAGATGATGTTGTTCTGCATTTAGGGGATATTTGTGTAGGAGCAGGCAAGAACAGAGATCAAAAAACCCAAGAAATTCTGAGCCAGCTGAACGGAAAGAAATTATTTGTTCGTGGTAATCACGATTATGACATTGAATGTGTAGAATTGCTGGATGCTGTTACATTTTTCTGGAAAGGAGTAAAAATCCATTGCACTCATTACCCAGACCCTAAATTTCAACCTTTTGGAGATTTTCACTTGCACGGACACATACATCAGAATACAATAGACTTAAAGAACAGCTTCAACTGCTCAGTTGAGCAAATAAACTACACACCAATCAGAATTTCAGAAATCATCGAAAAACATTATGACAGTAAAATTAACTCCAGAGGAAGTGACACAGTGCGAGAGCTTCGCGAGGCAGGTCTCGGAAGCTAAACATGGCTCTTACGGTCCAACCTTTCTTGAAAACTTCACTCTGGGTATAAAAGGGGAACTCGCATACGCTAAGATTTTTAATCTCGCAACTAATTTTGCAATATATGAAGGCAAGAAAGGCGATGGGGGTACAGATTTTGATGGGGTCAATGTAAAAACAGTCTCCAGAGGCATAAGCTCCACTAATGAACCTTGGCTGAAAGTTTCAGTCAGACAACACAACAGGTATCGCGGCAAAGTAAAGAAGTATGCTCTGGTCGTCGAAACTAGTAAAAATGAATTTGAGTATCAAGGCAGCATATGCTATTATGATTTTGAAAAGAAAAAAAAGACCGTGGAGTTTGTAACGGGTAGTGCTTATTATGTTAAAATAAAGGACTTAACAACTTATGTATGATCAAAGAGGCAGGGTAATAAAAAACTTAATAAAAGATATGAATGTAAGCGAGTTTGAACGAACTAAACCAGTTGTTACGATGCAGAAGATTAATAACATTCTGCAGCGCATTGAAGAGGAACGAGTAAAGACTGAAATCTTATATAAAGATAGAACTCGTAGCTTATCAGACATTAAAGATTTGCTAGTAGATATGAAAGATAGTTTTACAAAAGGAGAATAATGAAACAAGTTAACGAATACGGTACAATTATTACCCGCAAGCACCCAACTCTTTTTTACGGTCAAACAGTTGATATTCTCAGCTTTAATGAAATGTCTGATGAACTTACTATTAAGCCGCACGGAGATTCTAAAAAATATAAATTGAATTACAATGAAGTTTGGCCAGCTTCATGCACAAAGAATTGCCAGTATGATCAACTAAACAAACAGCTGGATTTGTTAGGGGAGTTCGACTATATTAAGAAATAATATGAAATTTACAAAAATTATTGTCGATGCAGAAAAGGTGCAAGAAATACTTGCTAACTATGGCGCTGTTTTTGAAAGACCTGTTGATACTGAAAAATTCGCAATTGAAATATTTTCCAGCTGCAAGGTTATTCATATTACAGATGTCTCTGAATTTGCAGAAAATACTTCATTTGAAGTTTCTCATTCGGATGGTAATTAATGTATGCCTTCCTTGGACCATGCATACGAATTAACAGAAAAACTTAACGAAGAAAAAATAGAGTATCTCGTTATCTGCATCCAAAAATCTAAGGATTCAGATAACGCTACTTATTTTTTAAATGTAAACGACAACACAGTTCCCACTTTAATGAAAGTAATAAAAGATGTGTTGAAAGACTTGGAGAGACGATTGGATTAACCAACATTTTCTCTTATATATTTTATATGAAAACTATACATGGTTTAAGGGAACAGCTAGCTAAGGCTGCTAGCTTTACTGAGATTGATTCATTGCTTCAAAGATGTGAAATTTATAAGGAAGCTACTACAGAAACTAAGAGACGTTGGATTAATACTGCTCGCAAGAGAGCCACAGAACTAGAGGTACCAGAAGTTGTAGAGAAGGTAAAAAAGTCAAAGAAGAGTAAATAAAAATTATGGGACCAGTAACATTTAAAATAACAAACCAAACAAATTACCTATTAAAGGTTCAAGCTTCTAATGGTTTAACAGCTAATAT
>Ga0315294_10004136_pt1 | contig 15816 bp, 11 predicted proteins | sample YL17G13_40_MG_FD_203626 | JGI IMG/M metagenome (GOLD analysis project Ga0315294, IMG submission 203626) | Sediment microbial communities from Yellowstone Lake, YNP, Wyoming, USA - YL17G13_40 | ecosystem: Environmental > Aquatic > Freshwater > Lake > Sediment | place: USA: Wyoming | collected... | reverse complement strand
CCCTGCGCGGCCGCCAGCGTGTCGTGATCCAGCCACAACAGATCGCCCCCCTCCGCCGTAGCTTCACCGTGCAGCGTGTAGTAGATCGGCACACCGAGCTGTTCAAAGCGATGCGCGATGGCGTCCTCCTCGCCGCGCCGCAGGAGCTTGCCCATGCGCAGGACAATGGCTCCCCGATCGGTGACGATGACCGGATCGTGCACAAAGATCGCGTCCGCACGATCGGGCTGAGATTCGTCGTGGTAGAACACCTCTGCGCCAGCCTGAACCAGGACGGACACCAGGGCGTCGTGCTCGCGCTGGGCGATTGCCAGGTTGGGTCGGCCGACATAGTGCCAGCGCAGCGGGTCCTCCACGGCAAAGGCCGCGTCGGGGCGCTTGACTAGCACTCGACGCAGGGGATCGACCATACTCTGGCAGCCGTAATCCCTGGGCACCACAGACCTCCGGATTGAGTAGCTAGTACTTTTCTACGCGGCGCTCCGAGCCGTCGCGCAACCGTCCAATGTTGGCGCGGAGTTCGAAGAGGATCAGTCCCAAGGCCAGCACGCTGTAGACCGCGTAGGCCCAGGGAGTATGCCAGAGGTAGTGCGAGGCCACAAACGCAGCAATCATCGTCCCAGCCGAGGCGATGGAAACCAGCGAGGCCGTGCGCGTGCGCAGGGCGGCAATGAGGGCTGCGGCGGCGACAAAGGGTACGACGCGTGGTTCCAGCGCCAGTGCCACGCCCGCATTGGTCATGGCGCCCGCGCCTCCCTTGAAGCCCAGGAAGATTGAGCGGTTGTGGCCCAGCACGACCGCCAGACCGGCGAGCACCAGCGCCGCGTCCGTCCCCACCAGCCAGCGCGCCAGCACCACGGCCAGTGTGCCCTTGAGCCCATCGCCCAGCACGGTGAAGAGCGCCGGCACCCGGCCGGCCGAGCGCAGCACGTTGGTGCCGCCCGTGCGGCCGCTATGGTGCTGCCGCGGGTCCACGCCCTTGAGCAGGCGAGACACCAGATAGCCGGTGGGGAACGACCCTGCCAAATAGCCCAGCAGGGCAACCCCCAGGTAGCGCAGAGCTTCCATCGGCGTACACACTCCTCCAGACCGCAAATCTGTACCTCTAACAACACGTAGCCATGCCCATGGTTGCGTCGCGTGCGCCTGCATTGTAGCGGGGTTCGGAGCGACCCGCAAAGTGCGGTATAATGGCCTTGTTCACTGCAAGCGCGCACAAGATACCACGAGAGCGCTGAAGCTGAGCTGCCAAGGAGGAGGAGATGCGAGACTGGAAGCGAGTCCTCTTGCTGACCCTGGTTCTGGCCCTGCTGGCGGGCTGCACGCCCACACCCACCCCGACGCCACCGCCACCGACGGCCACGCCACAACCACCGGCACCCACCGCCGTGCCAGAGGAGCCGCTCTACCTGTCCATCATCTGGCACCAGCACCAACCGCGCTACTACAAGGACCCCCAGACGGGCATCTACAGCAAGCCCTGGGTGCGCTGCCACGCCACCAAAGACTACTATGACATGGCAGCCATGCTCAGGCAATACCCCAAGGTCAAGGCGACCTTTAACCTGACCCCCAGCCTGATCTTGCAACTGCAGGATTTCATCGCGGGCGCCAAAGACCAGTACTGGGTGCTGGCCGAGAAGCCCGCCGCCAACCTGACTGCGGAGGAGAAGACCTTCCTGCTCAAGCGCTTCTTCGACGCGAACTGGGACCACGTCATCGCCCGCTTCCCGCGCTACAGAGAGTTGCTGACCCAGCGCGGCAGCGATGACAGCGACGCCACCGTGCAAAAGGCGTTGCCTACCTTTAGCGAGCAGGACTTCCGCGACCTGCAAGTCTGGTTCAACCTGGCCTGGTTCGATCCCGATTTCCTGGCCGAGGAACCGCTGGCCAGCCTGGTCAAGAAGGGCAAAGACTTCAGTGAGGCAGACAAGGCCATCGTCTTCAGCAAGGCGCTGGACGTGATCAAGATGGTGCTGCCCGTGCACAAGGATCTGCAAGATGCCGGGCAGATCGAGGTGACGACGACGCCCTACACCCACCCCATCCTGCCCCTGCTCTACGACACCAACCTGGCCAAGCTCGGCATGCCCGACGTCAAGCTGCCCGAGCGCTTCTCCTTCCCCAACGACGCCATTGCCCAGGTGCAAAAGGGAGTGGCCAAGTACAAGGAGCTCTTTGGGCGCGATCCGCGCGGGATGTGGCCGGCCGAAGGCGCCGTGGCCCAGGAGATCGTCAAGATGGTGTCGGACGCGGGCATCGAGTGGATGGCTTCGGGCGAGCAGGTGCTGGCCAAGTCGCTCCAGATGGACGGTTTTACGCGCAACAGCAAGGACGTCGTGCAGCAGGCCGACCAGCTCTACCGCCCTTACTATGTGCAGCAGGCCGAAGGTCCCGGCACCTACGGGGCCGACGGTCGGCCGGTGGGCATGGTCTTCCGCGATCTGCTCATCTCGGACAAGGTGGGCTTTACCTACAGCGGCACGCCCGGCCAGGAAGCCGCCCAGGATTTCATGCAGCGGCTGCGCGACATCCAGGCTCGCCTGAAGGAAGAGCAAGCCACGGGACCGCACCTGGTGACTGTGCTGCTCGACGGCGAAAACGCCTGGGAAAACTACGACAACGACGGAAAGGCGTTCCTCAACGCCCTCTACCAGCAGTTGTCCGACGCCAAGGACATCGTTACCATCACGCCGTCCGAATACCTCAAGAAGTTCCCCGAGCAGCGCAAGATCGACAAGCTGTGGGCCGGCTGCTGGTTCACGCCCGACTTTAGCACCTGGATTGGGGAGGACGAGGAGAACCAGGCCTGGAACTACCTGCTCAAGGCGCGCATGATGCTGGTCAACCGCCGCAACCAGGTCTCGGAGCAAAAGTACAACGACGCCATGGAGCTGATGTACATCGCCGAGGGCTCGGACTGGTTCTGGTGGTACGGCTCCGATCAGAGCACCACCGATGAGCGCGCGTTCGACGTGATGTACCGCCAGACGTTGACCGACATCTACCGCACGATGGGCGAGGACGTGCCCGACTACCTCTACGCTCCGATTATGCCGCCGCTGCCGCCCGCACCCACCCAGGAGGTGGCCGCGCCGTTCACCCCGACCATCGATGGCGTGGCCGGCAAGGACGAATGGGCCCAGGCGGGCTACTATAGCAAATCGGGAGGGGCCATGGCGCGCGCCGACGACGTGATCTCGGCCCTGTACTATGGCTTTGACAAGAAGAACCTCTACGTGCGCGTGGACGGCCGCAACGACTGGTCGGCCGTGGGGCCCGACGTGACCGTGGCGGTCTACCTGTCCAATCCGCACGCCAAGAGCACCAACACATTCTCGCGCTTTGGGGCCAAGGCCACGCCCAAGACCGTGCTGGGTTTTGGCGCGGCGGGCGAGGTCGCGGTGCACATCGTGCAGGGCAAGGCCTCCGCGGCCTACGCGGCTGCCCTGGGCTTTGGCGACTGGGATGCACCGGCTGCGCTCACGGGCGTCGCGGTCAAGAGCACGGTGCTCGAGCTAGCCATCCCCTTCAAGAACCTGCCCGAGGTGGAGGCCGGCGACCGCATCAACCTGTACGTGGTGGTCAGCAAGGCACAGAGCGACGTGGACGCCGCCCCGCTGGGCGGGCCCGCCTTGCTGGTGGTACCTGACATCAGCGCCATCACGCCGCTGCTGACCGTGGATGATGCGGAAGAAGACGACCATGGCCCGGGTAGCTACACCTACCCGACGGATGGCGTCTTCCTGCCGCAGTGCTTCGATGGCAAGCAGTTCGTGGCGGGCTATGACGACAACAACCTGGTTTTCACCTTTTCCATCTACGGCCCGCTGGCCAACCCGTGGGGCTCGGCGGTCAACCTGTCCGTGCAGACTTTTGACGTCTACATCGACGTGGACCACAAGACCGGTTCGGGCCGCCGTCTGCTCCTGCCCGGGCGCAACGCGGCCGTCTCGGCCGAGGATGCCTGGGACTATGCGGTCTGGGTGGAGGGCTGGACGCCCGCGGTATTCAAGCTCGATGCCAAGGGCAACCCACAGAAGATGGATGTGACGATGAAGATCGTGGTGGACCCGGGCGCCAAGAAGGTGACCGTGCGTGTGCCCAAGACCGCCTTTGGCGAGACGAACCCCAAGACGTGGGGCTACCTGGCCGTGGTACTGGGCCAGGAGGGCTACCCGGCTGCGGGCGTGATGCGCGTGCGCGACGTGGAGGCTCAGAACGCGCAGTGGCGCTTTGGCGGCGCACCGGGCGACACCAACCATACGCGCATCATAGACGTGTTCCTGCCTGGCACGGCCAAGCCCAGCCAGGAAGAGGCACTCAGTAAGTACCCTGCCTCGCAAGAGAAGGACATGGACAAGCTCACACCCGACGATTTTGCACAACTGCCCATGCTGCACGTACAGTAGCCGTGGGTTCATGAGACTACGGGGACGACGGTCACGCGCCGTCGTCCCTTTGCTTGAAGGGGAATCGATGACGACATTGGAGAAAAGAACCAAAACCGTCCTTTCGCCGTTCCTCCTGCTCTGCCTTCTGGGCGGATTCGCCATCTTTAGCTCCACCATGTCCAAGAACCCGGCCCTACCCCTGTTCGTGCGCAGCCTGGGCGTGTCCAAAGGCACGGTAGGCTTTATCGCTGCCGCGTCCACGGTGGTGGGCATCGTGGTCAGCCTGCCGGCGGGCATGCTCTCCGACCTCTACGGCCGCAAGCGCGTCATGCTGGCCAGCGCGTTCGTGTTTGCCACGGCGCCCTTCCTGTACCTGCTGGTGCGCACGCCCTCGCAGCTCGTGGCCGTGCGCATCTACCACGGCCTGGCCACTGCCATCCTGGGCCCGGTGGCGCTGGCCGCCGTGGCGGACACGTTTGAGGCGCGGCGCGGTGAAAACATGGCTTGGTATTCGTCGGCCACCATGGTGGGGCGCTTCCTGGCCCCCAGCGTCGGCGGGCTGCTGATCCTGGGGGAGGACTTTCGCTGGGTCTACCTGGGCTGCGGCGTGGCGGGTGTGCTGACTCTGCTGCTGGCCCTGTACCTGCCCCTTTCACAGCCAGCCAGGCAAGACGCGCCTGTCCCCAGACTGAAAGAGAGCTGGCAGCACCTTCTGTACGAGGCCCGCTACGTGGTGCGCCATCGCGGAATCCTGGCGACAAGCCTGGTGCAGGCCGCGCAGTACTTGGGTTTTGGTTTCCTGGAGGTCTACCTGCCGCTGCGCCTGACGGACGCGGGCTGGAAGCCGGTGGCCATTGGGCCGCTCTTCACCGTGCAAGTGCTGTCGACTGCCATCAGTAAACCGCTGATGGGCCGTCTCACGGACCGCTTTGGCCGGGTTGCGCTCATCGTGACCGGGCTGCTCGGGAGCGCTGCTGGCATGGTCGCGATTGCTGTGGCGCCGAGCTACTGGCTGTTGCTGCTCAGCAGCGGCCTATTCGGGCTGGGATTGGCCGCCGTGACCGCCTCCACCGCCGCACTGGTGACCGACCTGGCGCACGAAAGCGCCTACGGCGCGGCCATGGGGGTGCTCTCCAGCATCATGGACGTGGGGCAGTCCACCGGCCCCATGCTGGGCGGGGTGGTGGCCGGCGCGTTCGGCTACTTCCCTGCTTTTGCTGGCGTAGCGGGCCTGCTGGCGCTCAGCGCTGTGGTGTTCCCGTTGGTGGTGCGTCGTCAGTAGGTCGGTACACGACTCTACTGAAAGAACTCGGACTTCACCGCAGAGCACGCAGAGAACGCGGAGATTCCCTTATGAACTCTGCGCTCTCGGCGGCCTCTGCGGTAAGGAAGGGGCTTTTTGCAGTGGAGTCGTACACGAATCTCACGAACGGTCACGAATTGTACGCAAGACAAGTTTGTTTCGCGGCATTCGTGCGATTCGTGTAGAGGGATCAGGAGGGGTTTGACGTGAAGTGGGTAACGCGTGAACACGTGCACGTTGATCGGGTGGCCTGTCCGTGGCTGATCCGGCGCTTCATCGACCAGAACGCGGTGTTCGAGTTTGTGTCGCGCGACACCGATCCGGCCAGCATCCAGGATGGCACTCCGTTTGACATGCAGGGTGTGGAGCTGGGCCATCACGCTGGCAAGTGCAGCTTCGAAGCCATCATCGCCAAGTACGGCCTAAAGGACCCGGTTCTGCTGGCCATGGCTGAGATTGTGCATGGCGCGGACGTGGAGAAGGACCGCGAAAAGAGACCCGAGTCGGCGGGGCTGGAGGCGCTGGCGACCGGCTTTCGCCTGCTGTGTCACGACGACCACGAGGCTCTGGATTTCGAGTTCCCGGTGTACGACGCCCTCTACGCCTATCTGGAGAACAAGCTCGACTCCCAGGAATAGGGGAACGAGAAGATTGCGCCAAGTGGCGTGTACTGTATCCAGGTGGTCCAGGTCGCTGGTTGTGGTAGCATGGTTCTAGCTTGATGGCAAGAGCAGGTCAAGCTTTTGCCAGACTGAGAGCAGATTCTGTGACAGATTCCTGGACTGGCGCTTTACGTTGCAGGGCAGCACTGACGAATAGTGGCTCAACACGGTTGTTGCCCATTTCCATTTGAACACCAGCTCGCTCATAGTCTTCGCAAACAAAAAGCCCCTTTCATCCCAAGGACGAAAGGGGCTTGGCCCTCGCGCGGTACCACCTTGCTGCAGCAGCCTACCCACACGCCCACAAGGGGCCATGCTACGCGAGGTGCAAAGCTCCTACTCTCGTGGCTGTAACGGGCTGACCCGGACCGGCCTGGTGGGGACGCACGGGTCCCGTTCGGCTGGCCAACTCCCAGGCGACGTTCGGCGGGCCTGTCTGTGGGCGGCCTTCAGCCGCTGACCGCCCGTCTCTACCAGAGGCGCTCCGCCTACTCTTCCTGCTCACAGTCATTCAGTGGCCGCATGTTACCAGTTCCCAAGTCGTGTCAAACGGAGCAGGCGGAAAGGGGGGAGAGACGAGCTGAAAGGGCTCTTTGCCAGGGTATTCCCACACACTTGTTCTCCGCGCTTGCGGGATATGTCGCTGTGAAGTATAATCGTGGCAGTTGCGGGCGCCGGTTTCCGCTTGAGCGCCCATTTCGGACATGATGAGGTGAGAGAGAATGACCAGGGCATTTCATCTCATTATTGAACGCGATTCTGAAAGCTACTATGTAGCCAGTGTTCCAGAACTGCGCGGTTGCCACACCCAAGCCAAATCACTCGATGCCTTGATGAAGCGAATTCGAGAGGCAATTGAACTATGCCTAGAGGTCGAGGGCGAGTGACGCCATTAGGGTGGCCGCCACTCTTTCCGAGGGGCGGATAGAGGGTGGGGTGCGGGCTAACCACGGCGTGCAGCCGACGTGCCCAGTTGCGCGAGTTGAGCATCCATTGGATCGGTTGGCGTTCAGGTCGGTGGCACGCGGCTGACGCCGGTGCCGTTAGGCCGCCTACCGAGAGATTCGTTTGAAGCAAAACAGGAGTACAATGGACATTGGTCAACTGGCATGGTTTCACACCGACTGGCTTTGAATATGACTTTGAACGAGACGAACTTGCCGCTCACCATGTTACTTTCGACGAAGCGGTAGAGTGTTTCTTCTCCAACTTGGAAGTGCGACGGAACAAGTCATACCGTGACCGTTATCAATTGTTTGGAAGTACTATCAGCGGACGGCGGCTCAAGATCATCTTTCAACTCAAGCCAGAGAATGTTGTCCGCATCATCACAGGATGGGATATATGAGCACGAAAGACAAAACCAAAAAGAAGCTATCCGAACAAGAGATTGACCAGATTGTAACAGCGCAAGCTAACGACGATTCGGCCTGGGGGAAGCCTATTCGTGTTCGCAGAACTAAGCCCGCCTCTCTATCTATTCCCGCCAACCTTGCCGCGCGTGCGACTTTTCTAGCTCAATTGCACCGCACCAAGAACGTTGATGACTGGCTTACACAGATCATTCAAGAACGTATAGAGCTAGAAGAAGCAGCCTTTATCGGAGTCAAGCAAGACCTGGCGGCTAAGACCGGCTAGAAGCATTTTCCCAGAGCAAAAGGCGGCCTAACTCACGTTGGAGCCGACGCGCTACGCGCGAGATCACGCGGCACGGCTGGTTTGTTTGTCGTTCAGGTTAACGTAGCGCCGTCGGCTGCGACCGCGCGCGGCTCATGCCGTTTCCGTTAGCCGGATAGAGGTAGATGGCAATTGCAGACACAACTGACATTGTTTGATGATATTGCGAGGGGACTACCAGACTTGAAGGTGTCACGTTCTGGTACCTTCGTTGACAACATGTCCTTACCCGTCCATCGGTGGTTCCGCTATTCTGCGGGATTTGCCGCGACCTGGGTTGAGGAGGTTTTGGCAGATTGGGGTATCAAACCAGGGCATGTTGTTCTTGACCCTTTTGTCGGCTCTGGGACTGTACCCGTCGTTTCAGACACCCTCGGAGTCAACAGCATTGGGGTAGAAGCCCATCCGTTCGTCGCCCGAATCTGCAAGGCAAAACTCCTGTGGACAAGCGATCCTGACCGGGTAGGGCATTTTGCGGCCGAAGTCTTGAAGCACGCGCAAGACCGAAAACCATATATCTCGTCATACCCTCAATTGATCCATCGAAGCTTCGACACAGAAACACTTGCATCCCTTGATGGCCTAAAGTCAGCATGGTCTTCGTTGCGGGATTCGTCACCAGAATCGGAACTCGTATGGCTCGCCTTGACTGCGATCCTTCGCCCGACAGCAAAAGTGGGTACTGCCCAATGGCAATACATCCTGCCAAACAAGACAAAGAAGAAGGTGATCGATCCGCTCTTTGCCTTTCAGCAGCAAATAGAGATCATCAAGTCAGACCTTCGTTGGATGCAGATAAGGGCAAAGCGGTCACACGCCGAGATTATCGCAGGAGACGCCCGCACATTGGCAGAGTCCATGCCGCACAAGGTTGACGCCGTGATCACGTCTCCTCCCTATGCCAATAATTACGACTATGCCGATGCGCTACGGTTTGAGATGACCTTTTGGGGTGATGTAACTGGATGGGGCGACATTCACGATGCTGTAAGAAAACACCTGATCGTGTCCTGCTCTCAACATTCGTCGCGGGAGAGGCTAAGAGCCAGAGACCTACTTGAGTCGGATGCAGTCGAACCTATTCGAGATGAACTCGGCGTCGTGATGGAACAGCTTGCGAAGGTACGCGAAAACCACGGCGGCAAGAAGCATTACCACACCATGATCGGCGCATATTGCCGGGACATCAGCCTAGTGCTTCGCCAGTTGAGGATTGCCTGCAAGACCGGGGCCCATATGTGCTGGGTCATCGGCGACTCCGCTCCATACGGGGTTCATTGTCCCATCGAAGAATGGATTGCAGAACTCGCAATGGCAGCAGGTTTCAAAGAACACCACTTTGACAAACTGAGGGATCGCAACATCAAGTGGAAGAATCGCAAGCACAGAGTCCCGTTGAAAGAGGGGCTTCTCTGGATTGAGGGCTGAATATGGCAGAATCTCCGGCGCACAGATTTGGACAGTTGATCGGCGAGTTGCTCGAATCGGTTGTGTGTCCTCAGCTTGAGGACTTCTGTCGGAATCAGGGGCTTTACCTGGACCACCAGAAAAGAGACCGGCCGGCGCGTTCAGGCAAGAAGGTTGCGTGGACCGACCAATACGGAAATGCACATGATCTAGACTTCGTGATCGAGCGAGAAGGCACAGATGAGCAGATTGGCAGGCCAGTTGCGTTTATCGAGAGTGCGTGGCGAAGATACACAAAACACTCTCGAAACAAGGCGCAGGAAATCCAGGGCGCGATCCTGCCTCTCGCCGAACAATACCGATGGAACAATCCGTTTCTTGGAGCAGTACTCGCAGGCGTCTTTACCGAAGGGTCGCTCGATCAGCTACGTTCACTTGGATTCCACGTCCTTTACTTCCCGTACGAGTCACTTGTCGCGGCCTTTCAATCGGAAGGAATCGACATTGCATTCGACGAAGGCACACCGGATCGCGTGTTCAAACAAACAACGACGCAGATTGAGAGCACGCCACCGGAAACAATGGCCAGAATACGGACGCATCTTGTGGCGGCGAACCAAGCCGCTATTGACAGCTTCTTCGTCGCGTTAAGACAGAGGCTCGGCAGACACGTTACCCGCGTGGTCGTGATTCCTCTTTACGGACGAGTGAACGAGTTCGCCACAATAGAAGATGCGCTTTGCTTTCTTGATCGCCACATGATCTATGAAGGTTCGGGAGAATTTCGAAAATACGAGATTCGCGTTGATTTTTCAAACGGAGACAAGGTTGAGGCTTTCATAGAGGCCAAGGACAAGGTCAAGGAGTTTCTCAATTTTGTCGCCAGACAATAAAACGGCTAACAAGGCGCTGCAGCCGACCTCGTTCCGCTACGCTTCGGCCCGGCGGCTGAAGCCAAGCGCGTTAGGTGCATGCTGGGCAGGTTGAGCAGCAAACGAGCCTCAAATGGGCACAAAGACAGGACTCAAATTGAAGGAAAGCAGGCTTTCGGTACGTTTTCTGTTCAATGAAGGTGGTCCACTTGCCCAGTTGCTGCATCCCTGCTGGATTGCTCGTAACGATCTCTCCCTCATCGCTGATGTTCTGCGCGCGGACGCCCTTCTCACTGTTGACGCCCCTCAAGTCAATCTTGTCCTTGCGGGCGGTGGACTCATTGAACTCTCGCTTAGCCAGGAGCGCCCCCGCCGGAGGACATCTTCCACTACATCTACGCCGTGCTCTACGCGCCTTCCTACCGCGAACAATACGCCCAGTTCTTGCGCAGCGACTTTCCGCGTATCCCGTTCCCGGCGGATCGGGAGGTGTTCTCCGCTATGGCGGCCCTGGGCCAGCGCCTGGTGGCCCTGCACCTGTTAGAGTCGCCCGAGCTCGATCTGCCCCTGGCCCGCTTCGAGGGTCAGGGTGACAGCCGCGTAGCCAAGGGCGCGCGAGACGGCCTGCGATATGACCCGCAAGCGCAGCGCGTGTACATCAATGCCACGCAACACTTCGCGCCGGTGTCGCCCACAGTGTGGGAGTACGCGATCGGCAGCTACCAGGTGGCCGAGAAATGGCTCAAGGACCGCCGCGAGCGCAGCCTGAGTCTGGAGGAGGTGCGCACCTACTGCCGCATCGTCACCGCCCTGGCGCGCAGCATCGAGATCCAGGCGGACATTGACGACCTATACCTCGCTGTGGAGGCCAAGCCGGCAACTGTCGAGTGGGCTTGAGCGTGCGCCTAACAAGAGTGCGGCTGACACGCTCCGCCTCGCTCCGCGCGCGGTTGACGCCCACCGTCAGGCGGTCAACCTTTAAATCGTTACGAGCAGTAGGCACAGATATTCAAACAAGAACTGAACAAAAGGTCATTGCTGGATGTCGGAGGGAAAGTATGCCAAAACCCCGGTCAAAACCAACATTGATAGAGCCAGCCAAAATTCTACAACCAGGCCAATTGTTGATAGAAAACTTCTTCAACAGCATAACTCAATTAAACGATGTAAATATCGAAGTAGCCAAGATGCTTCAAACTCTTTGCGCGAGCGGACAACTATCACGGGATACCATTCTTCAGAAGCTGGCTGAAATACGGAGTAAGCAGAATGGCTAAAGTGAAGTTGTCAGAGATTGTCTTGGAAGGTTTTCGCGGGGCAGTTGACCTAGTGAGGCTCTCGTTGAAGGGCAATCAAAGTTTGGTTTTGTTTGGCAACAATGGCGATGGGAAAAGTAGTTTCACTGATGCATTGGAGTGGTTCTTTTGTGATGATATCGAGCACCTCAGGTCAGAGGGATGTGGCAGGGAAGACTATTTCAATAGAGGACTTTCCCCGACTTCAGATGCTCGAGTGTCTATGTCATTCACATTGCCTACCCTTGACTCTGGCAAGACCCTCCGCAGGCGAGGTGGGTTCGAGCAGACCAATGCAACCGATGAATTCAAGGGATTTATGGCTTCTATCAGTCGAGAAAGGATTATCCTTCGGCACCACACAATGCGAGCTTTTGTTGACAAATCTAAGAAGGACAAATTGGAAGATGTCGAAGAAATCATTGGGTTTGGTACTGTAAAACAGATTCGGACGGAACTCGTTCGCGCCAAGAATGCCCTTGAGAATGATAAGGAATTATCTGAATTACGCGGCAAACTGTCTGAGAGAGAACTAGACCTGCAATCAGTGTTAGGTGAACAACCTATCGACGAAGGAATAGTGATTGCACATGCTGAACATTTGCGCTTGGCACTCAATTGGAGCAAACCAATTACTGACATGTCCACTTTGAGGGAAGTAGCCCAACCTGCCGATCAGCAACTTGAAGATACAGATCGAGATAAGCGGCTCGCTCGTTTGACAGAAATCGAGGGACTTATTCCGTCATTTCTTTCCATTCGTCAGGCGGGAGACAAAGCTCATGCTGTAGTTGTAAGACATAATGAACTAGTAGCAGAGCGAAAAATTGTAGAAACCGCCGCTCTCGGCAAACTCTATGAAGCCGCTTCAGATGTGCTCGCCAGACAATTGACGGAGCCAGATAGATGTCCACTTTGTGGGAACGAAGTGGATACCAGCACACTGATTGCTCGTCTGAAAACAGATCTTGATGCAATTAATAGAACCCAATCAGCCCGAACGGGCCTCCTCAAAGAGGTTGCGCCTCTCAAAAGGACACTATTAGCGCTCGGCGAATTGCTACAGAAATTGAGTAATACTGATACTTCCGATGTGTTCTCGGATACATCATACTGCTCTGCACTTGGTGCGTGGTGTGTTCAACTTGAGAGCTGGACCGAAGCTCTTGATTCGGTCAGTACAAAACTAATCCCTGTGAACTTGGTGATGCCTCCTGATGAAAGGTGGAACACTCTAGGAGAAGTCATAAGCGACCTTAACTCACAAATAGGGTTACAGCGCAAGGAAGTGCTGGGGGGCGATGCCGAGAGGCAACTCTATGAGAACATGAACAATCTAAAGAAACTGGCTGACTGGTTCTTCCGACACTGTGAGATTCAGAAAGCGATATCCATATTCGAGTGCCAAATAACATCGCTCCAGCGGGTTGCTGAAGAGTTCGAGAAAGCTGAGAATCATGCCCTGACGGAAATTCTGGATGCCATCTCGCACGATGTCAATGAGTATTTCACCGAATACTTGCACCATGATGACAAAGTAGAACAGATTAAACTTGTTCCAACAGGAGCACGTGGCATTGAATTCCAAGTTCACTTTTATGGTGACGAGGTCTGTCCACCGCGTCGGGTGTTGAGCGAGTCTCATCTGAATAGCCTTGGTATTTGCCTTTTCTTGGCGTCTGCTAGACATTTCAACCAAGTCAGTGGTTTCGTCATATTGGACGATGTTATCAGTAGTTTCGATGCAAATCACAGACGGACGTTTGCGCGGCTGTTACGAGACAAGTTTGCAGATGTACAGGTTGTTCTCCTTACTCACGATGACCTGTGGTTTAGCCAGTTGAAAGACGACCTACCACGTGGACAATGGATTTTTCAAGAGATCGGCAAATGGAGTTATGAGAATGGTATCCTGTTGATTCCCTTCACCCCAATGTCGCTCAGGGAAGACATTGAGTGGTTACTCGATAATAACCGGACTGATTTGGCAGCAAACAAATGCCGTACTTTGATCGAGGCGACCCTGAAGGGGTTAATCGAGCAACTTGGAGTCACAGGGCTTGAATTCCGTATGGGACAGTCAAACGACATGCGGGATCCCGCCGAATTAATCAATGCCCTTATCAATTATCTCAAGGCTAACCAGAGCCTTCGATCTCCTGACCAGAAGCAGCTTTTCGATGATATTCGAAGTGACCAACTTTTGACAAATATCGGATCTCATCACCGCAATCTTGGAACAACTGGACTAAAGAGAGGTGACATGGAGGCCGTACTCCGTGATTTAGATAGGTTTGCTCTATTGTTCATTTGTCAAGAATGTGGCAAACCAGCAAGCCGCACATATTCTGCACGTAACGCTAAACTAAAACAGTGTGGGTGTGGAAAGTTGCAAATCTAGAAAGTGATAATGCTGGCTGGTGGAAGGGCACGAATAGCAGCTAGCCTGCCTAGCGATGAATTGCATTCATGTAGCTGGAAAAACCGCCTAACAAGCGCGTGGAGCCGACGTTGCTACCGCCGCGCCCCAGCGAAGGTTCGGGTACTTCCAGCGTGCCTTGCCCGCGCAGGAGTCTTCGATACCCGCGCCTCCGCTGATGCCTGCCGTTAGTGCGCCAAGCTAACTTGGGGCTTCTTGCAGGGTGAAAGTCCCTGCTGGGTAAGGTCTAGCCAACTACCCATACCGAGTGTTGCAACTGTCGAGGAGGCGCAAGCTCCTGACGCAGCAAACCAGTTGAAGCGTACACCCCCTGACGAGGGCAGGCAGCGAACCACGCAGACCGTAAGGGAGACCGCACTTCCTGATCCTTCGCTATGACTCAGGACAAGGCTTGATACAGCCCCGTTAAGGCGAGTTGAAGCAGATGGCGATGGTGTTAGCGGGCCAGAAGCCAACACGGAGGGCACGTTCAGCGGCGCAGCTACAATTGGACAGGCTTTCGGGAACTGCTCCAACACTGCCAGCTAGAATGGCCACGGATTGTTGGGCGACCGAAGACGAGAAGGGCAGCTTTAGGACTTAGGCCTGATTGCGGAAGCGAGTATTCCTGAAGAGCCCGGTCCGATACGCTGTGCAGCCGCACGCCGGGATCTGTGCGGGAACGGTCGGGCAACTGGCCGTCCTACCGCGATGGCCACCTCCAGGCGGGGCAGTTGCCTAGGAGTGACCTCGCAGACGTCGACAATCGGCGTTGACCACGCATTGCCCGAGAGCACCACTACGACCTGGGAGGCCTGAAATGGACCCACCAACGAACGAATCGCCTGTTATGCCCGCCCCTGAAATCCTTGACCAGCTAGATGCGCACATGTACCAGGTCGCGATCTTCCGCGCGGCTCTCGAACTGCAGGTTTGGGCCAAGGTGGCGGCCGGAGAAGACACCGCCGATCGAATCGCTGCAACACAACATTGGGATCCTCTTGGCACGCGGATGCTGCTCGATGATCTTTGCGCACTTGAGCTGCTCGCGAAGCAAGGGAATCGGTACCGCCTGCTCCCGGAGGCTGAGTACTACCTGCTGCCCGACAAGCCCACGTACATGGGCAGATACCTTCTGTCAGATTTCGGTTGGGAAGGGAATGGTCAGCTGGCGGAGGCGATCCGGACTGGAAAGCGTCCTATCGGGTACAGCGCCACAACGACCGAGGCAGTTCATACTTGGATCGGCGTTTATTCTCGCAGTTGGGCCGCGCCAGAGACATATCTGGGGCGGTGCGATGGGATGTGGCGGGAGTTGGGCATTCAAGCGCGCGATGGGCTGCGGGTCCTGGACGTGGCGTGCGGGCCTGCACCCAAGTCGTTGGCTCTCGCCCGGGCCCACCCCGGTGTGCATGTCACTTTGCTCGATTGGGAACAGATCTTGACCATTGCGCGCCAGGTTGTCGCTGACCTAGGCGTTGAGAGCCAGGTCACACTCCTTCCGGGTGACTTGTGGTCCGTGCCCTACGGCTCGAACCACTACGACGTTATCTACTTGGGAAGCATCACGCATTTCTTCAGTCCCGAACAGAACACTCGCCTCTTCCGCAGAGCGCACGAGGCACTGGTCCAGGGTGGAACGCTAGTCGTCAATGCAATTCGACGCGAATACCCGGACCCAATGGGCCCTGGGCTGTGGTTCTACGCTATCTCCGAGGGCGGGGCCCCCTACGAGTTCCAGGAGTACAAGGATATGCTGGAACGCGCTGGGTACAGTGACATCGTGG
>Ga0315294_10004135_pt1 | contig 15821 bp, 12 predicted proteins | sample YL17G13_40_MG_FD_203626 | JGI IMG/M metagenome (GOLD analysis project Ga0315294, IMG submission 203626) | Sediment microbial communities from Yellowstone Lake, YNP, Wyoming, USA - YL17G13_40 | ecosystem: Environmental > Aquatic > Freshwater > Lake > Sediment | place: USA: Wyoming | collected... | reverse complement strand
CAGGTGGAGGAGACAGAATGTGTTCTTGATCTTCCCTTCCAGGTCCTTCGGATAGGTGTCCAGGAAGGTCGTCTTCCCAAGCCGTACCAGGTGCGCCTCGAACTCGGCCGGCTCGCCATCTGACGTGATGGTCAGGTCGTAAGCCTTGTCTGCCGCCTCCTTGAAGACCCACTTGTCTCCGCATTCGTCTCCTCCCAACCACGTGCCTACGAGCGCCTTGTCGAAAACAAGATCCTTCTCGGTGTACAACGGGTGCAGGGACGGCACGCACCCGGCCACCAGCACTGCGAATACCAGTAGAGCCGTTAGTTTCAAAGCACGCATGATCAGTCTCCTTTCCAAGCGGATTCCACTTCGTGCCGAGCTTTGGCCGGGATCTAGCAGAGATCGGATAAACGCCAGGGGCACCCTCACCCTAACCCTCTCCCGCTCGCGGGAGAGGGTTAGGGTGAGGGCGAGGCGTCGCTGAACGACTTTATCCGGTTGCTGCTAGTGCACCCGGCTGCTCTACCTGCCCCATACCGGCCAACGGCCGGTCAGGTCTATTGTCACCCGCCACCCGTCGCAGTAACCGCAAGCAGCGCGCCGATCTGCTGGATAATATACCATATCCCGGCTGCGGTCGCCGCCACCACTACCAGGCCCACATAGGCCCAGATCCTTTGCGCTCTCCTGAAGCTCCCCACGCTGCGCCATTTCCGACTTTGCCAGGCCCATGCATTTCCCTTGATCCCGAGAACAATCGCCAAAACGAGCCAGGTCAGGAGAAAGAGAACAGCCAGGACCTCTTCACAGGGCAAGGCTATGTCGTTCCAACTCAGAACGTTCTCTGTCATCAACCCGGCGGCTGCTACCAGCGCAAGCAGCCCGATCCAGACCTTGTTCCCGATCGCCCATATCCAGGGGATGAGGAACGCGCCCCAGTTCCAGCGCTTGATACCGTCAGGCACTGTCGCTGCAACTTCCTGTGTTTGGTCACCCTCGAGCATCATGCACCTCCGCCTCCGAAGCAGGAACCGAACGGCACTTCCGAGCGCCTAAAAGGTTCGATAGGGTATACCCGAGTACGACTATGGCAAGCTATGGTCACGCCGTATACAGATTCGCGCTCGACACTCAGATCACCTTCCGTCTGGCCTCTGCGAGGAACTCCTGGACCTTCACGGGCTGCCCCGTCCTGCTGCTCTCGATCGCGCCGAAGATGAGCGCGACCGACTGCAGGTTGTCCTCCACGTTTGTTTCCATCGGCTCGCCGCCGTCAAGCCAGCGCACGAACTTCTCGATGAGCCAGGTATTCGCCCACTTCGGCTGCTCGATGAGCGGGATCTCCTCCGGCTTATCTGCTTCGCCCCACTGTTTGTCAGGTTTATACGCGAACCTCTCCAGACGGCGGTGGCTCAGGATCAGGGTTGACAGCTCGCACTCCGCGCGGATGTACTCGTGAGTCCAGCCGTTAAGGGTCACGGCGTTGGTCTTCGCGCCCTCGTAGAAACCTCTCGATCCGTTCTCAAAGGTCATCAGCACCAGGCCCTGAGAGTCGCCCTTGAACTCGCCCCAGGCCGGATTCCAGGTCTGCGCGTAGATGGTATCACATTTTGCCCCGGCCAGGTCTGCCAGTATGTCGAGATGATGCACCGCTCCTTCCACCATGAGAGTGTCAGGAATCTCATGGCGGAATACGCCCCAGCTTCCGTACTTCCGGCAGTCGCAGGTGAATCGGCAGATCAGGTAGTCGAGCGTGCCGTGCCTGCCCGACCGAAGCTCATGGCGGAGGGTGGTCTTGTCCTGATCGAACCGGTGGCTCATGGTGACGCCCATCTTCCTCCCGGCCTTCTTCACCTTGTGCGCGATGCGGACGGACGCCTCCAGCGTATCGGCGATCGGCTTCTCGGAGAGGATGTGCATGTCATGGGCCAGTGCGACGTCCACCACGCTCTCATGGAACGCCGGCGGCACGACGATAGAGCAGAAATCCGCCTTGTTCTCGTCGAACGCCCTGTGGATATCGGTATAGCAGCGGTCATCCGGCAGGCCGAGACCCTCCTTGGCGTTCACCAGCGCCTCGGGATTGATGTCAACGGCGGCGACGACCTCGATCAGTCCGTCTGCGATATTCGGCGGCAGGAAGTTCCTGCACCACCATCCACCGAATCCTCCCGTGCCGACCTGAATCATCTTGTATGGCATACTAAACCTCCTGGACCCCGCACTGAAGTACGGGGCTAATGCGGTCCAAAGCACCCTGAAGGGCGCTCAACGCTGGAATCTCCCATACTCCCACACTCCCACACTCACATACGTTCCGGCTTCGGCTCCGCCGGGCCGTGGGCGTGCTCCCATAGATGCCCCAACCGCTTCTGCCCTTCGAGGGTTGTCTCGAAGAAAACGCCTACCATGGTCTCGCGCACTATGGGCAGATCGTGGTGGTGACCCATCCCGGTGGCGAGACAATCGCCAGGGCCCAGCTCGAAGTGCCTGCCCTCGGATACCGCAACACCCCTGCCCTCCACCATGATCCAGTACTCATCGCAGTCGTGGAAGTGGCTGTCGAAGCCGGTTTCCTTCGAGTAGTCCACCGGATCGCCGCTGTCCCCGGAGCTCTGCGCCTTCTCCACCCAGAATATGCCGGAGCCGCCTACTTCATCACCCCATCGGCCGCACATCCGCACCAGAGTAGCATCCTCCAGCACATCGAGCACTTCGAAGTGTGTATCGGGCGCATGGAGGTCAAGGTTCGCGCCGGGTTCGGCATCGGCCACCTGATCGTCAAAGCCGATACGGCACCGACCTCTTGTGACGATCAGCTTCTCCTTCTTGCCAACCCGCTCGAAGGCATGCCTGTCACCGGGAGCAAGCTCCGTGATGTCGAAGCACTCCATCTCACACCACTCGGGCGCCAGGCCCTTTCCCGATCGAAATACAGGCATGTCTCGCTCCTATCCAGGATGACTTCCCCGCCGACACGACCGAATCCTACTTCGGGAGCACCGTGTATCCGTGCGGGGAAAGCTCGATTTCGTCCTCCTGCTCCGGCACTCGGACGCGGATCGGCTTGTCGTCCCAGTTGTAGACTACGTTCGCGTATCTCCCGGCCAGGATGCCGTCCGAATCGAAATCGAGCCAAGTCTTGACGCCCGACTCCTTCAGCAGTGCCCTGAACTCCGAGCGGGTAAGCGGCCGCTTCTTGAGAGGGACTCTCACCACGCGCCGGCCTTTGGCCAGGCTCTCGAACCGGGACTCGCCGACGATGCGGGGCATCAGGTCCCACATCGGCACGATGATGTGCTCGAACTCCTTCAGGCGTGAGGAATCGAGAAGGTCGGCCTCCGTGATGAGTCGGTAAGGCAGTCCGAAGCTCTCCACCAGCCCGATCATCTTCGTGGTGTAGAGCATGTATTCCAGCCTGGGAAGGAACTTCTGGGACTCGCCCCTGGAGGGGAAGGCGGCGGCGCCCCACGTTGGCTGATAGAGAGCGACCGTGGGCTTCGGCCGCCGGATGCTCTTTTCCAGGTCCTGGGTCTTGAGGAAAGACGCCACCCTGCCGAAGATGCCCTTCTCCCACTGGGGCTCGGTATCGTACACGCGAACCCACATCGCGTGGAATACCGCACCCCTCGCGATCTGCCTCGCTTCGTCGCGCTCCATCTCGGCGGTGGTAAACTTCCAATCGCCGTCGTGAAGCCAGGCGTCCTCCCATCCGATGCCCGAGTCTATCAGCGTTCGGGTCATATCGAAGGAGGAAGCGGATCCCGCGCTTCGGTAGAAATCGGCGTTCGGCGCGTCGGTCCAGTTTCGGGCGTAGCTGTCCGGGCATGCGGAGATGTAGGCAAACGTGCCGATCGGATAGTCCGTCTCCGACTTCGCGGCGGCGATCATCTCCTTGTGGAAGACGTTCCGCACGAACTCGCACCTGAACCGGTGGAACAGGATGTAGTCATCGGACTGCCCGCTGGTCGAGGGCAGAGGCAGCTCGGCGACCGGGGGCAGATTCATCTCCCGACGCCACCTGTTGAACTCGGCCAGCGCATACGGGGAGCAGCCGCCGCACTCCGAGCCCTGCCTGGAGAAGTCGGCAAGGAAATCGCCGTTGTAGAACCCGGTCTCGCCCATGTAGCCCCAGCCGATGACGAAGGCGGCCACACGCTCGTCCCTGCCGTATCGCTTGGCACATATTCGCACCCAATCGCAGAACTTCCGGCGCTGGCGGGGATCGAAGATGTCCAGGATGGCGTAGTTCGGGCTCCTGTTCCAGGCATGGCGGATCACCGTGCCATTGTCGAGCCGATCCGATATTCCATCGCCGTCCGAGAACCTGGGCGCAACGTGGATGACTACCTTCTGACCCCGCTTTCCGACGGCGTCCACGGCCTCGTCGAGCTTCGAGAAGTCAATGTTCCCGCCGTTGTAGCGGCCGACGAAGGAGACGCCGACGGTATCGAAGCCGAGGTCGGCGACCTTCAGTATCTCGTCGAGCGTCGTCTCCCCGGGAAGGGCGTACGGGCACCAGGAGTGGCGGCAGCCGCGGAGGAACTGCTGTGTCTCCTCCGGCGTAGCGGCGTAGGAGACCCGGAGTAAGAGTATGAGTACGAGTATGAGTAGGAGCGGTTTCATGGCGAATCCCCCGGCCCTGCCCTTCACAGCCCGACCTCCGGATGCTGCTCAGAGTTGAGGCTGTGGAATCTCTGCTGTCAAGTATATCCGGTCGGGGCTTTGTGTGGCTAGTCCCGGAGCTTATAGGCTGCGTGTTAGGATTTGACGACCTGGGCCCGGGACTCGAAGCCCCGGCCTACTGTCGTGGAAAAGCAGGCTGAAGCAAGCTCGAATGGTGCTTCGCGCTTGGTGCGGCCGTCGCACGTGTTTTCCCAGCTCGCTTCAGCTTGCTTCCCAATTGCCGTAGACTCACCATTTTATGGTGAGGCGCTGCTGCTGTCAACAATCTCCACACATACTCGCCTCTCAGAAACGGCGCGCCGCTGGACTTTTCGGGGCATGCGCGCTAGAATTCCCTCGATATGCAGACTAAGCAGGTTGAAAAACCGAAGGCGGTGGTGCTCCTCTCGGGAGGAGTGGACAGCGCAACGGCGGCGGCGATTGCGAAGTCTGAGGGATACGAGCTGTACGCGATCTCGTTCTCTTACGGCCAGCGCCACTCGAAGGAGCTGGAATGCGCGCGCAGGGTCGGCGAAGCACTCGGCGTCGCCCGGCACGTCATCATGGCGTTCGACCTTCGAACGTGGGGCGGGAGTGCCCTCACGGAGGACCTGGAGATCCCTCTCGACCGGGATAAGTCGGACATGCAGGCCGATGTTCCGATCACCTATGTCCCCGCAAGGAACACGATCTTCCTCTCGTTCGCATTGGGCTATGCGGAGGTCATCGGCGCGGAGACGATCGTCATCGGCGCGAACCAGATAGACTTCAGCGGCTATCCCGACTGCCGGGAGGAGTACCTGAAGGCGTTCGAGCGCATGGCGAACCTGGCGACGAAAGCTGCCAAGGTGGACGGCCGCCGCTTCCGGATACACGCTCCGCTGCTGCACCTCACCAAGGCGGAGATCATCAAGCGCGGGATGGAGCACGGCGTAGATTACTCACTCACCTGGAGCTGCTACCAGGGAGGCGAGACGCCGTGCGGGCGATGTGATAGCTGCATCCTGCGCGCCGAGGGCTTCCGCGAGGCGGGGATTCCCGACCCGCTGGAAGGATAGGTGCAGTCGAACTCCAACGCCACAGACTCGCCTGCCCCTCGACCAGATCGCATTATCCCCTCAATCCTGCGCCCTGTGCCATAGTTGACGCGCTCGATGTTTGACATCCGTGCGGTCGCCGGGTAAAATGCCCTGTAGAGTTGCAGGTGAAAGCCCGTTCTCAGATCAAGCAATTGAATGTGAGACACCGAAAGGAGAGAGGCAAGTGAGAAGTCGGATTTCGCTCGTATGCATTGCAGTATCGGCGCTCCTGGCAGCAGTGAGCGGGATGGCGACCGCGGCGCCGTCGTTCTACGGGTACACGGGCCTTCTGGTGACACCCACAGCGGACGCCCTCAACGAGGGCGAGTACAACGTTGCGGGATTCGCCCTCGACGTGGAAGAGGGAGCGGACTCCCACGTGTACGCGGCCAACATGGGTCTGGCTGAGTCTCTTGAAGTGGGCTTTGCGAGGCTGAAGCCCGAAGGCCGCAGCGGAGAGACCTGGATAAATGCCAAGTACCGCTTCCTGCCGGAGACAGAAACACACCCAGCTATCGCCGCCGGTGTATTCGATCTCACGGACGAGGTGGAAACCTCGACATACATCGTGATGAGCAAGTCAATCGCGTGGCGGGGCTCCACTGAACTGGGCGAGATCACCGCGCCGAGAGTCCACATCGGCATCGCTGGCGGACAGATAGACGGCCTGTTCGCCGGGATTTCGTTGGGGCTTGGCGACAGATTCCTGGTCATGGGAGAATACGACTCTGAGAACATCAACTTCGGGGCACGGCTGGCTATCTCGAAGGAGATCAGGATACACGCCGGCTTTCTGGAGGGCGGAGACGACTTCGGCCTCGGCCTGAGCTTCAATAAGTTCCTATAGCGAATCACTTCCTCACGTTACGCTGAGAAATGCAGATACTGTCGCCGGGCGCGCTTTGCTCCCGGCGGCAGTGTTTTGTGAAAGTGGGAGATCAGGCTGCCGTCCTGCTTCTAGAAAGGTGGGGGCGGCGGCGGCTCACCTCCACCTCCGTCGTCGGGCGTCATGAACATGAAGATGTCAGACATGCCGCAGTAGATGTAACGAGTGTTCTTCTCGCCGTCAAGCATCGGCGAAGGTCCCGCGGGGTAAGGCCCTGGTACGTCCTGGCTGTTCCTGGCACCCACGCGCCAGAAGAGAACGGTGCCGCCGGGCAGGTCTGCGAGCTCGGGAGTCGTAGACAGCACGCCAACGAAGCTCCGGCTGATGATGGTCCCGTCCGCATTGGTGGGGTGGAGAATGTTACCCACCCATGTCTTATCGCGCGCGAAACTCGGCGTGGTAGATACCTCGATGACGTACGCGTCCGCTCCTCCGCTCCCCTCCCAGACGAAGGTGACGTTGCTCAGATCAACGTATTCGCTCGGCACGACGCTGCCGGGGCTCTGAAGAGCTGGGCGCGTGAGATAGGTGGCCCGGCCGGCAGAAACGCCGTTCGCTTCCCAATAGCTGATCGTTCCATCCAGCGGGCTGGTCCGCCGGTAGAGGCAGTTTATCCAGTACGAGTGAGTCTGACCGACCGTGATCCCCGCCGCCACCATGCTCCCCTCATGCAGTTCGGTGTGGTCCATGTCGGGATAGCGATACGAGAATTCGCGAATGAAAACCCCGTCCACGACTGCATGGTCAAAGCTGCCCGCGGGTCCAAAATACGGCATGGCGCTCGCCAGATCAGGAGCCATCACCAGGCCCATGAAGATGATATCGCCCCAGACGTAGACGCGCCAGATGTGGAATTCCAGAATATCCGACAATGCCACGCTCGACGGGTCGTTCCACGCGACCAGTATCCCGCCGTCATCGCCGAACGGCGGATTAATATCGGGGGTGGTGCCGGCCATAGCGGCCGCTGGCAGCGGAACTCCGCTCTTCTTCGGCACAATCACGATGCTGTCGGATCCGATTACGGGCAGTCCGCCGTACGTTGTACCCGTCAAAGTCGCCTGGGTCGCCGACATCGGAAGGCCGAGGTCTTCTGTTCTCACGTGAACCAGGAGATCGGTATCCCCGTCTCCATCAACATCCGTCGTGGAGCAGAGCAGCTTCTTCCCGTTTCCGGCGACGGCTACACTCGATGCGGCAAGCTTGACCGTGGCCGGATCCACGGTTGTTGCGTCGAATGTGGGGGTCGTCAGTATCGCTACGGGGATGAGGCCATTGCTGCCCAGGTTGATGCAGTTGGGGTATTCTCCAGGTTTGATGTCAATGCTGACGGCGATCCCGCCGGCCTGTGCGCTGACCGGCGATGTCACCACGAGCAGGAGAAGCGCACACATGAATGCAAAGACGAACCGGGGCTGTAATGGGTACATGGTCTTTGTAGTATCCTTTCAGCTTGCCGAAACAGATTTCGACTCCAAACAATCAACCGGCCTGCGGATTATCTCAAGTATACTACGCCTACACTTTGTTGACAACTCGGGCTGTGAAAAACAGGTAGAATTGCCGGGTACGGGTGATGTCACGCCTGCATCCTCCGCGCGCGGGGCTTTCGGGAGGCAGGCATCCCAGGTCGCCTGGAAAGCTGACGACGCAGGAGTACCCGCTCATTCCAGTCTTGGGATCGAATGCACGTAAGCCCGCCTCCCTGCGGCAACCCTGACGTCCATCTGTGCGTCATCCGTTACGGACACCTCCGCCGCCGGGAGCTCGCCCTTCTCCGCCTGGTAGACCGCGATGAAAGTCGCCGATTTGCCGGTCCGCCGGGCGATCAGCATCGGGATCGCGGGCGGCTCGAACTTGTCGTTCCTCGGGAAGTCGCAGAGCGTGACCTCGGTTCCGGGAACGCCAAGCATCGTCAGGCGGAAGCGCACGTCGCCCTGCCGCCACTCCGCCTGCCATGTATCGTCAATCGCCTTCGATTTCGGATTCCGGAGCCAACTCCAAGGCAGCTCTCTCCAGGCTATCGAGGCAGATGGGTCGCCCCATCGCACCGTCTCGCCATCTCCCACTCCCAGAAGGGTCTCGCCCTTGTCGTCAATCGCGTGGAAAAGCCACTCGTAGGTGTGCTCGGAGTCCGAGGCCGCCTGGAAGACATCGAGCACGTAGGCATCTGTGACCGCGACCGTGCGCTGTAGCCTGACTCCCGGGTAGACGAGGCCCTTCAGGTCGGCGATGGTCGCGCTTTTCACCTTCGGCGATCTCTTGAACTCGAGGAGCGAGAGCTTCTCGCCGATGCCCGCATGGCCCTTCCCATCAACCATCAAGGTATTGTGGCAGACGGTCGAGCGGTTGAGCTCCCTCTGAACCTGTGACGAAAAGGCGTGTTGAGCCGAAGCACGTGCCTCCGGATCGGGCGCCAGGACCTTACCCCTGCCGAACAGGATGAAGTCCATCTTGTCGGCGTGGGCATGGACGCTGTTCAGGTCGAAGCTCAGGAACGCCGCCCAGGAGTCGCTGTTCCAGTACTCCTTGCCCTCAACGCTTCTCAGGATCACATGGCCGTGCTCCGGGAAGACTCTACTCTTTACCGCGGGAGGGCGAGGGTCCTCCCGAGCCGGCTGACACATGTCATTCTGAGGCGAAGCCGAAGAATCTCCCTGTCTACGAAGAGATCCTTCGCTTTGCTCAGGATGACAATTGCACCGCTCAGCAGGAGCTTTGCCCTCCCGGAACAATGCCGCCACACCGGGCCTCGGGTTCTGCGATATCAGCCAGGCGTAGAGCGGCCTGCGGTAGACGTTCCAGGCGGTCTCGTAGGCCGCCACATCCCGCAGGCGCACGGTACCTCCGTAGCAGTCCCCGATCGTCGGAATGCTCGTATCCGGGAACGCCGCCAGCACCATGCCGGAGAAGCCGTCCTCCAGCGTGCGTCCTTTCGCAAACTGGTGAGTGTAGAGATCGAGCGGGTATTCGGCATTCCGGAACATCTGCGCGGCGTTGATCAGCGCGTGGAATGCGGCGAAATGGTAGTTCAGGCTGCTCTCGAACCACAGGCCGTCGTCCAGGAATCCGTGCTCCATCAGGTCGCGGATGCCCTGGTCGCTCTCCACGGCACGCTCGACCCACTCCGGCTTCTCGTAGAGGAGGCCGTATGCCGCCATCATCAGCTTGTGCCAGGCATAGTGGTTGTTGTACCTTCCACCGGGATTGTGCTCGATCCACCACTCATCGGACCGAGCGACCGCCTCCACCATCCGCTTGAAGAAATCGTCCACCTTTTCGCGTTCTTCAGGCGTCAGGCGGTCGTAGATGATGTCGTATGTCCAGAGGAGGTTGATGCCCCATACGGAGTAGTTCATGCCGACGTCCGGATGCTCGACCTCGAAGCTGTAGGAGGTGTAGTGAAGCAGTACCTTCTTCGCCCGCTCGGCGTAGATGCTCCCGCCGCCGAGGGCATAAACCAGCGCTGACTGGAACGCCAGATCAGTGGCTGGCCGGGGCACGAAGTAGGTATGCCGCATGTTCTCTGGGTAGATGTTCCGCCAATCCTTCTTGCGGGCTTCCTGCCACCAGGCGGTCTCGAAAGTGGGAAGCTCCATCGCCCTGAGCTTGTCGGCGCTGAGCTTCAGCTCCTGGTAGGTGCGCTGCGCCCACTCGTGCCGGGCGATGTTGTGCCTAGCCACCTCGAGCTGGTCGGGAGTCGCATACAAACATGGATGAATGATCACTCCGCTACATCCTTCCATCAGCCATCAACCATCAGCCATCCGCCATTGACCATCAGCCATTGACCATCAGCCATGTCTCCCGGCGACCATCTCCGCCATCGCGATGAAGTTTCGCGCTCCCTGCTCGCCGAAGGTGCCGGAGGTCGTGCCGCCGAGCATGAACCCCTTGTCTCCGGCGGCCTCGAGCCTTTCGCGCGCGATTGCCAGGACCTGCTCCGTCGGCAGTTTGTCCACGATCTCCATGTCGTCCAGGTTGCCGCAGAAGCAGACCTGGTCTCCCAGGCGCCGCCTGGCCTCTCCTAGGTCGCAGTCGCCCCAGGGAGGCGCCTCCAGCGGATCCAGCGAGTCCATCCCAATCTCGGCGAAGGGCTCCAGGCAGCGCATCACCGGGCCGTGGTTGTGGTAATGCGCGACGGCGCCGTACTTGTGGATGGCCCTGACCAGCTCGCGGTCGTACTGCACGCAGAGCCTCTTGAAGCCCTCGGGGCCGAGCTGAACGCTCGCATATTCACCGCCGACAATCCGAAATCCCGCGACTCCTTCCCGGCACAGGCGCTCGACCCAATCAATGAGCCGGTCGGTGGCGACGGCGGTCAGCCTCTCGACCAGATCGGGCGCGTCCGCCCAGGCGAGGCAGAAGCCCTCAGGCGAGAACCAGGATGCCGGGATCGCAACGCCGTTCGGCATGCCGATGAGCACCAGGCCCTCGTCGCCGATCCGGTCGCGCCAGTTCGCATACGCCGAGAGGTCGAAATCCGGCGGCTCGTATGGGATGGAGAGCATCTTCTCGATGTCGTCCGGCTCTTTCAGGAAGAACTCGATTGTCGCGCCGGTGATCTCCGTGCGCCGATACTTGCTGATGAGGTCACCCTTCGGAGTGCGGACTGTGGTGATGGCGACGTCTCCCTGCTGCTCGCGGTCACTTTTCGCCGCCTTGCCGAGTATCGGGTCGCCGCCACTTCCGGTATCGTGGATAAGGTCTGTCTTCCGAAGCAGCTCCCGGCCGAGCGGACTGTCCGGATCAACCTTCGCGAAGTGCCACGGCGAGACCGGCACCCGATCAACCTTCTCGAACCTCATCGCCGCGAGTATGCGCTCTCTGGATGTCATGATGCCCTCCAAAGGGTTATTCTCTATGCACATGGTCTCTGTCCTGCCCGGAAGCAGAGGATAAGGAATGGAAATGGAGTATTGGAGTATTGGAGCATCGGAGTACTGCATTTCCATCACTCCACCACTCCATTACTCCAATTGAGGATACAGCATGAAGTCTGCGTTCTTGATCGCCGCATGCATATTCATCATCGCAGTGCAATCCGAAGGGAGCGTGACCCAGGGCATGAAAGTCAATCCCAGGCCGAAGCAGCCGCACACATCGTTCCAGACACCGTCCGGCTACGTACCCGAGCACGACATCCGTACGGATGCGGTGATAGTCTACTCTTGCGATAAGCAGAGGACGGACTCGTGGCAGGACAAGGGCTATGTCGTCCAGACCATGTACGGCTTTCGGACCGGCGACGATTACATCAAGAGTCACGCCGATGAGGGCCAGACCAATGCGGAGGGCGTGATCCTTACCTGCGGGCCGGGGAGCTACTACATGGTGCCGACGCAGAGCAGGATTGACGCCGCCGTGAGCTACTACCGCGAGGCGGTCAAAAACGGCACCGGCATGGCAGTCCCGGAGGAGCCGGAGTTCTTCATTCAGGCGGGCTATTCGGAGTCGTTCAAGCGGGAGTGGCAGGCATACTACAACGAGCCCTGGCAGGATCAGACGTCCTCCATCGAGGCGCGGTGGAAATCCTCCCGCCTGAAGGGTTTCCTCGAGTACCGCATGGTGAAGTCCATCCTTGAGGACGCCCGGAAGCAGAATCCGGACGTCGTCCGGGCGGTCGCCGCACACAGCCCGGTGAGCTACTACCTGTGGGGGATAATCTATCCCCATTACGAGGTGATGAAGCTGCCCGAGCTTCAGGAGATGATCGCCCAGGTCTGGACCGGCACCGCCCGAAGCGCATGCAGGTACGAGGGCGAGATGGCCGAGCGAACGTTCGAGAACGCCTATCTGGAGTACTCGTCGCTCTACAACCTCATGCGCGGGACCGGCAAGCGCGTCTGGTTCCTGATGGATCCGCTGGAGGACAATCCCGACCGCACGATGGAGGACTATCAGACTAACTACGAGAAGACGCTCGTCGCCTCGCTCATGTTCCCGGAGGTTGACGAGTATGAGGTCATGCCCTGGCCGAGCCGCATCTTCGGACGCGTGCCGGATGAGTTCGCGACCAAGATCATGACGATCGTCACCATGCTCGGTGACGTGCACAATCAGAAGGATTCCGAGCTGGACGCCGGGACTCAGGGCATCGCAACGTTCGTCGCGGACTCGATGGCCTGGCAGAGGGGAGAGCCCCACGCGAGCGATTTCGACAGCTTCTACGGGCTGACTCTGCCCCTGATTACGAAGGGCATTCCCGTTCAGGTGGCGCAGCTCGAGCGCACGCCCGAGCCGAAGTACCTCGATCAGTGCAAGGTGCTCCTCCTTTCCTACGACATCATGAAGCCAATGGACGCCGCCTACAACGAGGCCCTAGCGGAATGGGTCAAGAAGGGCGGTGTGCTCATCCTCTTCGGCGGCTCGGATGCGTACAACGACCTGCCCGAGTGGTGGCAGAAGGCCGGATTCCGCTCGCCCCAGGACCATCTGCTCGGTCAGGTTGGAGTAAGCTCCAAGGATTCCATCTCGCTGACCGGGAAGGATCGCAAGCTCGGCAAGATCACGGCCAACTCCCTCACCAGGGTATTCCCCAAGCTCATCGTCCCGGCCGCCGACGAGATCACCGCGTACGACCTGGACGGGCGACCGCAGAGGGATCGCCCCTACGACCCACCCGGCACCGTAGGGGAGGCCCTCAGCGGCCTCCCGCTCTACTCCCTGGGGGGCACCGAGCTTTCTCCGTTCTTCGAGAAGAAGATCGGCAAGGGAACGCTCATCTTCTGCGGGATCGCGCCGAAATACTTTGCGTCCTCGAAGGAGTCTGCGGACCTTCTCCGGGCGATCACGGCATATGGCTGCGAGAAGGCGGGCGTCCGGTACCGGGAGCAGCACTTTATGAAGATTCGGCGCGGGAGGTACGTCGCGGTCCGGGCGTTCGACAAGCCGGTTCGGCTCAAGGGGACGTTCGTGGACGTCCTCGACCCTGGGATAAGGCTCGTCGCAAACCCGGAGATTCCGGCGGGCGATCTCGCGGTCATGGCGGACGTGGGGAAACTGATCGCCGACTCGAAGCCGAGGGTGCTCCTGTCGTCGAACCGCATCGAGGCGAGCAGCGAGACGGCATCCTCGACGAAGCTCCTGCTCTCAGGGCTGCTCAAGACGAAGGGAATCGTGCGCATCTCGACGGCGGGCAGGCAGGTGAAATCCGTCACCGCCGAGGGCACCTCCGGAAAGCCGGTTCCGTTCGATCAGAAGCTGGAATCCGGGACTCTCGCGATGACCTACGACGGCCTGCCGGAGGGTGTGCTGGTGAAGGTAGGGTGGAAGTAGGCATTTCGGAGTTCGGATTGAAGCGCGAGCACACGGCGGAGGTCACCCGGCAGGCGTAGGGGCCGCACCTGTGGCGGCCCGAGCGCCGGCAGGCCACCGAAGCGGCAGGGTGCGGTGGAGGAATGCGTGGGGCCTGCGCCACGCCCGGCCCTCAAGGACCGGTCTACCCCGCGCCCTCCTCACTTGCGACTGCGCAGCGGCGCTGAGGAACGCGGTGCCCCTTGGCCGTGTGCGCCAGCTAGGTTAGGGTGAAGTAAACCTGGGTTGGCCCTACGGCCTCCGAAACAAATTCCCGTAGGGCGCGGATGTCTTCCAGCTCGCTATCTGCCTCGAGGGTCACGTGGGCTTCGCCCTCGGTGTCCTCGGCTGCGTACACCTCGAGTTTCTCCAAGATGATCGTGAAATCCGACCCGCTCTGGGCAGACTGCATAGCCCTAGTCTCCTTTACGTGACGATTGGCTTCTTGTTCTGGGCCTCCAGCCGTTTGCGCAAGTTCACTAGGTTGAGTTCAAGCGCGCAGTTGGGGCACTTCAGCTCGTTATCCCGCGGGAATGGTATACTCCCCTGCTGTAACGGTTGCGGTTTCCCTAGGTTCGCTTGGATGTGTGCGCTGTTGCCGCATCGCGGGCAATTCAGTTCGACATGCGCCACGTCTGCGCCAACCGGTCGCCCGGGCGGAGCCGGTGCCGGGGGAGGGATCGGACCCACCGGCACCCCATGGCGGTATATCTGGGTATCAGGCGTCTCGTAAAGCTTGTATATGGAGGTACCATCGAACGTCATGCGCAACAAAATGTGGTAGCGCCTGATGGCGTCGTAGAGTTCTGGAATTTTGCTGTAGTCGGTTGTCCTCAGCCCCATTGCTACCAGATCTGTGAGCCTAATCGACTTGCTGTGCGTTAGCCACTGGCTATGGTTACACAAATGAGTCGCAATCTCCTCCGCGCGTGCCAGTTTTTCGTCTTGAGTGACGGGCTCCCCGGTCGAACTGTGGGTCTCCCAGCTACGGAATTTCCACGTGGCGAGCCAGTTTGAAACCAACTTCCTCGAGAAGTCTTGGGCGTTCTCGCAAGCCTGGATGTCCGCCACGTTTATCCCTTGGAGGATTGGGACGTACGCCCGATTCAGATTACCTGCGTTCTCCACCTCCCCCTTGATCTTCTCGAGGCCTTCAAGGAACGCGTGAGCCGAAAACCGCCTGCCTGCGGTGAGCATGACCTGAGCATCGATGGGACCAAGAGAGGAACGCGGCTCTAATAGGATCTCGTCTCCGGACATAACCATTATTGTGCCTGCGCTCATCGCCACCCCGGGTACAATGAAGCCAACCGTCTCGAACCTGTCGCGGATCGTGAGCACGATATCCTCGGCACGCTCCGCATAACCACCCGGCGTCTCGATGACCACGTCTAGAGCGGTACCGCTCAGGGTGTCTAGCTGGTCGGCGACATGCAAGAGGTCGGTGGAGTCAATCCCAGTGGGCGCTCCTGCCTTCGCGATGTCGCTTGCCATCGCGAGGACGGAGCGTCCGCGGATAGACGCTATCCGCCCGAGTTGCTTCTTCCTTTCGCGCGTTACGGATTCAATATCGTGAAGATTATCAAGGTATTCCGAATACACTCCCATTACCTTGCCTCCCTGTCGCTGGCTCCTGGGCGCGCGCACTGGCGTGATCCCGGTCTTGTGGACAGCGGGTTTGCGTCTCCACCTCTTTGGCATCGCATTCGTCCTTGGTGCGTCTGGAGCGGCTACCCCCAAGCATTGTCGCTGCGCTGCTGTTGCCTGCCCGATAGCTTGAATTATAACACGTTAGCCGTCTATTGTCAAATCCGAGGCGTAGTGGATAGCGGCAGGTGCCGCACGCGCTCGTCCGGCCAGTATACATGGCGGAGCCAGACCTACCACAGCCGCAGCCTGAGCAAGCCTTC
>Ga0315294_10004133_pt1 | contig 15822 bp, 11 predicted proteins | sample YL17G13_40_MG_FD_203626 | JGI IMG/M metagenome (GOLD analysis project Ga0315294, IMG submission 203626) | Sediment microbial communities from Yellowstone Lake, YNP, Wyoming, USA - YL17G13_40 | ecosystem: Environmental > Aquatic > Freshwater > Lake > Sediment | place: USA: Wyoming | collected... | reverse complement strand
CCGGAACTGTCTGCGCCTCCCGCGACATCACTGAGATTCGTCCAGAGGAGGTAGGAGTAATAGAAAAGGAAGAGCGCGATGAAAATGATGGCGGAAATCTTTCTTAGATGCATGGATCGCTTTTTCCCAAATGATCTTTATTTGATGACCGTCGGAAAGGGTCCGAGCGCCCAGCCCATCCTCTTCGGAATAAGCGCTTTCTTGGTCAGCTTCTGGCCTGCCAATTCGAGCGTCACCACATATTCGCCCGGGTCCACCATGGCGCCGCCGAAACCCCTGAATCCTCCAGCCTGCCCCTGGGGTCTCGGGATGCGCATATCCCAAAGGACGGCGTTCATTCCGGCATCGCCTTTTCCCGCAATTTCTTGCAACATCTTTCCATAGGGATCGGACACCGTAATTTTCACCTTGTCTTTGGCTTTTTCCTTTAAAAAGTAGTTGATGACGACGGCGTTGGGCTCGTTCGGCGTAAAGACGTGGCTATCGCCCAAGAGCTGATAGTTGCCGATTCCGCCGGTCACCCTCTGAACCTGGGGTTTGATCTCGAAAAGATAGACATCCTGGCCGAAGACATTGTCGTTCAATTCCTGGAGCGGTGTGATGTTCGTGACAAACAAGCCGCGGCCGTAGGTGGCGACGACCAGGTCATTCTCCCGGGGATGAATGACCAGGTCCGTGACCTTGACCCAGGGCATGTTGTTCTTGAAGGGAACCCATTTCTTTCCGCCGTCGATGGAGACATAGACGCCCTGCTCTGTGCCGACGAAGAGGAGGTTTGCGTTTTTGCGGTCCTGGACGATGACATTGACAGGCTTCTCGGGGAGGTTGCCGCTGATCGACGTCCAGGTCTCGCCGTAGTCCGTCGTTTTGAAAAGGCAAGCGCGGAAATCATCGAAGCGCAGTCCCGTCTTCGCGGCGAACGCCGTGCCGACGTCATGCGGCGAAGCAAGAACACGGCTTACCCAGAAATTTTCGGGGCCGCCGGCTGAGGCGATCTTGGCCGTACAGTCTTTCCACGTCGCCCCGCCGTCCATGGTCATCTGGACTTTTCCGTCGTCGGTGCCGACCCAGATAAGGCCCGGCTTGACAGGCGATTCCGAAAGCGTTGTGATCGTGCAGTAGGAAATATTGCCCGCCCCGCCTTGCTTAGCTTTCTCATTAGTCGTCAAGTCCGGGCTGATCTCTGTCCAGCGATCGCCGCGGTCGAGAGACCGAAACAGGACCTGGGCGCCCGTGTAAACAATGGCCGGGTTGTGCGGAGAAAGCATGATGGGCGGGGTCCAGTTGAAGCGCAAAGCCTCTTTTCCTTGTTCGCGTCTGGGCGTGATCATGGTTTGGACGCCGAGCTTCTGGTCGAACCGCCACATGGCGCCCATCTCCCGGTTGTTATAGACCCAGCGGCTATCCGTCGGATCGATGCAGTTGTACATCCCGTCGCCGCCCCCGACCGTGACCCAATCCGAGAGCGTGATCTCGCCGGCCCAGCCGTTGGACGGGCCTTTCCAGGAGTCATGGTCCTGCATGCCGCCGTAGATGTTATAGGGATCCTCCATGTCCACGCCGATAGCGTAGAACTCGCCCAGGGGAATGTTGTAGCAGTGGTGGCAGGTTTGGCCGCGGTCGTAGGAGATATAGACGCCGCCGTCGCTGCCGAAAATCAACCGGTCCGAATTCTGGGGATCGACCCACATGGCGCGCCAATCGCCGAAGGCTTTTTGGAAGACGCCGTTCGACGGCCAGCTCAGGCCCTTCCAGGTCTTTCCGCCGTCGCTGGTGCTGGCCAGAGATTGGCCGGTGACGTACACCGTGTTCGGGTCGTTCTGGTCCATCTTGAGCTCGTTAAAGGAGTAGGGCGCCTTGTTCAAGGCCGCTTCGTAGCCCGCGTTCACTTTCCGCCAGCTCTTGCCTCCATCGTCCGTGCGGTAGACCTCATTGCCGGCCGTGAGCTCGCCCGGCGCCGTTCCCCTCTTCTTGGCCAGCTCGGCTTCCTGCTGCGTCGGCTGCCGGCGGTTGCCGTTCTCGACGACCGCATACAGGATGTCTGGATTTTTCTCGAAGACATCGAGGCCGATGCGGCCGATCCGGCCGGTCGGAAGACCGCCGGCGAGCTTCTTCCAGGACTTCCCTCCATCGATCGTCTTGTAGATCGCGCTTTCGGGGCCGCCCATCTCGTAATGCCAGGGCAGGCGGACCTTGTCGTACATAGCCGCATAAAGGATATTGGGATCGGATTGTATCATGACGATATCGACGGCGCCGATCTTGTCATTGACATAAAGGATTTTTTCCCAGGTCTGGCCGCCGTCTCTCGTCCGGAACACGCCCCGCTCCGCGTTGTTCGTGAAGAGATGGCCCATGGCCGCGACATAGACGATGTCGGGATTCTTGGGATGGATGGCCAGCCGGGCGATGTGATGGGAATCTTTAAGTCCCATATTCTTCCAGGTCTGGCCGGCATCCGTGGATTTATAGATGCCGTCGCCCGAGTTCGAGCTCCGGGCGCAATAGGCCTCGCCGGTGCCGACCCAGACGATGTTCGCGTTTGAAGGCGCCACGGCCACGGCGCCGATAGAGAGTTTCGCCTGCCCGTCAAAGACAGGCTCGAACGTCGTCCCATTGTTTATGGTCTTCCAGACTCCGCCGTTCCGCGTTCCGACATAGAACGTGTAAAGATGTTCCTTGAGCGGTGCGGCGGGGACGGCGAATGACGTCACCCACGAGCCGGCCCGGTAAGGACCGAGGTTGCGAAAGGCAAAATTTTTGAGGAGGTCTTCATCAAACCGGTCCTGGCCCGCGGCAAAGCCCGCCGCCAGGAAAGCAAAAAGTAAAAGACAGATGATAAAGTTTCGAAATTTCCTGTTCATCATTAGGCCTCCTATACTAATACAAACGCAATAAATAAAGTGACAAAGTATGGGCGGCGCTTGGGCCGCCCTCAAGCCCCCGTAGCGGAGGGGGGCCCCGGACACTCTTGGAGGAGGCCCCTTTTACCGGGTCCCCCTCCAACGGGCGGCGCAAATCCCCGCCCGCCCTGCCACCCCTCCAAGGAGCATCCTCCCATGAATTTGTCGCCAAATGCTCCTAGGAAGGAAGGCAGGGAGCAAAGCGACCGTTGGAAGGAAACCCTAAATAAGGGTTTCCTTCCAAGAGTGTCCCCGGGGTGCGGGGGCTACGGGCGGCCCAAGCGCCGTCCCAACAATGATGTCACTTTAAATATTGCGTTGATATTAAAACTATAATTGAACCGTAAAAAATTCTTCATTGAAATCTAAAACTGATATGTTATATATCATAGGCAACAAGGATTAAAAAGATGTTTTGAGATTGCCGCAGCGCAATGGGCCCGGCAATGACATGGAGAACCCAAGCATGATGACGAAGCAAAAAGCCAAGTTCAGTCTCGGGCTTGATTTCGGGACCAACTCCGTCCGCGCCCTGCTCGTGGATGTCGGGAACGGACGCGAGATCGCGACGGCCATCCATAATTTCAGGACAGGGCAGGCGGGGATCATTCTGGACTCCCATAATCCCAACCTGGCCCGGCAGAACCCCGGCGATTATCTGACGGGCTTGACCGCCGCCGTCAAGGATACTCTGGCTAAGGCCAAGCGGGCGGACCAAAAGGTCGACCCGAGCCAAGTCATCGGGATCGGCATCGATACGACGGGCTCGACCCCCATTCCGGTGGATGCTGACGGAACGCCGCTCAACTTCCATAAAGAATTCAAGAAAAATCCCAACGCCATGGCCTGGCTGTGGAAAGACCACACGGGGCATGCCGAAGCCGCGGAGATCACGGCGCTCGCCGCGAAGGACCATCCGGAGTATCTGGCCAAATGCGGAGGGACATATTCCTCCGAATGGTTCTTTAGCAAGATCCTCTATTGCCTGCGCGCGGATCCCAAGGTCTTCGATGCGGCGGAGAGCTGGGTCGAGTGCTGCGACTACATCCCGGCCGTGCTGACCGGTGAAACGCGGCCGGGCAAGATCCTGCGAAGCCGGTGCGCCGCCGGCCACAAGGCGATGTTCAATAACAATTGGGGCGGCCTGCCGGCCAAAGACTTTTTGGCCAAGCTCCACCCCAAGCTTGGAGCGCTTCGCGACAGGCTTTATGACAAATCTTATACCGCTGATATCCCGGCCGGGAAGCTCACTTCTGAATGGGCCGGAAAACTGGGCCTGCCCGAGGGCATCCCGGTCGCCGTGGGGGCCTTTGACGCCCATCTCGGCGCCGTCGGCTCGGGCGTCTCTCCGGGCAAGTTCGTCAAGATTATCGGCACAAGCACCTGCGATATCTGCGTCTGGCCGAACGACCGGCCGCTCGCCGATATCCCCGGTCTCTGCGGCATCGTGGACGGCTCGGTCCTGCCCGGCTATTTTGGGCTCGAAGCCGGACAGTCCGCCGTCGGCGATATTTTCAACTGGTTCGTCGAACACATCCAGCCGGGCGGCCCGGCAAAAGGCTCGCACGAAGCCCTGACAAAAAAAGCAGCCAAGCTCAAGCCCGCCCAATCGGGGCTTCTCGGCCTCGACTGGAACAATGGTAATCGGACGATCCTGGTCGACCAGAGGCTGACGGGGCTTCTTCTCGGCCAGACGCTCCACACCAAGCCCGAGGAGATCTACCGGGCTCTCATCGAAGCGACGGCGTTCGGCGCTCTCACGATCATCAAGCGCTTCGAGGAATACGGCATCGACACCCAGGAAGTCATCAACTGCGGCGGCATCGCCGAGAAAAATCCTCTGGTCATGCAGATCTATGCGGACGTGATCGGCAAAGAGATGAAGGTCGCCCGGTCGGCCCAAACCTGCGCCCTCGGCTCGGCCATCGCCGGAGCGGTGGCGGCGGGAAAAGACACAGGCGGATACGGCACGTTCGGCCAGGCCCAGGCCGCTATGTGCGGGATCAAGAAAAAAACCTTCAAACCCGACCCGAAAAATCATAAAATCTATCAGGAGCTCTACCCCTTGTACCGCAAGCTGCACGATGCCTTCGGCACAAAGGACTGGTCGGGTTCGCTGCACAGCGTCATGAAGGATTTACTGGAAATCCGGGACAAACAATTGACGAATAAATAAAATTACATGTCGATAAATAATGATTTTAAGCGATCAATCCCCTTGCCCTCTTATGCAATTACGGGGGACATAAACGATCGGTCATCGCGAGCGAAGTATGGCAGTCTGATCCAAAGGGTCATTCCGAGCGAAGCGATGAATCCCCGCTTTTTTCGCGAGAGACTTAAGCGGAGATTGCCACGGCACTCCGTGCCTCGCAATGACGGGGCAGGATTACCACAACAGCTTCGCTGTCTCGCAATGACTGCGTCGGATTGCCGCGCCCAGAGGCTCGTAATGACATAGGATGATGAATGATGTTAAAAGACCTAAAAGAACAAGTCTGGCAGGCCAACTTGGACCTGGTGAAATTCAACCTGGTCATCCTGACCTTCGGCAACGTCAGCGGCTTTGACAGGCGCAAAGGGCTTCTGGCCATCAAGCCCAGCGGCGTTTCTTACAAGGATCTGCGGCCCGCGAATATCCTGGTCGTCGACCTTGACGGAAAGGTCGTCGAAGGAAAGCTCAACCCGTCGTCCGACACCCCGACCCACGTCGAACTCTATAAGGCTTTTTCGGAGATCGGCGGGATCTCTCACGCCCACAGCGTTTACGCGACGGCATTTGCCCAGGCCGTGACGGAAATCCCATGCTTCGGGACAACCCACGCCGATCAATTCAACGGCCCGGTGCCCGTAACCCGCTTTTTAACCCGAAAGGAAGTCCGGACGGATTACGAGGGAAACACGGGGAAAGTGATCATCGAGCGGTTCGCCCGGATCAAGCCGCTCGAAATGCCGGCCGTGCTTGTCGCCGGGCATGGACCGTTCAGCTGGGGCCGGACGCCGGAGGAGGCGGTCCAGAACAACCTTGTTTTAGAGAACGTGGCCAAAATGGCGTTGCTCACGCGCCTGGCCAATCCGAAGATCAGGGATTTGCCGGGTTACATTCTGAACAAGCACTATCAAAGGAAACACGGTCCGCAGGCTTACTACGGACAAAAAACAAGGAGTCATCACAAATGAAAAATGTGCCTAAGGTCAACCTGGGAATCGTCGCCGTCAGCCGCGATTGTTTTCCGGTCGAATTATCGAGACAGCGAAGAAATCGGGTCGTCAAGGAATCCCGGGCAAAAAAGATCCCGCTGGCCGTCATCGAGACCATCGTTGAAAACGAGAAGGATGTCCTCAAGGTTTGGGAAGAAATCCGGCAGAAAAACGTGAACGCCCTTGTGATCTACCTTGGGAATTTCGGGCCGGAAGGGCCGACGACGCTTCTCGCCCAGAAATTCGGCGGTCCGGTGATGTTTGCCGCGGCGGCCGAGGAATCGGGCGACAACCTCATCCAGGGACGGGGCGATGCCTACTGCGGCATGCTCAACATTTCCTATAACGTGGGCTTGAGAAAGCTCAGGCCGCACATCCCCGAATATCCCGTCGGGACGCCGGAGGAAGTGGCGGAGATGATCAGCGATTTTAGGCCGGTCGCCCGGATCATGCTCGGGCTCAAGAAATTGAAGATCTTCGCCTTCGGGCCTCGGCCGCAGGATTTCCTGGCCTGCAACGCGCCCATCAAGCCCCTTTATGACATCGGCGTCGAGATCATGGAGAACAGCGAGCTCGACCTCTACGATATTTTCTTGAAAGCGAAGGGCGACCGGAAAATCAAACCCGTGGCCCGCGATATGGCCAAGGAGCTGGGCGAGGGCAACGCATTTCCCGATATGCTGGAAAAACTCGCCCAGTATGAAGTCGCCTTGACGAGATTCATGGAAAACAACCTGGGGGCGTCTGAGTACGGTATTTTCGCCAACAAATGCTGGCCGGCCTATGAGTCCTATTTCGGCTTTGTGCCCTGTTATGTCAATTCGCGGCTGGCGACGCGGGGCATCCCGGTCTCCTGTGAAGTCGACATCTACGGGGCCCTGAGCGAATACATGGCTACATGCGCCACGGAGATGCCGGCGACGCTGCTCGATATCAATAATACGATCCCCTACGACATGATCCGGGGGGCAAAAAAGCTCGTCGGCGGCTACAAGCCGACCGATCTTTTCATGGGATTTCACTGCGGCAATACATCGTCCACCTGCTTGATCGGAGGCGGGCTCAAATACCAGCTCATCATGCACCGCCTCATGGAGCCGGACAAGAAGCCGGATATTACCAGGGGGACGCTCGAAGGGCGGATCCGGGCCGGCGAAATCACGATCTTCAGGCTGCAGTCCACGGCGGACACGATCTTGAGGTCTTACATGGCCCATGGCGAAGTGTTGGATATCGATCCCAAATCCTTCGGCGGCATTGGTGTGTTCGCCATCAAGGATATGGGCCGGTTCTACAGGCACGTCCTCATTGAAAAGCGGTTTCCGCACCACACGGCCGTCGCTTTTGCCCACGCCGGAAAAGCGCTTTTTGCCGCCGTGAAGATGCTGGGCGTCGAGGATATCGGCTTCAACCAGCCGTCGGGTATGCTCTACAAGACCGAAAACCCTTTTTAATATACGGGGTCAAACCTCAACATTCAACAAATAACGCCCCGGCGGGACAGCGCCCTTTGCAACTGTCGCCGATAATTATTCTTGTTGAATGTTGAGGTTTGACCCCTGCAAATCAGCCTCAGCGGCTGATGAATTTTTCCAGACCGATGGCATCCTCCGGAAAAGCAGAGAGGATTCCCTCATCCCTTGGGCAATCTTAAGAGGGAGAGGATATAGGTTGACTTCGGATTGGGTCGCCAATGTTGATATCATCCAGCGGCCCGTCTCATTCGTTAGGGAGGACACGGAGTTGTTCGAGCAGGTCCAGGCACCGCCGCTTCGCCCTGGCTCCAGTTCAAATTCACGATGAGGTTTTAAAGAAAATTCACCCGCCTACGCCGGAATCCGACCGTGGTAAAGTTATTCCGCTCCGCTTTTTCGATTTTTCTTAGGGCCAGCTCAAACAGAATCGCCCGCTCTTCCGGATCTCTTTTCAAACTCTTCCTGTACTTGCCCAATCCCCGTTCATCCCGAATGAGAAGGAATTCGGTAACGGACATTTTCCGCGGAGGGCTGCTTTTCCGAATCATCATCGTCCCTTGTTTCTGAGAGACAATAGCTCCGCCAAAGTATCGTTTTCCGGAAGCCCCGCTTTGCGTTCCAGATAAGCCCAATCCAGCTCGTCCCGATATCGAGCGATCAGGATTTCGGTCATCTCGCAATCGATTTCGGATTTCCAGTGTTTGCAGGCGTTCAGGCGGTCGATGATCAAATCCTCGAGGCCGAGGACGACACAGCGCAAACCGCCTTCGAGTTCCACAGTCTCAACCGGGGCGTCCTCCCCGGCCAGGCTCCCCGCCGGCGCTTCGACCGCGATATCCAGCTCGTCTTGAACCCAATACCGGCCTCGCTTGACGAAACCCAGACTTCCTAAGGCCGCATCCAGAGCCTCCAGGTCCGAATAAGCTAAATCGATATCCGAAGTAAAATAGACTTCCCGGGAATAATAGGAAAGAGCCAGACCGCCGATCAAAACCGGCGCGGGTTTTCCTCGTTCTTCCAGGATTCGCGTGATCAGTCCGACCATATAGAGCTGGCGGGCGAGGGGAGCCTGCATCCCACGGATTTTCGCTAGAATCTCATTGATATTCACGAAGTTATGATAGCAACAAAAGGACCATGAAACAAGGCATATCAAAAATGGTCGTATCCCGGCTCCAAAAATTGACAACATTGTGGTTTGTTGATATGTCTGGGCCAACCGGCAAACCTGGACTCGGGTCATGAAATGTCCTAAATGCCATTCCGAAAATCCTGATACTTCAAGGTTCTGTAATAACTGCGGCTCATCGCTTGGGCGTGACAAACTGCTAGAATTTGCCCCAACCATGACGCTCGAAACGCCTGCCCAGGCGATACCAAAGGGCAGCCTCGTTGCTGGGAAGTATCGGATCATTGAGGAGATCGGCCGGGGCGGGATGGGGATCGTCTATAAAGCCGAGGATATAAAACTTAAGCGCACGGTCGCTTTGAAATTCCTCCCCCATCAATGGATATCGGACGCAGAGTCCAGGGAGCGGTTCATCCACGAGGCCCAAGCGGCTTCGGCACTGGACCATCCCAACATATGTACGATTTACGAGATCGAAGAGACCGAAGACGGCCGGATGTACATCGCCATGGCCTTCTACGAAGGCGAAAGCCTGAGGGAGAAGATCAAGAGGGAGCCGTTGAAGTCCGAAGAAGCCGTTGCCATTGCCATCCAGGTCGCCCGGGGGATGGCCAAAGCGCATCAGAAGGGCATCGTTCACCGCGACATCAAGCCGGCGAATATCTTGATTACAAACGACGGGATTGCGAAAATCGTTGACTTCGGCCTGGCGAAGCTGGCCGGCCAGGTGAAGCTGACACGCGAAGGAACGACGATTGGAACCGTCGCTTATATGTCTCCAGAGCAGGCGCGAGGGGAGGTGATCGATCAGCGTACGGACATCTGGTCGCTGGGCGTTGTGCTCTACGAGATGCTCGCGGGGAAGCTGCCGTTCAAGGGTGACTACGAACAAACATTAATCCATTCAATCCTCAAGACCGAGCCCGAGCCGATTTCGAAATTCCGCAAAGACCTGCCCTCAGGGATTTCCCAGATTATCGCCAAAGCGCTAGCCAAGAATCCCGCTGCCCGCTATCAGACTATGGAGGAGCTGGCCGAAGACCTGAACGCCGTCGCCGAAGGCTTGAAGCCAGTGCCTGCCAAAGCCGACTGGATCAGGCTTACGTATTACGAAACGACGCGTTGCCTTGGATGAAGATTGATGAGCTCATGGACAACATTCGCTCGGATCCCCGTTTCACCGAGCTCCTGAAGAAGATGAACTTGGCTAAATAGGAGGATTTTCCTTTTTCCCGGCACTCTCCGTGCTCGAATAAAAAAATCCCTATGATTGGCCTTCAATGAACCAACTAAGGAATAAAATTTCAAATGGTTGGAACGGGCGTATCAAGAACATTCTTTTTGGATGATTTGGCTCAAGGTCGATCCGGCCATGGACAACATCCGCTCCGACCCTCGGTTTAAGGAATACCTAAAAAAAGGCCGGTTTCGAGAAATAATTGCAATTACTAAAGGGGGTAAGGACATATGCTTTTTATCTTACACTATCTTTTGGTCAAGCATGTTGATGATCCCAACCAATTCCACTTTCACTAGGTCAGAATGATGCCGAGTCTGAATAAGCATTGACAATAATACTAAATAATGGCGCCGATTCATTGACATTAATACATAATAATAAATAATTGTCCTTGACATTGTTACATTTCTAGGCTAAATTCTGCTCTAAAGAGATTTGTATGTTTGGAAGGACGATTTTAAAAGAACTGCGCCGCTGGAAAGGCTCGCCCGACCGCAAACCGCTAATTCTACGGGGTGCCCGTCAAGTTGGCAAGACGACGGCCGTGGATATCTTTTCTAGGGAATATGAACAATCTATATCTTTGAATCTCGAAAAACCGGAAGACGCAGCCCTATTTTCCCGAAAATTGCCGGCCAACGATCTTTTCCAGGCCATTCTTTTTCATAAAAATCTGCCTCGCCTCTCCGGCCAGGTTCAGTTGTTCCTGGACGAGGTCCAGAATTCGCCGGAAGCAGTTCGGATGCTGCGGTACTTCCATGAAGACCTGCCTCACATCCACGTAATCGCGGCGGGATCTCTTCTCGAAATCGTCCTCACCCAGAAGCAAATAGGCATTCCGGTGGGCAGGGTCCAATATCTTTATATGTATCCTCTGTCGTTTCCTGAGTTTCTTGAGGCTACGGGAGAGATCCAAGCCTTGGAAGCCTTGACGAAGATGCCGCTCCCCTCTCCGGCGCTCCCTAGGCTTTTCGATCTCTTCCATCGGTTCGCCCTCATTGGCGGAATGCCTGAGATCGTCGCCCGCTATGCCGAACAGAAAGACTCGGTCGCCCTCAGGACGATTTATCAATCCCTCTTGGCATCGTTTCATGACGATATTCCAAAATACGCGCGGAACGCAACGCTCAAACGAGTCATCCGCCACTGTTTCGAGGCCGCCCCTTTTGAGGCCGGCGAAAGAATCAAGTTCGCGGGATTCGGGAAATCGAATTTCCGGTCCAGAGAAGCGGGGGAAGCTTTGAGAACACTCGAACAAGCTATGCTCATTCATCTCCTTTATCCCTCGACATCGACTGAAATTCCTTTGGTGCCCGACCAAAAGAAATCGCCGAAACTGTATTTCCTGGACATCGGGCTCGTCAATTTTTCCGCAGGACTTCAAGGCCATTACTTTGAACATTCCGACCTGCATTCTTTTTACCGGGGGAGAATCGCCGAAATGATCGTAGGGCAGGAGCTCATCGCGGCTGATATGCAGGCCCCGAGCAAACCTGTTTTTTGGGTTCGGGAGAAAAGGCAAGCACCGGCGGAGGTCGATTTTGTGGTTCAGCATGATCAATGCGCCGTTCCGGTCGAAGTCAAAGCCGGCTCGACGGGGACGCTCAGGTCTCTCCATCAATATATCAACAGGTGTCCGCACTCATATGCCGTCCGCCTGTATGCCGGTCCGCTCGAAATCCATCACCTCAAAACTCCAGAGGGCAAGCCATACCTCCTCATGAATCTCCCCTATTTCCTGGCCTCTCAATTGAAGGACTACCTTCGTTGGTTCATTGAAGATTCCAAAAATTGACATAACGATATTTTGTTGATATCTATGGACCATAAAAGGGGAAAAAGGCAGTGAAATGTCCTAAATGCCATTCCGAAAATCCTGATACTTCAAGGTCCTGCAATAACTGCGGCTCGTCGTTTGGGCGTGATAGTCACCAGCTAGCAAAGATGAAACCCCGCAAAGGGAGGATTTGATGAAAATAATATCCGCGTCAATCATCGCGGCCATTTTGATGGCCGCCCTTACAACAGGCGATCAGGAGCTCGATAAACTCAAGCCTGTTCTGGATCAAAAATGGAAGGAATTGGCGAAAACCATCTCCTCCTTCCTGCCTCCGAATCGGACAGAAAGTTGGGATTACAGAATCACCGTTCCTTTTCCCGAGAGCTGGCCCCCCAAGGCCGGAAATGGGCTCGTGTATTATGCCGTTCCCTATGGGTTGAATATTCGAAACCTGGCCGATGCAGAATATGTCGGGGCTCCCTGGGCCCGAATTATGATATCTCCGGGCCGCTCCTCCCAAATCAAATACCTTACGACGAAAATCCTTAGGCTCGATAGACAAGGAGTTCGGCCGCTCTTTGCTAAAGAAATCGAGATCTTTGATTCTCGAGAAGCGGTCAAAGCTTCTCTTTCCAAACTCACGGCGCTTCCCGATCCTTCGAGCCTCGAGACAAAACGGATTCGCGATTTCTATTGCTTGTGGATGAGCACCAACGGTGTTCTGGCCGGCCAACTCACCAAAGACCACAAAAGCTTTTTTGACTGGCTGGGCTGCCAAAAATAAGGTCAGAATCCCCGGTGCTCGGTGCGCTTGATGATCTCGTCCTGGAGTTCCGTGCCGCAGTCGACAAAATAATCGCTGTAGCCCGCCACCCGCACGATTAAGTCCCTGTACTTTTCCGGGTGTTTTTGGGCGTCCCGCAGCGTCTCCGCCGTGACGATATTGAGCTGGATATGGTGGCCGTCCATTTTAAAGTAGGACCGGACGAGATGACCCAGGTTCTTGATCCCTTCTTCGTCGGCCACGAGCTGGGGCGTGAACTTCTGATTAAGGAGCGTCCCGCCCGTCCTGACGTGGTCCATTTTGCCCACAGACTTAAGCACGGCCGTCGGCCCGCGCCGGTCCGCACCCTGGACGGGAGACACGCCTTCCGACAAGGGCTCGCAGGCCTTCCGGCCGTCGGCGCTGGCGCCGGTGACCCTGCCGAAATAGACATGGACGGTCGTCGGCAGGAGGTTGATCCTGTAGCGGCCGCCCTTCGTGTTGGGCCGTCCGTCGATGGCGCTAAAATAAGCCTCGAAGATGGATTTCATGATGTCATCGGCATAATCGTCGTCGTTCCCGTATTTCGGAGTCTTGTTCAGCAGACGCTGCCGCAGGCTCTCCTTGCCTTCGAAATTCTTGCCCATCGCCGCGACGAGCTCTTTCATGGCGACATGTTTGTCGTCGTAAACGTTGTACCTGATAGCCGTTAGAATATCGGTCATCGTGCCCAATCCCACGCCCTGGATGTAGGACGTATTGTACCGGGCGCCGCCGTCGTGGTAATCCTTGCCCTTCTTGATGCAATCGTCGATGAGGATCGATAAAAATGGCGACGGCAGGTATTCGGCATACAGCCGCTCGATGATGTTGCTGCCCGCGACCTTGATATCGACAAAATGCTTAATCTGCTTTTTAAACGCCTCGAACAGCTCCTCGAACGATTTGAATTTCGCCGGGTCGCCCGTCTGGAGGCCGATCGTTTTTCCCGTGCGCGGATCGACGCCGTTGTGCATGGTGATTTCAAAGACCTTGGGCATATTGAAATAGCCCGTCAGGTTGTAGTTTTCCTTGCCGAAGGCTCCGGCCTCCACGCAGCCGCTGGCGCCGCCGTTGCGCGCATCCTCGACGGATTTGCCCTGCCGGACGAGCTCCTTGACGATGGCATCCGTGTTGAAAATCGAAGGCTGCCCGAAGCCGGTCTTGACGATCTTCAAAGCCCGCCACAGGAAGGAATCCGGGCCTTTGCTCGAGATTTGGACCATGGAGCTGGGCTGAAGGATCCGCATCTCTTCGATGACATCCAGCATAAGGAACGACAGCTCGTTGACGCCGTCGGTCCCGTCTTCCTTTAACCCTCCGACATTGATCAGGGCAAAGTCGGTATAGGTGCCGCTCTCCTCGGCCGTGACGCCGACCTTGGGCGGCGCCGGCTGGTTGTTGAACTTGACCCAGAAACATTCCAGAAGTTCTCTCGCCTTGTCCTTCGTCAGCGTGCCGCTCTTCAGGCCCTTCCTGTAGAACGGCCAGAGGTGCTGGTCCAGCCGGCCGGGGTTGAACGAATCCCAGGTGTTGTATTCGATGATGACTCCAAGGTGGACAAACCAATAATACTGGAGGGCTTCCCAGAAATCGCGGGGGGCGTGGGCCGGCACCCAGGAACAGACCTCGGCGATCCTTTCTAGCTCCTTCTTGCGCTGGCGATTTTTTTCTTTCTTGGCCAGCTCCCTGGCCTTTTCGGAGTGGCGGTTGCCATAAGCGATCAGGGCGTCGCAACAGACAGCCATGGCCCGCAGTTCCTCGCGCTTCATGAAGGCCGCGGGATCATTGAGAAAGTCGAGTCCGGCGATGGCATCCTCGATGTCTTTTTTAAAATCGAGCATCCCCTTTTTATAGATCTTATCGTCGAGAACGGTATGCCCCGGTGCGCGCTGCTCCATGAACTCGGTGAAAATCCCGGCTTCGTAGGCGTCTATCCATTCTTGCGAGACTTCGCCGAAGATCCGGTCGCGAATAGAGCGCCCCTTCCAGAAAGGAATGATCTCATCCTTATAAAATGCCTTGGTCTTCTCATCGACTTTGAACCAGGTTTTGGGCCGAGTGTCGAGGATCTCCAGGTCCTGGACGCTGTGGCAGGTGATCTCGGGGTAGGTCGGTGTCGCCTTGGGAGCAGGGCCACGCTCGCCGACGACGAGCTCGCCTTCGTTGATGCAGATTGTTTTATTCTCCAGAATATGCTTGAAGGCCAGGGCATGCTGCATGGGAGCGGACAGCCGGCAGGCCTCGGGGCTTTTATAAAATTCGGTGACCAATTTCGCCCGCTCGGCCGTGATCGTCGGTTTGGCGCTCAGGCTCTGTTCGCGCAGCTTTCTGACTCGTTCGTTCATGGCTCAGCCTCCAATCTTGACGGTGAACCCGGCTTTTGTGAATGACCGCCGGATCTCTTCCATCCTCTGGTCGGACGGAGATTCATAGATCTTGAAACAGGACGCTTTTCCTAAATTCTTGTATTTCTCCACGCCGCCTTTGTGGTATTTCAAAAGGCTGACGTTCTTGATCGTCTTGAGCGGCTTGAGAAAATCGATCGTCAGCCGGATATTCTCGTCGTCATCGTTGACGCCGGCCGCCAGCGGAATGCGGATCGCGATATTCTTGTGCTCACGGGACAGTTTTTTCAGGTTGTCGAGAATGAGTCCGTTCGAGACGCCTGTATATTTTTTATGCTTTTTGGCGTCAATCATTTTCAAATCATAGAGAACGACGTCCGCTTTGCTCGCGGTCTTGGCAAGGATATCCCACGGAGCAAGTCCCGACGTGTCTAGGGCCGAGGGAATTTTTCTTTCCTCAAGCGCGCTCAAAATTTCTTGGGAGAACTTGGGCTGGTCGAGAGGCTCCCCTCCGGAGAGGGTCGCGCCGCCGGCGGACTGCTCATAAAAGATCCGGTCCTTTTCGACCTCCTCGACGACATCCTTTACGCTCATCTCCCGGCCGGCCATTTCCAGCGCCTCGTACATGCAGACCTTAACGCATTTCCCGCAAAGATCGCATCGACTGCGGTCGATCTCGACAGATCCTGAATTCTTGGAAATCGCTCCCAACGGGCAGGCGGAAACACAGGAATAGCAGCGGGCACAGCGCGACGGCCGGGCTATCAGCTCGAAGCCGTTTTCAATTCCTTCCGGATTATGGCACCAGAGACAGTGAAGGGGACAGCCCTTTAAAAAGACGGTTGTCCGGATCCCAGGGCCGTCATGGATGGCAAAGCGCTTGATGTCGAAAATCATGCCTTTAGCCACGCTTTTTCTCCGTTTCCAGGCCTAATATATCAGAT
>Ga0315294_10004131_pt1 | contig 15822 bp, 1 predicted proteins | sample YL17G13_40_MG_FD_203626 | JGI IMG/M metagenome (GOLD analysis project Ga0315294, IMG submission 203626) | Sediment microbial communities from Yellowstone Lake, YNP, Wyoming, USA - YL17G13_40 | ecosystem: Environmental > Aquatic > Freshwater > Lake > Sediment | place: USA: Wyoming | collected... | reverse complement strand
GGACGTCCACGGTAACGGTCAGGGCGGCTTCCTCGGCCGATCCGAGGACGGCCGACGGGGCCTCCTTGCCGTCCTCGGTCTTCGGGACGAGCGTGTAGCGGATGGCCTGCTTGCCGGCCGCCGCCGCCGCGACGCCCGCGGCGCCCTGCATGCGGAAGAGTTGCTGGAGGACCGTCGCCATCTGGCGGGCGTCGGCGTTCACGAGCGAGATGACCCGGATCTGGGCCGTCCGCGGGCTGGTCGAGTCCATCGCCTTCACGAGGCTCTCCAGGAGGGGCATGTTCTCGACCGGTGCCGAGATCACGAGCGAGTTGGTGCGCTTGTCGGGCGTTATCAGCACGCCTTCCTGGAGGGCGCTCGAGATCAGGTCCGCGCCTTCCTTTGACCGCGTGATGAACTGGAGCAGCGACTGCCGGTTCGGGCTGGTCTGTGTCAGCGGCTTGGGCTTGTTGTTGAGCGCATCGGTCAGGATCTGGGCCAGTTCGGTCGCGTCGGCGTTCTCGAGCGTGAAGACGCGGATCTCGGTGACGCGCGGCACGGTGTCGGTGTCGAGTTCTCGCACCAGTTCGCTGATGCGCTTGAGGTCGGCCGGGCCGGCCGAGACGACGACGGCGTTGATTCGCTCGTCGACGCTGACGATCACGCTGGGCGTCCCCGCCGCCGCGGCGCCCTGGACCGTGTAGAGGCCCTTGAGGGTGTTGGCCACCTGCGTGGCGTCGGCCTTGGCGATCGGGAAGACCTGCATCGAGGTGCCGGGGCGGTCAGGCTCGGCATCGAGGCGGTTGATGAGCGACTCGGCGACTTTCAGGTCGTCCGGAGAGGCAGAGACGATGAGCGAATTGGTGCGGGCCTCGGTCACAATGGTCACGGGTTCCCTGACGCCGCCGCGGGCCACGCGCTGCGAAAAGAGTTGCGTGAGCGTCGGGGCGATGACGGTGGCCGTGGCCTGCTTGAGGTAGAAGATGCGGAACTCGTTGGAGGCCAGGACCTGGTCGGTGTCGAGTTCGCGGACCATCGCCTCGACGGCGTTGAAACTCTCCTTGCTGCCGGTCACCAGCAGCGTGTTCGTGCGGGGGTCGGCGAAGACGCTGACGGGTAGCATGCGGCCGGTGCCGCCGGCGGCCGTCTCGGCCGCGCGCTTGGCCGTGAAGAGTTGCTGGAGCGTCGGGGCAAGGCGCGTTGCGTCGGCGTTCTTGAGAATAAAGAGGCGGATGTCGCCCAGGAGGCCGAAGTCGTCGGTCGAATCGATCTTCTTGATGATCTCCTCGATGACGGCGAAGTTCTCGCGGCTGGCCGACACGATCAGGATGTTCGTGCGAACGTCGGCCGTGATCGAGACCTTCTCGCGCGCCGCAAGGAGCGGACTGCCCTGCGCCACGGCGGCCCCCGGCTTGTACAAGCCCTGCTGGACGATGCCCTGGAGCAACGTCTGGATGCGCTGGGCATCGGAATTCTGAAGCGGGTACATGCGGACCACGCCGGTCACGTCGGCCGGCTCCACGTCCAACTTCTCCAGGAGGCCCTTGATGAGCGTCAGGTTCTCCTTGCTCGCCGACACGATGAGCGCGTTCGAGAGGCCGTCGCTGTTCACGTCGACGCGGTCCTGCGGCACGGGCGTCTGGCCGGGCAGCGTCATGCTCGTGAGGCGGGCCTGGAATATCTGCTGGAGTTTCGGGCCCACGATCCCCGCGTCGTTGAACTTCAGCGGGATCACCACCAGTTGGACCGACGGGTCAAGCAGTTCAACGTCCAGTTTCTCCAGGAGGCTGACGATGATCTTGGTGTCGTCGGCGTTGGCGGCCACCAGGAGGCAGTTGCACCGCACGTCGGACATGATTACGGGCCGCTCGCGGGCCACGTCGGTCGTGCGGGCCGCCGCGTAGCGTTGCGTAAAGAACGTCGACAGCGTGGTCGCGACAACCGGCGCGTTGGCGTGCTTCATGGGGTACAACTGGATCTGGCCCGTCAGGCCCGGGCTGATCCCGTCGAGTTGCTCGGCCAGCGACTTGACGAGTTGGAAGCCCTCGGCCGAGCCGCCGACCATCAGGCTGTTGGAGCGCGTGTCGGGGGTGATGATGACGCGCAGGGCTTCGGCGTCGGCCGGGCTGATGACCGCCAGGCGCTGCACCCGGGCATCCATCATCCTCTGGAGGCCCGCGGCCAGGGCCGTCGCGTCGGCGTTCTTCAGGGTCACGAGTTTGATGTCGCGCATCTCGATGGGCGTCTTCGCGTCGAGGCCCGCCAGCAGCGTCGTCAGCATGGCGAACGTCTTGTCGCTCGCAGAGATCACCAGGGCGTTGGTCCGCGTGTCGACCTGGACGATGGGTTTGTCCTCGGTCCGGACCAGCGTGGCGTTGGGGCCGGTGTAGAGGCCGTCGATGACGGTCTTGAGGCGCGTGGCGTCGGCGTTGGCGAGCGGGTAGATCCGCACGCAGTTCATCGACCCGGCACCAGGCACGTCCATCGTGTTGATGATGTCGGCAATGAGGGGCATCATGTCGGCGCGGGCGGCCACCACCACAATGCTGGTCGTGGGGTCGGCCTGGATCGTCAGGGCCGCCCGCGTCTTGGGGATCTCCGACACGTGGCCGGCCTGCTTCTCCAGGACCGTGCGCAGACGCGTGACCTGGGTCTTGAGGCCCTCGGTGCCGGCCGTGGCGGGCCCCTCCATGAAGACCGCCTGGAGCATCGGCACGAGGCGCGTCACGTCGGCGTTCTTGAGGCGGAACAGCCGCACCTCGGTGACCACCTTGCCGGCGTCGCGGTCGAAGTCCTTGACAATGAGGTCGGCCAGGGCCAGTGACTCTTCGATGCCGCTCATGACGATCGTGTTGGTGCGTTCGTCGGCCGAGACGTTGAACGGGTTCACGAGGGCCTTGCCGCTGGCGCTCTCGGGTTCGGCGCGGCCTTCGACGCTGGTCCTCGGTTTGCCGCCGAGGGTCTTGCCCTGCGCGAAGATGTCCTTGAGGACGGTGACCACGGAGGCGGCGTCGGCGTTTTCGAGATGGTGGATGCGCACCTTCGCCCCCTCGACCACGGGCACCGAGTCGAGGATGCCGACGATGGCTTTCATGGCCTTAAGGTTGTCGGGCGTCGACGAGATGACGAGGGCGTTGGACCCCTGCTGGCCGGCGATGTTCGGGTCGGCCGTGATCTTGATGGGCTTGGTGAGATCGAGTTCCGGCACCTCCGCGCCGCCGGTGCTGCGGACGCGCAGCAGGCGCACCTGTTCCTGGAGGGCCCGCGCCTCGGGCGTCGCCTGGTTGGCGGCGCTGGGCTGGAGCATCTCGGTCAAGACGGCCGCCAGGCGCGTGGCGTCGGCCTTCTTCAGGGGGACGATCAGGACCTCGGTCTCGGCATAAGCGGCGGGCTTGTCGAGCGTCTTGATGATCTTCTCGACCTGCTCGAACATCGGGCCGCGCGCCGTAACGATGAGCGACTTCGTCCGCTCGTCGGCCTGGACGTTGATCGGCTCGTCGGGCCGCGTCTGCCGCAACTCGGCGAGCATCTGCGTGAGGACGGGCATCAACTTCGTCGGCTGCGCGCTGGTGAGCGGGAAAATGCGGAACTCCAGTTGCGGGGCGATCTCGACCTTGTCCAACTGCTCGATGAGATGGGCGACCTCTTCCATCCGCTCCTTCGAGGCCGCCACGACCACCGCGTTGGTGTCAGGCAGCGCGGTCACGGTGACCGTGTCCTCGGGCGCGCCCGGCGTTGCGGGCCGCAAGGCGATGGCGCGGTAGAGGTTCGTCAGCGCCGGGGCCACCCGCATGTTGCTCGTGTTCTTGAGGGCGAAGACGCGAAGCGTGCGTCTGGCGTCGGCGGCGGCCGCATCGAGGGCCTCGGCGAGTTTCTGGATCGTCTCGAAGTCTTCGTCGGAGGCGTTGATGAGGATCGACCGCTGCTGCGGCAGGACCGAGGTCTCGACCTTGCCGCCCGGCGTCGTGGCGCCGCTGACGCCCGGCGCCCCGCGCGCCCCGCGGCGAATCGGCATTACCGGCGCGCCGCCCGCCCCAGAAGTGCCGTAGAGTTGCTCGATGGCTTTCTGCACTTCCGTCGGGTCGGCGTGCTGGAGCGTGATGATCTTGAGCGCCCCACGGGCCGGCTGCATGACCTCAATCTGGTTCACCCACTCCGAGACCTGCTTGAACATGGCCTCGCTGGTCGACAGGACGATGGCGTTGGACCGCACGTCGGACGACACGGCCAGCGGGTCGAGGCTCTTGCGATCGCGCTGGGCCACCTGGAGTTGCTGGTTGTAGAGGTCGCGGACCATGGTGGCCACGGCGGTCGCGTCGCCGTTCTTGAGCGGAATGATGCGCACGGTGGTGGCCGACGACGACGTGGCCTGGTCCAGTTGGGTCGCCATCTTGAGGACCTTGTCGAGTTCGCCCGGAGGGCCGCTGAGCACGAGGCCGTTGGAGCCCGCGTCGGGCGACACGACGACCGACGGCCCTCCGCGCGCGGCGCCCGTCGGCGATGCCTGGATCATGCGCGTCAGGATCGGCGCCACGTCGGGCGACTTGGCGTGCTTCAGGATCACCAGTTCCGTGCGGATGCCGCCCGTCTCTTCAAGGTCCATCTGCTTGACGAGGGCCTGGACCTTCGCCAGGTTCGCCGCGTTGGCGGTCACCAGCAGGCTGTTCGATACCGGCTCGGCCGCCACGCCCACGAGGTCGTCCGGATTGATGGGTCCCCTGCCCGCCCTCGGCATGGCGAACGCCTGGCCGACAGCGGCGGCCACCGAAGCGGCCGAGGCGTACTTGAGCGGAATCAGGGTCGGCGTGGCCGTCGGCGCCACGGTGTCGAGTTGCGTGGCGAGAGCCTTGATCTTCTCGAAGGTCGGGTCGTCGGCGCGGACCGCCAGGAGCCGCGCGCCGGCGTCGGCCTCTATGGCCACGGCCGGGCGGACGCTGCTCGCGCCCCGCCCCCCCGTTGTCGCCGTGGCGACGAAGAGCCGGTTCAGCACCTGGGCGATGCTCGTGGCGTCGCCCGTATTGAGCGGGATGAGCCGGACCATGTACTGGTCGGTCGGCGCGACGTCCATCTCGGTAATCAACTTGCCGATCTTCTCGTGGTCGGCGGCGCTGGCGCGGACCACGAGCGTATTGCTCGAGCGGTCAGCACTGAGGCGGACCTGCCCGCCGGCCCCGACCTGCCCGCGGCCGCCGCCCGACGCCGACGTCTCGATGGTGCTCTGGAGCGCCGACGCCACGGCCGATGCCTCGGCGTTCACCAGCCGGTACACCTTGACCGTGACCTTGTCGGCATCCTGCGCCTGGTCCAGTTCGTTGATGACCTTGGCGATGAGTTCGTGCTTCTCCTTCGGGGCCGAGACGACGACCACGCGGCCGGTCTCGTCGCCGGTCACCGCGATCTGGCCGGCGCCGGCTCCCCCCCGCGCCCCGCGCCCGGCGCCGCCGTTCACAAACAGGTCCTGGAGGGCCGTCACGGTGTTCCTCACGTCGGCGTTCTTCAGCGGGTACATCTTGACGAGCGGTTCGGCGGTGGCCTGGTCGAGGTCGCGGGCCATCTTGACGACCTTGTCGAGGTCGGCCGTCGGGCCGGTAATCACGAGGCTGTTCGATCCCGCGTCGGCCGAGACGGTCACGGTCGGCGCCCCCGCGGTCGCGCCGCCGGCGCCGCGCGGCCCCTTGGCCCCCTGCGCCATCTGCTGGAGGGCCGGTGCCACGTCAACCGCCTTCGCGTTCTTCAGAATAACCAGTTCGGTCCGCAGGCCCCCTGCCCCTTCCAGGTCGATCTTCGCCAGGAGGTCCTGCACCTTCTTGAGGTTCGTTGCGTTGGCGGTCACGATGAGGGCGTTCGACATCGGCTCGGCGACGACCGTCACCATGTCGTCGGGGTTGATTGTCCCCGGGCCGCGGCCGCCGCCGGAGGTCCTCGGCGTCGCAAAGGCCTGCGAAATCGCCGGCGCCACGGCGGCCGCCTGGGCGAACTTCAGCGGAATGAACGTGGGCGCCGCCTGGCCGCCCGTGCTGGCGGCATCGATCTGCATAGCCAGGGCCTTGATCTTCTCGAACGCGGCATCGTCGGCGCGGACCATGACCATGCGGGCATCGCGGTCGGCCTCGATGACGACCGACGGACGCGCGGCCGACGGTTGGCCCGTGCCGCGCCCGCCCGTCGTCTGCGGCGAGATGAACACCCGTGCGAGCACCTGAGCCACGGTGGTCGCGTCGGCGTTGTTCAGCAGAATGAGCCGCACGGCGAACTGGTCCACCGGCGCGATGTCGAGTTCCTGGATCAACTTCGCAATCTTGGCGTGGTCTTCGGCCGAGGCCCGCACTACGAGCGAGTTGGAGGACCGGTCGGCGGTGATCCGCGTCTGGCCCGAGGAGGTCGCGCCGCCGCCGCGTGGGCCGAACCCGGTCGCCGGCCCAGCGAACCGCTCGATCGTCGTCTGGAGCGCCGCCGCCACCGCCGTGGCGTCGGCACTCGCCAGCCGGTAGACCTTCACGGTGACCTGGTCAGCGGCCTGGGCCTGGTCGATCTCGTTGATGACCTTGGCGATCAACTCGTGCTTGTCGGCCGGGGCGGAGACGATGATCAGCCGGCCGGGTTCGTCGGCGGCCACGGTTACGGCGCCGGTGTCGGGGCCCATGCCGAATATGCCGAAGCGCATTCCGCCCATGCCTCGAGCGCCGCTCTTGGCGGCGCCGAAGATGTCCTGCACGGCCGCGACGACCGACTTCACGTCGGCGTTCTTGACCGGGTACATCCGGACGACGGAGGCGTTGGCCTGGTCCATCTCGCCGATCAACTTGGCGATCTTCTCGTGCTCCTCGGCCGACGCCCGGACGATGACCGAGTTGGAGGACCGGTCGGCGCTGATGCGCACCTGGCCGGTGCCGCCCGAAGCCATGCCGAACATGCTGCGGCCCGCGCCGCCCGGCGTGCCGCGCTCGAACGTTGACTGGAGGGCAAACGAAATGCTGTACGCGTCGGCGCTCTGGATGCGGTAGACCTTGACCGTCACGTCGCCGGTGCTCTGTGCGGTGTCGATCTCCTTGATGACCTTGGCGATGAGTTCGTGCTTCTCGGCCGGGGCGGAGACGATGACCAGGCGTCCGACCTCGTCGCCGGTGATGGCGATGCCGCTCTCGCCGGGCGCGGTTTGCATCGCCTGGAACGCCTGCCTGCCCATCCGGCCCTGCTGCCCGGACGCCGGCGCCGACCTGCCGCCCGGTACGAAGATCTCCTGGAGCGCCGTGACCAGCGCCCTCACGTCGGCGTTCTTGACGGGGTAGATGCGCACGGAGGCCACGGCCGCAACGCCCGACTGGTCCAGTTCCTCAATGAGCCGCTCGACGATGGTCATGGCCTCGGCCGGCGCGGCCACGATGACCGAGTTCGTCTGCCTGTTCGCCGAGACGGTCATCGCGGTGGCGACGTCGACCTGGGCCACGCCCTCCTTGCCCTGGAGTTCCATCATCTGGCGGACCATTTCAGCCCGCTGCATCTGCGGCGTCTGGCGGCCCATCATGGCCGCTGCCTGGGGCGCCACCTGAGGCTGAGGCGACTGCTGGGCCTGCCGCTGCTGCTGCGCCAGTTGAAACAGGTCCTTGATGTTGTTGGCGATTTCGACCGCGTCGGTGTTCTTCAGGGGAAAGACGCGGATGGCGCTCACGACCGTCGGAATCTGATCGAGTTGCTTGATGAGCGGCTCGATGAGTTCGAAGTCCAAGGTCTTGGCGCGGATGATGACGCACTTGGTGCGCACGTCGGCCACCACGTTGATGGTCGGCGGCGGGGGCACCGGCGGCGGTTGCCGCGGGTTGAACGGCATTTGCGGCAGCACCCTCGGGTTGAACAGGGCGTCGAGCGTCCGGGCCACCGCCACCGCATCGGCCTGGGCGACCTTGAAGACCCGGAACTCAGCGTCGCCGCCGCCTTGGCTCGGAGAGAGTTGCTCAATCAGGTCCTCCAGGTAATCCAGGTCCTGGCGTTTGCCCGAGATGATGAGCGAGTTGGATTTCTTGTCGATGGCGATGGAGACGCCCGGCTTGCCTGCCGCGGGCGCGCCGCCGGCCGGGGCCGCCGCAGCAGCAGGCGCTGCGGCCGGAGGTGCCGGCGCCGGACTCGATAGAGCGGCCGGGGGCGTCGCCGCGGGAGCGGCCGCTGCGGCAGGCGCGGCCTTCGCACCCGGCGCCGCTGGTTCCACGGGGACCGGCGCTGGGGCGGCTTCGCCAGGAGGCGGCGGCGATGGCGGCTTCGCGGCCGCCTCGGGGCCCGGCGGTGGCGCGGGCGCACTATAGAACGTGCGGACGGCCCTTTCGGCCGACGCCCGATCCTTGCCCGTCACGGACTTCGGGGCGCCCGAGCCCTTGTCGGACTTGCCCGGGGCCGCCGACGGCGCCACCGCCTTCTTCGGCGGTTCCGGGACAGGTACGGGGCCTTCGGGCTTCTTCATCTCCGGCATCGGCTCCTGGGTCACAATGACCTCGCTGCCGCTCAGTTGCGAGTAGACGGTCTTAAGGACCTCGGCCATTTTCTCTGCCTTGACGGACGTCAGCGGGATGACGCGGACGCGGAAGTTGTTGTCCTTGGCGGCATCGTCGAGTTTCGTGATGATCGGTTCCATGGCCTTCAGGTCGGCATCCTTGGCGATGATTGTCACGGCGTTGGCGAACGAATCGGCCGAGATGACCGGCTTGTCGGCCCCCTTGCGGTCGCGGTACATATCGTTGAGTTTGCCGGCCACGTCGGTGGCATCGGCGTTCTTGAGCCAGATGTACTGGACGTCCTGCGAGGGGGCGCCCGGCGCCTGGTCGAGGCTCTTGAGGATCTGTTCGACCAGGGCGAAGTGGGCCGCCGTGGTCGAGATGACGAGGCTCTTTGTGCGGTCGTCGGCCGCGATGGCAAACGGCACAGGCTGCTGGTTCCTGGCGGCCGCGCCCTGCTGCCGCAGCATGTCCTGGAAGAGTTTCCCGAGCGACGTGGCCAGGGCCGCCGGTTCGCTGTTCTGGAGCGGGTAGACCCGGACCTGCGCACCCGCGCTGGTGGACCCTTCGTCGAGACGCCTGATCATATCGACGACCGACGCTACTTCGGACGACGGCCCGCGCACCAGGACGCAGTTGGAGTTGGGTTCGGGCGTCACGGTCACGCGTTCGCCCTTTTCGGCGCCCGCGACGCCGGGCCGCCGGGCGGCCGATCCTGCCTTCTCGCCGAGCGAGGCGTTCACGGCCTCGGCCAGGCTGGCGGCCTGGGCGTTCTTGAGTTGCACGACGGTGACGCCCGACTGGGCGGCCGCCTCGGCCGAGTCGAACGTCTTGATCAACTGGTCGGCCAGGGCGAGTTTCTCGGGCGGGCCCTGGACGATGATGTCGTTGGTCTCGGCCATGGCGGCGACGCGCGTCTCGGCGCCCGTGCTTTCGCCGCGCCCGCGCCCGGCCGGCCCGGCCTGCGTATCGACCAGCATCGCCTGAAGCACCTCGACCACGTCGGGGGCCTTGGCGTTCTTCAGCCGGAACGTCCGGGTTTCGCGGGCCAGGCTGGTGCCAGCCTCAAGTTTCTTGATCAGGTCCTCGATGGCCTGCAACTGCGTCGGCGTGGCCGCCACCATGACCTGGTTGGTGGCGGCGTCGGCCTCAAATCGCGGCTGCGGCTCGTTGGTCTGCGGCGTCGGCTGGCCGAATCTCTGCTGCTGGGCGAAGAGCCGGCTCAGGGCGGCGCAGAGGTCGACCGCCTTGGTGTTCGCCATGCGATACGTCCGGACCTGGACCTGGCCGGGGGCGTCGGCCACGTCGAGCGACGAGACCAGTTGCACGATCTCCTCAACCTTCTCGCGCGGCCCATCGACGACGAGCATCCGGTCGCCCGGCGCGGCCGCAACGACGACACGCTCGGCGCTCTCCGCCGCCGCCTGGCCCGGGCGGCGCGGCCCGGCCATCGCGGCCGCCGGCACCTGGTACAGTTGCCCGAGCATCGTGGCCAGCATGGAGGCCGAGACGCTCTTCAAGGGGATCATGCGGACCTCGCGGGCCTGGGCCTGCGTGGCCTTGTCGAGGCTCGCGATCATGTCTTCGAACATCTTGCGGTCGGCCTCGGGCCCGCGGATGATCACCGAGTTGGAGAGCGGGTCGGCCTCGATGAGGACCGTTTGCTGCCCTTTCGGGGCGGGCGGCACCATGCCCTTGAGGGTCTGGGCCAGCCTGACGGCATCGGCCGACTCCAGGCGGATCATCCGCATCGGCTCGACGCCCTCGACCGTCTGCACGTCCATCGTCTTGACGAGGTCGGCGATGGTCTTCTGGTCGTCGTCGGCCGCCGACACCAGGAGGCTGTTGTTCCGGTCCGACGGGGCGATGACCACCGGCACGACGTTCTTGTCGGCCAGTCGCCCGCGGGCCGTGTTCGTGAAGACCTGGCGAAGCGTCTCGGCCAGTTCCGACGCCTTGGCGAACTTCAGCGGAATCTGGCGCGTCGTCGGCGTGGCGAGCGGCATGGCCGAGGTCTTGAGTTGTTCGAGGATCTTCTCGACGGTCGGCCAGTCGCCGGGCGCCGCCGAGATGAGCAGGCTGTTGGTGCCCGTGTCGGCCTCGACGCGGACGTTTGTGGCCGCCTGGCGGCCCGTCTTGCCCGGGCCGGATTCCTGCTGGCTCAGCATACGCGTCAGGGCGTCGGCCAGTTGCCTGGCGTCGCCGACCTTGAGTTGGACGACGTGAATCTCGCGGGCGTCCTTGCCTTCGAGCGGCCGGTCGAGTTCAGCGATGATCGTCTCGGCCATCTGGATGTCGGCGGCCGGCCCGGCGATGATGACGCTGTTGGTGCGAATGTCGGCGCTGACGACCGTGGGCGGCGCGGCCTGGCCTGCCGGGCCATGCCCGGTCCGGGCGCCCTCGCGCTTCGCCAAGGTGCTCTGGAGCACCGTGGCCACCTGCTGGGCGTCGGCCACCTTCAGGCGGAACGTCTTGACGCCGCCGCTTTCCGTGATTGCCTGGTCGAGTTGCTTGACCATCGCCTCGATGGTCTTGAACTCGGCGTCGGATGCGCGCACGAGGACCGAGTTGCTTGCGACGTCGCCCTGGACGAAAACCCTGGCCGCTTCGCCGCGAGCCGACGCCGGGTACATGGCGCGCAGGGTCTCGGCGACCTTCACGGCATCGCCGGTCTTCAGGTGAAGGATGCGGACGTTCTCGGCCGTCTCGGCCGCCGGCACGTCGATGCCCTTGACCATTTCGGCGATGGCCTCGTGGTCGTCGGCGGCCGCGGACACCAGCAGGCTGTTCGAGGACTCCGAGGCGGCGATGACGACCGGCACGGGCGGCGGCTGGCCGGTATTGGCCGCGCGCATCATGGCCATCGCGCGGGCCTGCGGGCCGAAGAGTTGCCGGAGCGTCTCGGCCACCTGCGGCGCCTTGGCGTACTTCAGGGGCACGATGCGCGTCGAGGCCGAGGCCATGGGCATGGCCGACGTCTTGAGTTGTTCGAGGATCTTCTCGACGGTGGGCCAGTCGCCCGGCGCGGCCGAGACCAGGAGGCTGTTGGTGGCCGGCTCGGCCTCGACGCGGACGCTTGTGGACGCCGGCGCCCCGGGGCCGAAGCGGCCTGGGTCCTGCTGGCTGAGCATCCGCCCGATGGCCGCCGCCAATTGCGGCGCGTTGCCGACCTTGAGTTGCACGACGTGGATCTCGCGGGCCTCCTTGCCGTCGAGCGGCTTGTCGATTTCCGCCAGGAGCGCCTCTACGGTCTTCATGTCGCCTTCGGTGCCCGACACGACGAGGCTGTTGGTGCGGACGTCGGCGGTCACTTGCGGCCCTGCCGCGCCGGGCGCGCCCGGGGCGCCGGGCGAGGCCTTGCGCAGCGCCCCGGCGATGACGCCCGATAACTGATGGGCGTCGGCCGTTTTCAGGCGGAAGACCCGGATGCCGCCCACGTTCTTCGTGCCCTGGTCGAGTTGCTTGATGATATCCTCGATGCGGTTCATCTGGTCCAGCGGCGCGGTGACGATGAGGCGGTTGGAGTTCGGGTCGGCCACGACGCGGGCCTGCATCCCCTGCACACCGGGCGCGGGCACGGCGGCCCTCGGATACCCCGAACTGGATTGCGCGGCCGTGATCGTCTGGACCTGGCCTGGCAGCATCTGGCGGATGACGTTGGCCACGTCTTCGGCCTTGGCGTTCTTGAGTTCGAAGACGCGCATGTCGCCGGTGGCCGACGGTTGGATGGCGTCGAGGCGGTTGATGATCTCTTCGGCCATCGTGAGTTTTTCGCCGTCGCCGACCAGGAAGAGCGTGTTGGTGCGGTCGTCGGCGGTGGCCTTGACGATGTCGGAACCCGGGGCCGCCCCGCCCGCCGTGGCGGGCGTCGCCACGTAGTTCGGATTGGGCACCCACTGGCCTGTATCGTCGTCGCGAACATAGCGAGGCACAACAGCCGTTGCGGCAGCGCTCATGGGCATCGCGGTGCCGAAGAGACTGTTGATGACCGTCGCGAGGTCGCGCGCCGAGGCATACTTGAGGCTGTACACCTTCATCTGCCGGCCGGGCACCGTTGCGCCGGGCAGGTCGAGTTGGTCGAGGAAGAAGCGGACCCGCTTGATGTTCTCCAGGCGGTCGGTGATGACGAGGTTGCGGCCCCCCCCCAGCGACGCGACGCTGCCGAACGTCGAGACGAGCGGCTGGATCGTCGGGATGACGTTCGGGGCGTTTACGAACTTCAGCGGCACGACCATGGTGACGATCTCGCCCGGACGCACGCCCTCGGCCTGGGCCCAGCCCTGGACGATCTTGAGGGGCGCCTTGGCGGCCTCCTTGAGCGTGACGACCTGGAAGTACCGCGGCGTCTCAATCAGCGTGTAGTTGTGCATCGCCAGCAGGAGGTTCAGGGTGTCGAGGGCCTCGTCGAACGTGTACGGCCGGCTGTCGAAAAACGTGACCGTGCCCTCGACCGTGAAGTCACCGAGGATGGGCTTGCCCGCCATCTGGGCAAAGCGTCGGACGACCTCGTTGTACGGTATGCCGTCGAACTGGAATCGCACTTCGGCGGGCCGGACGACCGGCGTGGCCGGAGGCGTGACTGGCGGAATAACGGGCGCCTCCGCGACGGGGGCCGCCGGTTTGGGCGTCTCGGCGGCGGCCGGTGCGGCAGGCTTGGGCGTTTCGGGCGCAGGCGCCGCCGCGGGCGCAGCCGGCTTCGGCGTTTCGGCAGCAGGAGCGGCCGGCTTCGGCGTCTCGGGGGCCGGCTTGGGCGCTTCGGCCGCAGGGGCGGCCGGCTTCACAGGCTCGGCGGCCTTCGGCGACGCGGGAGCGGGCGCGGCCTTCGCGCCGGGCGAGGGAGCGGGCGGCGCGGGATCGGCCGGCGCGCCGAAGGCCCAGGCCCCCGACAGGCCCGCCAGGGCGGCCGCCATCACGAGGAGGAGCAGTCGGTGTGTTGGCATATATAATCCCCTTGAGACCTGCGGCACCCCTTACCGCAAGTCTCGCCTCATCTGCTCTTATGCGGAGGCGCCTTCTCGAGCCCCGGAGGATCCGGGGGCGGCGCCTCGAGTTTCGGAAGACCTGGCGGCACCTGGTCGGGCGTCAGGGCATGTTTCTCGGCAAGGCTGGCCCCGAGTTCCACGGCGTAGTACTCGGCCCCGATCTGGAGCACCACGCGGCTTTGCGAAAGCAGGTCGGGCTTGCCCGGCAGCGGCATCGACCGGTAGTCGACGGTAATGATCCGGCCGCCCCCCAGGGCATCGCCGGGCTTGTACGCGGCGACCCTGCCGGTCCGCCCGTCGCGGACGAGCACGTCGGCGGCGTCGCCCCACGCGGGCAGCCCGACGATGCGGTAATACCCCTCGGGCACTCGCGGGCCCGAGGGTTCGCCCGGCGTCTGCGGCGATTCCCCGCCGGGCGGCGTCTGGCCCGCCACCGCCGGAATGTACGGCAGGAACAGGTTGCGCGAGGCAATCGTCTCGTACTGGACCCGTTCGGCGCTTTGCAGGACGCCCGGCGGCGCATCGTTCTCCACGCGGTCGGTCTCGAGTTTCTCGCTCTGCGGCGTGTCGAGGACCAGCGTGCCGTACTTGACCTGCAACTCCACGTCGGTGCCGCCGGGCACCGGCGCCAGGACCAGGTTGTCGAGGCGGTGCAGGTGCGGCTCGCGAGCCATCAGATACACGAAGTTGACCACGTGAGACAGTTTGCCGCGCGACCGCACGGTCCAGCCGATTTCCTTGTATACGCCGGGAACCCGCGAACTGACGAGCGGCTTCAGCGACAGGTTCTGGGCGCTCAGGCCGCTCTGGCCCAGGAGTTCCGTGACGCGCGAACGCACCTGCTCGCTGACGTGGTTCTCATCGGCGCCGAAGGTCATGGCCGCCAGCGACTTCAGGCGGTTCTGGTAGGCCACTTCCTTGCTCTTCTGGGCGTTGGCGTGCTTGATCTTTCCGATGATGGCCTCGGCGTCGACCATGCGCTGGGCGGCGGGGACCAGGAACACGCGGTTGACCGCCAGGTACATGACGGCCACGAGGGCGGCAAAGCCAAGGGCGCCGATCAGAATCCTCTCGCGCTTAATCACGGCGGCGCCTCCCCGTCCGTTCAGCGGGCGCCGGCGTCACCGGGGCGCTCGCCGCCTCCTCCTGTCGCTTCAGCGCTTCGCCTTCCTGGCGCAGTTGTACCCGATTGGCGCGCCACGCGGTGAGGGCCGGGCCGTCTTCGGGCGGCCGCGTCTTGAGGAACTGCTCGTACCGGGCCGCCCACTCCTTGTAGGGCGTGAAGCCCGATGTTGAGGACGTCGTTGCCGCCGGTTCGCCCGATGTGGCCGCCGGCGCGGGGACCCCGCCCGCCGCCATGCCCCGCGCTGCCCCTGGGCCTGCGCCCGGCGTCGCCGCGCCAGGGTTTGCGGCCACGGGTCGCGAGACGCGAGTCGTGGCCGGAGGCGACGCTGGCCGCGGCTTGCCGAACTGCTCCGCCGCAGCATCGTCGGCCGGGCGAGGGGCGGGCGCCGCCCCCGCCAGGTCGACCTTCATCTCCGGCTTGACCATCACCGTGACGCTGGTCGAGTAGTTGTAGCCGTATGGGTCCGACCCGCTGGTGACCTGGCCGGGCTTGAACGCATAGCCTGCCGCCTCGAGGCGTTTGCCGAGTTCGTTGATGGCCTCGTTCGACTTGGCCTTGACCGTAAAACTGATCGACGCGTTCGGGCTGGCCGTGTTGGCCGTCGTGGTCTTCAGATTGGTGATGTAGGTCTCGGAGCACGAGGGGAAAACGTTGCTCAGGTATGCCCACTGGTCGAGCCAGTCGCGGCCGAGGCGGATCCAGGCCTCGATCGTTTCGGTGCGTTTGGCGAGGGCGGTCACGCGGCGGTTCTCTTCGGTCAGCCGCGCCAGTTCCGCGGTGAGCGAGTTCGAGTACGAGTCTGCGCGGTACCACTGAATGGCCCCTGCCGCGAAGATGCCCCCCAGCACGCACGCGGCGCTCGACACCGCGCCGAGCGCCATGATCCTGTTCATGTCTCGCTTGACGGGCGGTCGCCTCGGGTGCAGGAAATCGAACGGCAGCGCCGCCGCGCCGCCGTAGCCGGCCGCCTGCCCGAGGGGCGAGATGAACGCCGACGCGGCCGGGCCGGAATCGCCCAGGCCCAGCCTCTCGGCGGGGTTCAGCATTTCGCACCGGACGCCCAGGCGCCTGCCCAGGTCCTCGGCCACGGCGTGCTCGATGCCCGTGGCGCCCGCTAGCAGCACGAGGTCGATCGTCTGCCCGCGTTCCACGCCCATGTAACTGTGGAGGCTGCGGGCCGCCTCCATGACGACCGCCTGCGCAGCCTCGCGCGAGGCGACGGCCTCGCCGTGCGCCGGCGGCGGCACCGGCA
>Ga0315294_10004130_pt1 | contig 15825 bp, 7 predicted proteins | sample YL17G13_40_MG_FD_203626 | JGI IMG/M metagenome (GOLD analysis project Ga0315294, IMG submission 203626) | Sediment microbial communities from Yellowstone Lake, YNP, Wyoming, USA - YL17G13_40 | ecosystem: Environmental > Aquatic > Freshwater > Lake > Sediment | place: USA: Wyoming | collected... | reverse complement strand
CACCATTGGCGCCCCGACAATGGCCCCCGGCGTGGCGTAGAGCAACAGCTTCGGCAGTTCCGACTCGCGGAGCCTGTGGCTGTAGGTCGCAACCGCCTCCGCGACATCGGCTGGCTCTCCCGCGACCGGCACCTCATTGGGCCATCGCCACAGAGGCTTACGACTCGCCCGATCCTTGAACGGTTCCCGGTAATAGTTCATTTCTTCTTCGGTCAGTTGACGCAGCACGGCTCCAGGCAGGACTTTCTCGACGAACACATTCCGATTGACGATCATCTCCCAGCCGACCTTCGGCATCCTGAACGTCTGGTACATTTCTCTCAGATCTGCCGGCAACACATCCCAACTGCGCACCGGCGCAAGGATCGCTTCCATGAAGGCCAATCCTTTGACATTGTCCTCGTGGCGCATGGCGTAGTGGAAGCCGAGCGCAGAACCCCAGTCGTGAATCACCAGCGTGATGTTCTGCAACTGCAGCTTTTCGATGAATCCCTCGAAGTATCTCGCGTGGTCAAGGAACCGGTACTCTATGTCAGGCTTGTCCGATCTGCCCATGCCAATGAGATCTGGGGCGATGCACCGCGCAATGGAGGACAGATGCGGGATGACGTTTCGCCACAGGTAGGACCAGGTAGGAGTGCCATGGACAAGCAGGATTGGATCACCTGAGCCTTCGTCAACATAGTGGATGCTTGACCCCAAAACATCCGCATACTGCGATTCGTAGGGGAAACCTGCACGGATTCCTTGGTCAGTCATTTCATCCAACCCCTATGTCGCGTAGAGCCAGGCCGTAGCGTCCCAAGACTCATCCGTGCCGCCATCAGCCCTCGTTGCAGCGGCTTACCTTGACTTCTGCCGCCCCAGCCGTTATCCTGTCTGCATGTTCTTGCGCTCGTTGCTCGTCTTCGTGTCACCCCGCAAAGTCTGACAGCGTTCCCAGTGTTCCTCTCCGCGCCGGGTTTCCGTGCATACGACTGTTTGAGGCGCGAAAGAACTCTCACGCGCCTGCGGCGGCGGTCTCGGCAATGGTTGACGACCACAGATGGCGCCGTGGCCGCGCCCACCCACAGCCCACGTCCGGCCGGGGAGCCCGCAGGACTTCGCGGTGTCGCGCGCCGAATCTGTGGCTGGACACATCTGGGCTGGGCGATCAGGAGAGCGTGACCCATGACCTCTGCTAAGACCGTCACCGAACCCGCCCGCGAGACGCCCGTCGTTGCCGACCGCGATGTCGTGGTGGTCGGCGGCGGGCCCGCGGGCATCGTCGCCGCCCTGGCATCGGCGCGCACCGGGGCGAGCTCGCTGCTGGTCGAACGCTACGGCTTTGTGGGCGGCATGGCAACCGCCGGCCTCATGACGAGCTTCAATGGCTTTCGCAATGAGCACCAACCGGATCACGTCCAGACCGTGCGCGGGATTGCGCAGGAGTTGGTGGACCGCCTGCTGGCTGAAGGCGGGGCGTGCGCCACGACGGCCCACGGCCACTTCGGCGCGCTGCACGCGGGCGAGTGCCCGTACGCGGTCAGCTTCGACCCGGAGGTGCTCAAGCGGGTGGCGCTGGAGATGCTCCACGAGGCCGGCGTCAAGCTGCTGTTGCACGCCACGTTCAGCGAGGCGCTCGCCGAGGGGCCGAGCGTGACCTCCGCCATCGTGGAAACGAAGAGCGGGCGCAGCGCGGTGCGGGGGCGCATCTACGTGGACGCAACCGGCGATGGCGACCTGGCCGCTCGGGCCGGGGCGCGCTTCGAGCAGGCGCAGAAGGTGGGCCAACGCCTCATGCCCATGTCCTTGATGTATCGCGTGACCGGCATCCCCGAGCCGGCGCCGGGCGAGAGCCGGCTCTACTGCAACGGCATCACCACCATCTGGGGCCCGGGACGCGGCGAGGCCGACGGCGCCGACACGATGGATCTGACGCGGGCGGAGATCGCCACCCGCCGCGAAGTCGCCGACCACGTGGCGAAGCTGCGCGAGAATTATCCCGACGCCGCTTTGGTGCAAACCGCCACCACCGTCGGAGTGCGCGAAACCCGCCGCATCATCGGATTGTACACCATCACCGAAGACGACGCCTTGTCCGGCCGCGCCCAGCCCGATGCGGTGGCGGTCAGCTCCAATCCCGTCCCCAACTACTACGGCAAGCGATACTTCCTCGACCATCTCGGGTTCGAGATCCCTTACCGCAGCCTGGTGCCCGCCGACCTTGGCAACGTGCTGCTGGCGGGGAGATGCATCTCCGCCTCCCAGCCGGCGTTTCAATCGGCGCGCAGCATGGCGCCCGCCATGGCGATCTCGCAGGCGGCGGGCGCCGCCGCGGCGCTGTGCGTGGCCGCAGGTTGCCGCCCCGCCGACCTCGACGTCACAATGCTTCAGCGGCGGCTGCAGGATGACGGCGCGGTGGTGCGGATTCCGCCCGAGGAACGCGCGCGCCGTTGACAGCCGGTATCGCCCGACAAGGAGCAGCAAGCGATGATCCCTCGCGTTCGGCTTGGTCGCACCGGCCTGGAGGTGACCCGTATCGGCCTGGGCGGATTCCCGTTTGGCGGCGTCAACAAGGCGCGCAACTGGAATCCGTTCACGCCTGAGGGCCGCGTGGTGGCCATCCGTACCGTTCATGCCGCGCTCGACGCAGGCATCAACTACATTGACACCGCGCCCAGCTATGGCGACGGCAATAGCGAGTCGATCATCGGCGAGGCGCTGCGCGGCCGGCGCGACAGCGTGGTCCTCGCCAGCAAGGTCGGCTACCGCGGGAAGTCGCCGCAAGACCTCATCGCCAGCGTGCAGGCGTCGCTGCGCCGCCTGCGAACTGAGGTCATTGACGTCGTTCAATTCCACGGCGGAATGTACGAGCCGGCGGATGTCGAGCACATCCTGGGCGCCGGGCTCGTGGAGGCGCTGGGGGCACTGCGCGACAGGGGACTCGTGCGCTTCATCGGCTTCACAACCGAGGAGCCGTGGACCGGCCGGCCGCTCATCGCCAGCGGACTGTTCGACGTGGCCCAGCTCCGCTACAACCTGATCTATCAATCGGCGGCCGAGCATGCGCTGAATGACGCGCGATCCGCCGACATGGGGGTCGCGGTCATGCGCCCGCTGACCTCGGGGGTGCTCCAGCGCATCGCTATGTACCTGGCGCCCGAGTGGCAGCAAGCGCATGACATCTATGACGTCGCGCTAAAGTACCTCCTGTCCGACAGCCGGGTGCACGTCGCCAACCTCGGCCTGCGCTGGCCGGAGGAGGTCGCGCGCAACGTCGCGGTGGCCACGTCCTTCCAACCGCCGTTTGACATGGCTGAGCTGCCGCGCATGACGGCCCACATCTACCGCACCGAGGATGAGATGAGCGGCCACGCCTGAGATCTATCGTCGTTACCGTCATGCAGAGGAGGCCTGACCGATGCCCAAGGAGCAAGCGTCGTGGGTGAACGACTGCATGCTGTGGGGGCAGCTCAACCTCCAGGAACATGATCCCGCATGCATTGACGTGGAGCGATGGAAGGATTACTGGCGCCGGACGCACATTGACGTGATCACGCTCAACGCCGGCGGGATCATCTCGTATTACCCCAGCCGCTACGAGATCAACTGGCGCAGCCCCTGGCTGGGCGATCGCGACCTCCTGGGCGAGCTGGTCGCCGCCGCAAGAGGCCTCGGCCTGCGCGTGCTGGCACGCTTCACCCCCAGCCGGGTGGACGAGCGCTTCGCCATGAATCACCCCGATTGGTGCATGACCGACGAGCACGGCCAGCCGCGTGTTGACCCCGGCCACGACCCCGGGTATTCGGGCCGCCTGTACCATATGTGTATCAACGGGCCCTATTACCGCGAGTGGATTCCGCACGTGATGTTCCGCGAGATCATGGAGCGTTACGATGTGGACGGCTTCTTCTTCAACGCCTGGCAGCCCGCCGACCGCGGCATTGGCCCTTGCCATTGCCGCGCGTGCCGCGACAGCCTGGCCGCTGCGGGCCGCTTGACCCCAAACCTCAACGACTGGGGCTCACCCGCATGGCAGACGTGGTTAGAATGGCATGCCGACTGCATCAGCAGCCTGGCCAGGGAATGGCGCGACCACGCGAAGCATCTCAAGCCTTCGGCCATCGTCATCCTCAACGTCGGCGGCGGAATCGAGGGCCTGAGCAACTTCGGCGCCAACTGGCGGCGCATGTTCGATGCACACGAGGTGATTGACGCCGATCAACAGGCCCGCGGCACCGGCGAGCCGTTGTGGAGCATCGGCGCCACCGGCAAGGTCCTGCGTGCCGTAATGCACCCCAAGCCTCATATCCACCTCTTCGGCGTCTATGGCGGCATCGGCCGCATCTCCGCCCAGCCCGCCGCCGAGCACACCTTGATGATGGCCCAGGCCGCGGCCAGCAGTTCGCGCCTGTGGTACCACGTCATCGGCGCCTGCGGGGAGGACCGGCGGCCCTTTGACGCAGTCGAGCGGTTCTACGACTGGGTGCACCACCACCGCGACTACTACCTCAACAACCGGAACTGCGCGGACATCGCTCTGGTCTTCAACCAACGCCTGCTCGACATATATGGCAAAGGAGAGGCCCAACGGCTAGTGAGCCAGCCGTGGCGCGGCGCATACGCCGCGCTGGTGCGGGCGCGTCTGCCATTCGACATGCTGCACGCCGACGACCTATCGCCCGCGCGCCTGGTCGGCTATCGCGCCGTCGTGCTGCCCAATCAGGCCTGTCTCTCTGAAGGGCAGTGCGCGGCTTTGCGCCGGTTCGTCGCCGACGGGGGAGGCCTGGTCGCCACGTTCGAGACTTCGCGCTACGACGAGCAGGGCGTGCGGCGGGACGACTTCGCGCTTGCCGATCTGTTCGGCGTGAACGCGTTGTCGCCGACGCCGCATCGCCACACCCAGGTCCACTTGCGCCTGGAGGAGCGCGAGGCCATCGGCAGGGGGTTCGAGGGGACAAATGTCATCTCCGCGCTCGAACTGGACTTGTGCCCGGTGAGCCTCGCGGCCAACACCCGCGTGGCGCTGTCCCTGGTTCCCTATGTGCCGCACATGCCGCCCGAGCGCGTCTTCTTCCGGACGCCGCACACGCAGACCCCGCTGGGAGTCTGCCGGCAGACGGCAGGCGGCGGGCGGGTGGTCTATCTCTCGTGTGACCTGGATCGGCTCTGCGCCCTGCCGCGCAACAACCCCGATCACCGCCGGCTTTTCGCAAACGCGGTACGCTGGGCGCTCGGCGGCCCGCCGACAGTTCAGGTCGTCGGGCCTGGCGTAGTGGATGTGCACGTGTACCGCCAACAGAGCCCTTCGCGCGCCTTGGTGCATCTCGTGAACTGCACCAACGCCGACTTGTGGTGTCCGCCGGCGACGGAGATAACGCCCCTTGGGCCGCAGACGGTCACCGTGCGTCTGCGCGAAGGCGAGCGCGCGCGGTCGGCCCGCCTGCTGTGGCGCGACGAGGAGGCGCAGTTCGTCGCCGAGGACGGCGCGGTCAGTATCATCGTGCCCACCCTTGATGCCTACGAAGTGGTGGCTATCGACTATGGCGAAGGTGACCTATCCTGACCCGGGGCGGGGACTGTCCCCTTCCGGGCGGGTAGGTAGCGCAGATTTGTAATCTGCGCCACATCAGTCCCCGCCCCTGATAGCATTCCTACCGATGCTCTTTGCGCTGGGGGCCTCCGTGCATACGAGTGTTTGGAGCGCGAAAGCACTCGTATGAGCCGGTAGCGTCCGGCATCACTGCGTCTGGTCGCCGCGAGCTGTCTCAATGATGGCTGACAACCACACTCGATTCCAGCCTTGACATGAGTCCCAAAGCAATGTGACAATCGCGCCCAGTACCGTAACTTCGGGGAAGCGGCGGCTTCGATCCCGACCTTCATCGAGCAGGCCTACAACCGAGAACGGCCCCACTCGGCCCTCGGCTACCTCAGCCCGGTCGAGTTCGAGCACAACCTACAAACAGCCCGTCAGAGGGCACCTATCTCGACCCCCTAAACCGTCCAGTCAATGGGGTTCACTCCAATCGAGCGGCCGCGTTACCTCGTCATCCGACGCCGCGGGAGCGTCACTCTGCGGCGGCCCGATGGGGTTGGACTCGCGTGCGCCGCGCATGTGGATCGCGTCGGCCGGTCAGAAGGTATAGCAGGCGTTGCAGTCAAGAGTCGTTATGGCGATAGGCGCTTTCGCATGAGATTGGAGTGGCCGAAAATCCCCGGGCGGAGGGCGGGCATGAGACCTTGTGGCATAGTGCTGCTGACAGGACTGGGCGTCCTGATGGCCTGCGGCTCATCCCAACGGCCAGCAACCGGCCGGGCCGGCGGCTTTCCCGGGGCGGCGTGGGAACACGCCGATCCAGCCCGCCTCGGCCTGGATGGCACCGCTCTGGACGAAGTCGCCCGGCTCCTGGGGGGCCGGGGGTGTGTCATCAAGGACGGCTGCGTGGTGAAGGCGTGGGGGGACCAGGCGCAGCGCGGCGACTGGTTCTCCTCGGCGAAGCCCGTTCTCAGTACGCTGCTGTTCTTTGCCGTCGAGCAGGGGCTGGTCCGCAACGTGGACCAGCCCATTGCCGATTTCGGGTGGGACCTGAAGCCCAAGGACCGAAGCATCACCTTCCGCCACCTGGGCAGCATGACCAGCGGCTACGCCCGGCCCGAACCTCCTGGCGCAGCCTGGGCCTACAACGACTACGCGATCCAACTCTACCAGAAGACCCTCTTCGACAAGGTGTTCAAGGACGATCCCAAGCGCGTGGCCGAGCACCCTAACCGGCTCGGCGCCCTGGGGCTCGAAGATGGTCTCGAGTGGCGCGCGAAGAACCGCCGGCTCTCCGCCTCGGTGCGCGATTTCGCGCGCATCGCCTGGTTTTGGCTCAACCGAGGGCGGTGGGGGGATCGGCAGGTGCTGCCGGCCCGATACTTCGACGAGTTCATGAGGCCGCAGACTCCCAAGGATCTTCCTCGCACCCAACAGGCCGACACGGACGATTACCTGGCGATCGATTCCTACGGCGGAGGCTCGGATCAAACCAAAGAGGGTCCGGGCATCTACGGCTTTAACTGGTGGTTCAACGATACGGGGTGGCCGCATCCGGGGGCACCGACCTGGCCCGACGCCCCTCCCGACACGGTCATGTCAGTCGGCGCCCGCGGCAACTGCGCCGCTATCATGCCCAGCCTGAATCTTGCCCTGGTTTGCGCCCAGGGTGACTGGCATTTGGAAGCGGGCGATCGGTCATCGAAGATGAACCAGGCGCTGGCGATGGTCGCCCGGGCGGCTGGGTATCGCCCCGAAGTAGTGGTGATCTCCGGCGAGTTGAAGAAGTGGCACACCGTGACCCTTTCCTTCTTCGGTCCCGAGACCGCCGAAGACGCCGCGCCCAATCCCTTCACCGACTATCGCCTCGACGTCATCTTCAAGTGCGGCGACGGACGTTACCTTGTCCCCGGCTACTATGCGGCCGATGGCAATGCCGCGGAATCGGGCGCCGACAGCGGTCGCATCTGGCGCGTGCACTTCGTGCCCGACCGGGAAGGCACGTGGACCTATCGCGCCTCCTTCCGCGCCGGCCCGGGCATCGCCATCGCCGACGATCCCACCGCCTTCGACAGCATCGAGGGTTCATTCACCATCGGCCCCACCGACAAGGCCGGGCGCGACCACCGCGGAAAGGGGCTGCTGCGCTACGTGGGCCAGCGCTACCTACAGTTTGCCGAGACCGGCGAGTGCTTTCTCAAGGGCGGCGCGGACAGCCCCGAGAACTTCCTCGCCTACCACGAGTTCGATCAGACGCCCCCTAGCCACCGCTACGACCCCCACGCCGGTGACTGGCAGCCCGGCGATCCCACCTGGCGCGGCAGCAAGGGCAAGAACATCATCGGCGCCCTCAACTATCTCGCCGGCAAGGGCATGAACAGCGTTTACTTCCTCACCATGAACGTAAGGGGCGACGGCAAGGACGTCTGGCCGTGGACGTCGAGCGAGGAGCGAATGCGCTTCGATTGCAGCAAGCTCGACCAGTGGGAGATCGTCTTCTCGCACATGGACCGCAAAGGCATCATGCTCCACGTCGTCACCCAGGAACAGGAGAACGACCAGCTCCTCGACGGCGGCGAGTTGGGCCCGCAGCGCAGGCTCTACTACCGAGAACTGGTCGCCCGTTTCGCCCATCACCTCGCGCTCGTCTGGAACTTGGGGGAGGAGAACACCAACACGGATGAGCAGCGGAAGGCGTTCGCCGAGTATATTCGGGCGCTCGATCCCTACGACCACCCGATTGCGGTTCACACCTTTCCCGGCCAGATTGCCGCAGTCTATGAGCCGCTGCTGGGCTGGCCTCATCTGGAGGGCCCGTCTCTGCAAATGGGGAAGATGCAGAGAACGCACGAGGAAACGCTCAAGTGGGTTGGCCTGTCCGCGCAAGCCGGGCGGCCCTGGTTCGTCTGTCTCGACGAGATTGGTCCTGCCAACACGGGCGTTAAGCCCGACACGGACGATCCGCACCACGATGACGTCCGCCGCTATGCGCTCTGGGGCAACCTGATGGCCGGCGGCGCGGGCTGCGAATGGCTCTTCGGCTACGGCTACCCAAACGACGATCTCTCTTGCGAGGACTGGCGGTCGCGCGACCGGATGTGGGACCTGACCCGCGGCGCGCTGGAGTTCTTCCAAGACCATCTCCCCTTCGTCGAAATGTACTCCGCTGACAGTCTGGTGGAGGGTGAAGGCGCCTGGTGCCTGGCAATGCCCGGCCAGGTCTACGCGGTTTACGCCTGGCCGGCGACGAACCTGCGCCTTCGGCTGCCTCAGGGCAGGTTTCGGGTGTATTGGTACAACCCGCGGGAGGGCGGGCCCCTCGTCCCAGGTGCCGTCGTTCGCGGGCCTGGCATGGCCGACGTCGGCAAGCCGCCCAGCAGCCCTGACGAGGACTGGGGCATCGTGGTTGGGAGCGTGCTCGTGCTTCGTAGCGAAGAAGCTCCGCTACTTCGCAGAGTAGCAAAGGAGAACACGAAGTGAACGTGACGCTATCGCTCGCGGCAGTCATGCTTCTCTGCTCGGCCGCCGCGCTGACCGCGCGGTGCGAAGATGAGGGGTCGCTGGTGCTGCTGGACGACGACTTCAGCCGGCTGCGCGTCGGGATGTTCTCGAGCGTGGTCGGAGCCCTCGCCGAACACCACTACCTGCCCGAATGCGCGCCCAAGGGGAACTGGGCGGTGTCGGCTTTCACCTCGCGCGTGGGATCGCAGCGGGCGTGGCGGGTATGCCGCGAGAACGGTCGGGCCGTCATGCTCCAGACGTACCGCAACCCGGACAAACATACACACCCCATGCTGGTGGCGGGAGATGCGCTGTGGTCCGACTACACCGTGGTCGTGCGCTTCGCGCCGGAGACCGTGGACGGCCGCAGCGGGCTCGTGTTCCGCTATCGCAACGACCGGTGCTACTACTTCTTCGGCGTGGAAGGACCAAAGGCGGTCCTCAAGATGGTCCGCCATGAGACGGCCTTCCACAAACCCGATGAGCGCACCCTGGCGGAGAGTCCGTTTGCCTGGACGCCAGGGCAGTACCTCGTTGCCGAAGTGACCCTGGAGGGCCCTCGAATCCGCGCGGCAATGCTGGGCGGTCCCGCGCTGGAGGCTGAGGACGACACTTTTCTTCGGGGAAAGATCGGCTTGACCGCGGACGTGCCCACGCACTACTCGCAGTTGAGACTCATCACGAGCGCTGAGGACAAACGACGCCTGGACGAAGACATCGCCGTGCGCGAGCGCGAACTTCGCGCACTTCAAGCGGCTAATCCGAAGCCCGTGGTCTGGAAACAGATCAGCACCGAAGGGTTCGGGGCCGGGCGCAATGTGCGCTTCGGCGACCTGGACGGCGACGGGCAGGTTGATGTCCTCATCGGTCAGGTCGTCCATCACGGCCCCAAGGACTGCAACAGCGAGTTGAGTTGCCTGACCGCCGTGACGTTCGACGGCAAGATCCTGTGGCAGATCGGGGAGCCCGACCTGTGGAAGTGGCCTCTGACCAACGACGTGGCATTTCAGATTCACGACCTGGATGGGGATGGCCGCAACGAAGTCGTCTACTGCATGAACCAGGAACTGATCATCGCCGACGGCGCGACTGGGAAGACCAGACACAAGGCCCCGACGCCGCAGACTCCCAAGACGACGCCTGCCCCCTATGATCGGTTTCCCCGCATCCTCGGCGATGCAATCTACTTCTGCGACCTGCGCGGCACCGGCCGGCCCAGTGACATCCTCATCAAGAACCGCTACCACCATGTATGGGCGCTCGACGATCGACTCGAAATCTTGTGGGACGCCGCGTGCAAGACTGGCCATTACCCGTTCGCGTGCGACATAGACCGCGACGGCAAGGACGAGGTCGCTGTTGGCTATTCGCTGTTCGATCACGACGGCAAGTTGCTCTGGAGCCTTGATCGCTCGCTGGAGGATCATGCAGACGGGGTGGCGATCGTGAGGCTTCGCCGCGGCGCGGAGCCCGTATTCCTGTGCGCGGCAAGCGACGAGGGGATGGTTCTCGCGGACCTGCGCGGCAACGTGCTCAAACATCATCGGCTGGGTCACGTGCAGAGCCCGGCCATCGCGGACTTTCGGCCTGACCTGCCGGGCCTGGAAACGGTCTCAATCAACTACTGGGGCAACCAGGGGATCATCCATTTCTTCGACGCCCACGGCAACATCTATCACGACTTCGAGCCCTGCCAGTACGGCAGCATGTGTCTGCCCGTCAACTGGACCGGCCGTCCGGGCGAGTACTTCGTGCTTTCCGTCAATGCGGACGAGGGCGGCCTCTTCGACGGCTGGGGCCGCCGCGTCGTCGAGTTCCCCGCCGACCGCCACCCCGACATGTGCTATTCTGTCCTCGACATCACGGGCGACTGCCGTGACGAGATCGTCGTCTGGGACCCCCACGAGATGTGGGTCTACACCCAGCACGACAACCCCAAGTCAGGGCGTCTCTACAAGCCAGTGCGAAACCCCCTCTTCAACTCCTCGAACTACCAGGCAAGCATCTCCCTGCCCGGCTGGTCCGAGTAGCGCCTGGCGATGTACGTCGTTCCTATTAGACGATCGGTCAACGGCCCCTTGCCAGGCCCTCAAGCGATTCCTGCACAGTCTCGGATGACACACGTTGCCCTTGTCAAATCGCAATGAGACACATTGCGCTTGCCAAGCGCGAATGGGACAGGTGCTGGGGACATGTGTACTGCATGAACGAGCGCCGCACGCGGCGGGGACTGTCCCTACGTGGACTGTACCCGCCCGCAAGGGGACAGTCCCCATTCGGGGACAGTCCCTCACGCACAGGCCGGTTCATCGCCCACGCTGTTCGAGGTTGTTGGTCAGCTCGAAGTCGTCGAGGTAGAAAACCGTCGCGTCAGTCGCCATGCTGCTGAAGCCGAGCCAGGCGAGGACTTTCCACTCGGGGCTGACGTTGGGCAAACCCTGGAATATCCTCGGCTCCCGGCCGCGCAGGGTCACGGTGAGATCCCAGGTGCCGGTTGACTGGGCGCCCACCCCGGCGACCACCTCGAACCCCACCCACTCGCCGACTGGCAATTCCAGCAGATTCTCACCGCCGACGCGCAGCTTCCCGTCCCGCACCCACAGGCTGGGGCCGACGCGATAGGGGCTGGCGCTGTCGCGCCACTCGTGATACATGACCACACCCGCCTCGATGCGCATCTTGAAACGAAACCGCGTAACGCCGCCGGTATGGCCGGGGGTGTAGAAGAAATGGGGGTTGTACTGAAACTGCAGGCCGGGCGCGTCAACGATCTTCAGGCTGTGCTTGCCGCCGGCGGCGGCCTCGTCGGTCACATAGATGCCGTCGCCCTTCCCCTCAACGTAGGTTTGCGCGAGCTGGGGCTGCGCGCCCAGGGGGGACGCCTCGAAATCGTCGCTGAAAGTCAGCGCCGGCGGCGGCGGCGGCTCGGGGGCGAACTCGACCGGCGGGAACGCCTCGGCCTTGGCGAGCGCGATCCACGCCGGGTCGCCGTAAACGCCGGCCTTGCTGTAATCGAAAGGCTGGAAGCCGATCTTCGACGCCGGCGAGTCGGGCGTCAGCCGGAAGTCGAAGTGGCGCGGGTCCGCGAACTTCGGGTCGGCGACCAGGCTGCCGGCATCCTTGCCCAGCGCGCGCCATTGCTCCAGGCTCAGGCCCTCGAAGGTTACCGGCGCGCCCGAGTCGTCGAAGTAGAGATTGCGCTCCAGCTTGACGTTGTCGTCTTTCCACGAACCGGAAAAGAGGGCGCCGCCGTCCCAATAGACGATGTTGCGCTCGAAGGTGAAAGAGAGGTGCGGCTCGACGCGCGAGCGCTGCAGTTGCCCGTCCATGCTGAAGGCGAAGATGTTGTTGCGGATGAGGTTTTCTTTGCCATAGTGCTGGTGGTAGCCGCCGGTCTTGACGTTATAGACCAGGTTGTTCTCCATGACGATGCCGGAGCTGCCCTCGTCGTTGTACAGCCCCCAGCCGCCGCGCCCGCAGCGGTCGTAGGAATAGACGTCGTGAATGACGTTGCCGCTCACCGTCGTGCCCGGCGACGGGCCCAGAGTATAGACCCCGCCCATGTCGCTCAGCACGCCCCAGCCGATGTGATGGATGTGGTTGAAGTCGATGTGGTTGTCGTAGGCCAGGCTTTCGTCATAACCCCAGCGCCAGCCGACGGAGACGCCGGTGTAGCGGAAATCGCCGATGTCGTTATGCGTCACGCGGTTGTGGGGGCTGTGGCCGATCCACACGCCGATCGCGCCCATGAAGATGCGCCCGCCCGAGTGGATGATGTTGTTGTCCACGGTGATGCGCTCCGTGCGATTGGCGGGGTCGGGCTGGATCGCGCCCTCGCCGATACGCACGCCGCCGGCGCCGAGATCGTGAATGTGGCAGCGCGACACGCGGCAATCACGGCAGCCGCGGCGGAACCAGGCGCCGTAGATGCCGGTGTGAGCTATCTCGCAGTCCTCGATGGTCACGTCATGCGCGCCGTCCGCCATGATCACGGCGGGGATGGCGTACGCGGCCTGACTGTCGCTGTGTCCCTGGGGCGGCAGAACGTACCGGCTGTGGCGAAAGGCCAGCCCGCTCAGCCTGATGTGCTCCACCAGCCGCCCAGCCTCGGGCTCGCCCGCGAAGATGACGAACTGCTCCGTTACCGGCGCCACGATTTCCGCGGTCGAGGGATCCTCGCCGGGCAACGGCAGGTAGGAGAGCGTGCCGTCGCGGTCGAGGAACCACTCGCCCGGCGCGTCCAGCGCTTCGCGGAACCCCTCGACGTGGTAGCGCTGGACCGGCCCCCAGGACAGGAAAGGCCAGGCGGCGGGACCGCTCAGGATCACGGTGTTGGTCGCCGGGTCGAAGGACGCGATGCGATGACGCGACACCTCCCAGGAGTGGTAGGCGACGACGGTGACGTCGCTCAAGTTGGGCCAGGGCTTGATATCGCCCGGGCGCGCGACGAAGGCGCGGCTGGCCACGTCGGCCGGCTGCCCGGTTGAGGGATCGACGGCGTACCGCACCTGGCGCGCCATGTAGTGGTAGAACTGGTTGGGCGAGCGCGCGCGTGTCGCGCGGCGGCCGTTGACGAACAACTGCTCGAAGTACCACCTACCCGCGGCCACCTCGGGGATGTGCGCCACCCAGGTGCCATCATCGCCGCGCCGCCAGCCTGTGATCACTCGCCCGCCGCTGAGCACCGGCCGCTCCCCCGGATAAGCGGCATAGGTGACCGGGCATTCCGCCGTTCCCGAATCCTGCGGCGTCAGCGCCAGTGGCTCGGACAAAAAGTAAGTTCCGCCGCGCAGGTACACCGTCACCGACCGGTCCAGTCCGCCCGCAGGCGGCGCACCGCCCGCGCGGGCCTTCAGCTCGCGGATGGCGTCGCGCGCGCGAGCCGCGGTGACGAACGGGCCGTCATCGTGCGTGGCGTTCGCTTCCGGCAGCGCGCCGGACCAGGCGTCATTGCCGGCGGGCGCCACGTAAAACGTCCCTCCGCCGTTCTGTTGGGCAAACGCGCTGCTGGTTGACATGGGCGATAACGCTCCTGCTGCAAGTATCAACGTGATCACGGCTCTCAACACGGCCTCCGCGTCGCCCCTCGACCCCGCTCGGGGACTGGAGCACGGGCACTCCTGCCCGTGCGGCCCAGGCAAGAGTGCCTGGGCTCCATCGCCCGAACGGGTCGAAGGGCCGCCGCGCTACACCTGCACCCACGTATGGCGCGGCATGTAATGGTATCCGGCAACCCCGGGCTCTCCCTCCCACTCCAGGGATTGGCGCAGCGCCTCCCGCATCTCCGCCGGCACCAGGGCGAGATAGACCTGCGGCATCCCCGTTGCGTTGGAGGTGAAGATGACCACCGTTCCGTCGGGGCTGATGGCGGGCTCGGGGTGGCCGCCCGACGAGTCGCCGTCGGCGGCGCGCGAGTCGCAAAGCAGCGTGAAGCTCCGCGTGGGGACGTGCACGAGCATGAGCCCCTCGTCGGGCCAGTTGGTGTCGGCGACGATCCATTCGCCGTCGAGCGAGGCGCCGGAATGCCAGAAGTAGGGCCCCGCGACGATCGGCTCGGGGCGTTCATCGCCCTCGGCCATGGACATGATGGCGCGCCCCGGCGGCAGCAGGCAGCCCTGCATGCGGCCGCTCCTGCCCAGCCACGAGCAGTGGGCGAAGCGCTGCATGGGAAACTCGCGCGGCTCGCCGCCCTCGCCGTCTATGACGCACAGGCGCCCGCGCCCGTTGATAGTGGCGGCGAAGCTCACGACGCCGTGCCCCGGATCGCACGAGACGTGGCACAGCCGCGGCGCCCTGCACAGCAGCTCGGCGCCGGAGCCGTCGGTCGCCAGGCGGAAGAGGCCGATCTCCTCGCCGACTCCCATCGTGCAGAACAGGTGTCGTCCGTCCCCGCTCTGGCCCGCTGCGCCGACGCCGCCGGGCTGGGCATCGGGCACGTGCAGTACCTCCTCCAGCTCGAAGGTATCCATAGCGACGCGCTTGAGGGTGGTGTTGTGGAGGTAGTACACGTAGCCGCCGTCGCGCGACAGCGCGATGCCGTAGACGCCCTGCTCATCGGTCAGTTGGGCCATGTTGGTGCCGTCCACGTCCACGCGATAGACATCCGTGGGCGCGCCCGCCGCGAGGTCGCGCAGTCGGGTGAAGATGACCGTCCTGCAGTCGGGGGTGAAGTGATTGTGCTCGAAGTACATGTTGAACGACGGCCGCGGGTGTGACGTCACCCGCACGACCGTTACGCCGCTGCGGGGGTCGGTGCGGTAGATGCGCTCCGAGCCGTAGATCCGTCCGCGCACATCTGTCTCCTCTCGAAGTGGCTGCGGCCGCGGGTGGGTGGCCGCCACGGGCGGCTAGGCGGCTAGGCCTTAAGGCCGCCGTGGCGGCCCGATGAATCGGGCTTAGCCACCTAAAGGCCGCCGTGGCGGTCGCAAAGCGATCTAGCCACATGATTCCCGTCGTCGGCGACATGCACCTGCTCGGCCGCCGGTGCGCCGCGGGCTGCTTGCCGTTCTGGTTCGCCATTGGCCGCCGGGGGGCCTACCGCGGATTATTCATACTCCTGGTGGCGCAGAGCCTGCCCCTTCGACGTTGCTCGGGGCAAGCTCTGAGCGAGTCGAAGGGTTTCCAACCTGCGAGGGATGAACACAGGATGCAATCCGCCTTCGCGGGCGACGAAGTTCCGCTACGGCGGACGAAGGCGTCCTGTGCCACCATAACGTAGGGGCACAGCATGCTGTGCCCCTGCAACTGCGTCGCATTCAGGCACGACATGAATAGTCCGGGCTACCGGCAGTTGCAGGCGCGGG
>Ga0315294_10004129_pt1 | contig 15826 bp, 8 predicted proteins | sample YL17G13_40_MG_FD_203626 | JGI IMG/M metagenome (GOLD analysis project Ga0315294, IMG submission 203626) | Sediment microbial communities from Yellowstone Lake, YNP, Wyoming, USA - YL17G13_40 | ecosystem: Environmental > Aquatic > Freshwater > Lake > Sediment | place: USA: Wyoming | collected... | reverse complement strand
AAGTCTTCGTCTCCGGCGGCATCCACCCTTCGATTTTTACCTTCTCTTCCGCTGCATCCGTTATTTTGACGTTTTTAAGATTCGTGTCACCAATGCTTACACTACATCTTGCAGCTTCATTTCGGTTAAAGACAATGTAGTAACTTTCCCAGGGCTGAAACGAAAGATTTAATTCCGTCCTGCCGCCGTCTGTAAGCCCGTATAATTTCTCAGTCTGTGCCGTTTCCGGATGCCACTTTTCAACTCCGCCGCCGCATCGCAAGCTCACCGTCCATTGCCGCGGGACTTTTTGACCATTCATGATGTAATAAATGTCATAGTCCCCTGTCGTCCTGTGAAGAAAATTAAAACCTGCCGGGTTGCCTTTTTTGACGATGACGTCTTTCTCAACGGATTTTTCGATTATCGGCGGAACACAATCCGCCTCTTTTGTAAAGTAAGCCTTTCCATTTTTGCCATTAACATTGGTTATGAACTCATTCGAATACGTTTTATCAATTTTGTAATATCCTGAGCGCAGAAACAGCGGATTAAAGCCAAAAATATCGCTGACGGATTTTATAACAGCCGCATCCACTTTCCCTGCCTCCATCGACGCCGACGGAAGAGTATTTAGTGCGATTACTATTCCGCCGTTCTCATAAAAGTTTTTTACTTTTTCGAGGACGTCTTTTCGTATAACCGACAAAGGCGGCAAAATCAGCACCGAATATTTTTCTTCTGCAATTTCGATTTTGCCTTTCGACACATCTGTCTTTAAAAGCGATGCAGGGTCAATGATGTCATAATCAATCTGATTATTAAGAAGAGTTTTCTGAACGCTGTAATACTGAAGTAAAAGTATATCGTTCAGTTCATCAAGACTGAACTCTTTGCCGTCGCCGCCCTCATATCTGCCGGACGCCCACTGGCTTGTAACTGGAAATAGTATCCCAACGTCACAGACGTGCCTGCCCTGCCTGCCCATATACGAAATTCTCTGGGCGAATTTTGCTGCCTGACTGAAATATTTCCAGTAAACATTCTGGTAGAACCAGCTTGGCGGAAAATCTGCCGAACTGTACGGTGTATCGGTAGTATAGAAAAGGCCGTGCAGTACCATGAAATTCAGCCCGTACACAGAAAGCATTGAAAGACCGTACTTTAATTCTTCGAGATTATACGTCCAGCTATTGCCCCCCAGGGCCTCAACCGCCGCTAATTTACCCCCTTTTAAATGCACAATCGAGCTTAACTGCTTCGGCTTAAACCACTCGATATATGCCGGAAATGAATACCGAAAATCCTCGTTGTCGGTCATCGGTATCTGCACACACGATAATGTCTTGAAGTAGTCCCCCTGACTCACGTAGCTGAATATGTCCTCGTATGTATGTCCGGTCAGAACGATGTTGTGTTTGTCGCACCAGTCGTTAATCTGCTTAAACCACGCATCGTAATATAACGTTGTGAAAACGTCATAGTAGTCGCATCTTATCTTTGGTGTTATATTCCCGCCGTCATAAATCAGCAGCGGCAGGTATTTTTTAAGGTCGTATCCCTTTAATTGTTGGAACTTCTCCAGAAAATCATCCGTCCAGACAAAATTAGCACCCGGCAGTTTCGCCGAAATCTCATCGAAAAAAATCCCGGGAATATTATTGCCGAAATATTTTCCAAACCTGCGGTAATATTCTTCGTGGGTTATGTTAATAAAAGCAGCGACAGCATTTTTATCCAGATAGTCAATTCCTCTCTGCGGCGGGCCGGCTGTCCTTTTTCCACCCTCTCTTATCTGCTGGAAGGTCATAATCAGCCATTTACCTTCCGGCACGGTCCAATCTTTGCCTGAATATTCGCTGATGTCTGTCAGAGATTTCTGCTCGATAACACCTTTTGAAACAATCTTGGCCGCTATTACACAAACCAGTTTTTCAGATGAAGGTATTTTTATGTTCTGCTGCCCATCTATCTGCATCTCGGAGTATACGAGTCCCTTTTGCGAAAATTCTTCTGGATTGACTGCTACGGTTCTGCCCCCTGCACTTCCGCTTGGCCAGCGGTCCTCATCATAGAGCCAGGTGGCAAATCCGACTTCTTTGCCGTAATTGACGGCTGTCTCCATCGCATCCCACCACCCCTGTGAAAAATATGGAGTTTTGCCCATATTAAGACCTATCCTGGCGTGTATGAATCCTCCATAAACCCCCTTCTCGACCATCTGGTCAATCTGCCATTTCAACTTATCCTTTTCGAGCGTATCATTCCATACCCAGAAAGGCAAAAGGGAACATTCTCGCGGCGGGTTTTTGAAATTCTCTTTCAGCGTCTCCACGCCTCCGAACGCATTTGCCGTCGCAAATAAAGTCAGTACTAACACCAAGTTTACCTTGTTAGCTTTTGACATTTTTATACCTCTACCAGATATACTTCGGGCGAACCGCTCATTATGCTGTTGAAAGCAACCATTTTGCCGTTCGGCAAAAAACGCGGATGGGCGGCGGCACCGCTGAAATCCCCCATTTTTTTCCACCCCGTCTGGCACAGCAGTTCTGGCGTGTTCGAACCTTTACGTGCCATCCACAATCCGGATGCAAAATCGCGATATATCTCTGTAACTACGAATATATCTTCTGCCGGATTGGCCGTTCCGTGTCCGTTACATGAGCCGGCAAGGACACATTTTTCTTCGCCAGTCTTGACATTTACCGACCAAAGCCCCTGTGGCTGTCGGCCCCCATTGCAAAAAGCATAAATTACTTTTCCGCTGCTGCCCCAGAACTCATGCCCAACGCCCTCGAAACGGGTTTGTATAAATATCGGCCGGTTTCCCGTACCGTCGGCATTTATCAACCACATCCGTTGGACATACCACCATGGACCTCCATGACAGTAAAATATCAGGTTCGGATTTGTCGGGCAGTACTGAGCGTGCGTCCACGGCGTGTTTCCATCCAGCAGCTTGTGCATCTGCCCGTTATCTGTGCGGATGACTACTACCGCGCTGCGTATAAGAAAATTTTCTTCATTTAGAACGTCTCCCTCATCCTTTTTTTCCATAAATATCCCGTCAATGACGAATTTATTGTCAGGACTGACATTTATCTGGTGCGGCCGGCAACAATTTTCTATGCAAATCAAGCTTCGCTCCCCCAGCGTCTCCATGTTCACCGTCTTAAAGTGGTTCAATCCCTCGATAAAATAAACCTCTTTGCCGTCGGGGGAAATATGCGCCCATCTCGATTCGATGTTCTTGTTTGATTCAGTAAGCTGGATACTTTCACCGGTTTCGAGGTTCATTTTAAACAGATTCAGTTTTCCCTTCTCTCCGCCGCGGTCAGAACCATAGACCAGCCATTTGCTGTCCGGCGTCGCCATATTTTGTGTCGCATATTGCACCTTGGTAAGCCTGCCGGGCGTATCTGTCATCTGCCAGAGGGTTCTCCCTGTTTTCGAATCCTTGAACTTTCTTCGCTGGTCGGGATAAACCTGCCCCTTTTTGCCAAATTTTTCGTTGCTTGTTGAAAATACACTCAAACCCATATTGCCCTCTCTTAAACGGTTATCTCAATAATTTTTACTTTGTTTAAATCTGCTGTCCCCAGCCCAAGCTTTTCAGCATACTGAAGGGTCGGGGCTATTATTTCCTTGTTAAAAGTTTCGTCATTGGCATCCAGAATCTGCGCACAGTATGCATCTGTTGCCACGATATCGCCGCATATAATAATTTTGTTAATGTCTTTAACTACTGACCCCTCTTTCAAACTTGGTCCCTTTACCGTTAGGATTTTCCGGGCATCAACAATGTTCAGCTCCGGCCGCATAGCATCTGCAAATTCGGCAACTGTTTTCATGAAGAAATCTTTCCCCTGCTCGCCGCCATCTTTCAGCTTGTTGTGGGAGTTCATACGTTGGGGCTGATAAACAGCGCCGTAAAAATTTTTCAGTGCGCAGGTCATGGATGCTTCATTATGCTTTTTGAGCATGGGTTGATTAATCAAGACTGAAGCGCCTAACATGTGCCGGTTGACTTTAATTTCAGGATTCTTCTGCCATCGGTCGGAATAGACTGACACGTACTCCTTTTCGTCCGTCGGATGTGTGCAAATTACCTCAACTCCCGCTTTTTTGCCAATTTCGAAAACGTTATTTGTTTTAAAGACGTACTCGAAATCATCGTATTTGTTAAGGACATACGCATCAGAAGAGTCGCAGATAATTACCTTGCCCGCACCATCTTTTTTTAAGTGTTGAGCAATGAGAATGAGGAAATTCGGGTCGGAGCCGGTTGGGTAAGCTCGATGTGAGCCATAATTGGGCTTGATGAACGCACGGTCTCCCGAAGCTACAGCCTTTCCTAATCCTCCAATGGTTTCCAACCCCTTAGCCAACATCTTTTCGGCGTCTTGGCCTTCGACCGCCACTAATAAAGGCTTACCATCTTCGACAAATGGATTTGGTTTTCCTCGTCTCGGTTGCAACCTTTTTGCAGCAAGCCCCTTCGCTGAAGACTGCACCCCAAAAGAGGCTGCAATAGCACTGATAGCTTTTAGGAATTCACGGCGTGAGAACTTAAAATATTCCCGACCAGATTTCCAATCGATGTCTCCCATATTAGACCTCCTTTTAGCAGCTCTAATCTATGAAAGCTCATTTTGAATTTAGGATTTTTGACAACTCCTTGAGGTCCTCGCCTGGATAGAATTTCTTTCGCGAGTAATCATTGTATTTCACCCAAAAATAAGCGAGTACATAATCGTTCTTGAGTTCCTCAACAAATTTGTCTCTTTCTTCCCATGCTGCAAGAGCTTCTGCAGTAAGCTTTCTGGCATCTTCTTGTTTTTCCAGCAGGAAAAGATTAATACCCAATGCTTCTAGTTTTTTCGCCTCCTTAACCGCATCAACTATTTTTTTCGCCGCCTGTACCGCGGCAACTGTTAGCTCAGTGTAGCGAAGTCCCTTCTTATAGAATTCCACCCTTCTTCGGACTAATTCGCTATCTGCAGCCTTTTCCGCCTCGGCCAGGTCCTGGCGGCACTGTTCCAATAATTCGGGCGTGAAAAGCTTGAGCAAACGTGTATCTTTAAGTGATTGGCAGGAGACATCACTCCCGTCCGCGGTTGCCGAGCTCCACGCATCCTGGAGCCGACTGTGAAATCTCTTGATAGCGTCCCCCACCTTTCCAAACGCCTTCTGATAAAAATCATCAAGTATCTGCTGCTCATTAAGCGAAGTGTCCCATAGCAGTTTGCCGGCGACGTAGTAATTAATACCGTTGATTCCAAATTCGTCGCCGGCCTGCATCTGATAGAGGTCAATCCCGTTCTGGTACAGATACCTGATTGATTGTGCCAAATACGGGACAAAAAGACGATGCATACCCGGCCATGAACCGTTTATGTAGTATTCATAAATCCCTTTTTTATTGGAGGCTTTTGCCCATTCTGCTGCTACCTCTTCATGTTCCTTCTTCGATTTCGGGTCGGCGTGTTTATAAGCGCTCCACAATGTATATTGAGGGATTACAAATGGGTTGAGTTTAACTGTTTTCGGAGGATTGTTGTATCGGGCATATGCCATAGAAACAACGTACTTTCCGGGATGGGTCTTTTGCACCTCCTCTGCCACCTGATTCAGAAAGGTAAAAATCCTATCGCTCAAAACCGTATACTTGTCTGGCTGCTTTTTCATCTCCTCAGCTTCGATCCCTTTTTTCTTAATGAGCTCACCGGTATCCAGGGCGCGACACCTCTCACATTCGCAGAATTTCCCCCCATCATCCATGGTCAGATGAACGCCATCATAGTCCGGGTGCTCATCAAAAAACTTCCTTATCCATTCAACCGCAACCTTTATCACTTCTGGATTAGTGGTGCACACCTGTCCATCGTGTTTACGGTCATAATCATCGCCCGGCGCGTTACGTTTCCCGCCCACTAATGCGTAGTATTCGGGATGTGTTTTGGCATATTTTTCTGGCGGGAAAACCTCAGCCAATGCATGGCCCCCATATATTTTCATCCCTCCCCACTTATTCCTCTTTTCCCACAATTCTACTTCTTTCTGGTGCTCAGGAGTTATGCCCAGAAGAAGTTCTCTTGCGTGCATTTCGGTAGGTCCTGTGGTTGCTCCCCAAAGTGCACCTTCCGGCCCACGGTTGCGCCATTTGAAATCAGGCTCCTCGGTATCGTCGATTTGTCCTACTTCAATAGTTTTCATCTGTGGAACAACTTCCCCCAATTCGCCAGGCCAAAACCATCTGACACCGAGGTGTTTCTCCAAAAGTGTATAAACAGCAAACAGCGTCCCTGCATCATCCTTGCCAACCAGGGAAAGCACTTTCCATCTTGTTTTGATTCGGAAACCTTCCCTCGGAAGATTATCGAAACCTAATTTGGAGTTTGTGTTAACTCGGGTCCGCCCAACTGCTATAATATTTCCCGAAACATGTTCGTCATCTTTTTTTATAGGGAGCAGGATGCCTGTAGATTTTTTGACGTAAGTCTGCAGTTCATCTGCCGCAAATATTTCGCCTCTAGAAGCCTTTTCGCTGACTACGATAGTAGCGAGAGCTTTTCCGTCCTTGACAACTACAACCTTATTCCAGATTGAGGCAAATCCGACACAATACGTGCCCAAACCAAGCAATGCCGCGACCACAAAAAAAGACTCAATTAGCCTTCGATGCATTTCAAAACTCCTTTCATAAACCGGCTGTCATCTATCGTCATTACATGACTTTTTTGGTGTAACTGACCGCGAATCATTATTGATTAAAACAGCACTATTTACAACAAAAAAATACAATCGAGTGCCGCCCAAACCCTGCCGGCTCCAAAATTTGGTTTTGGGCACCGAGAAAAACATTGATATACTTAACATTATTGGTAAACTTTCGACAACTTATAGGAAACCAAAGATAAACAACTGCTTTATAAGGAGCGTTATAATAGATGACTGATTATTCGATAAGTCCAGCCGGAGAAAATTTCTCTATCCCCCAAAAAAACGAATATGATGCGGAGTTCAGGCGCATTGAGTCTCTGGTGCAAACCGCCCGCGGCGATGGCAAAGAAATAGTTGTGGTAATGGGTGTTGGTTTTGTCGGAGCTGTTATGGCTGCTATTATTGCTGACAGCGTTGATAAGAAAACCGGCAGACCCAACAAATTTGTCATCGGGTGTCAACGGCCAAGCGGCCGGAGCTATTGGAAAATCCCGCTGCTCAACCGCGGTCTTTCCCCGGTAAAGGCGGAGGACCCTGAGGTTGACCCAATGATTGCTCGATGCGTGCTGGAGAAGAAAACTCTTGTTGCAACTTACAACAGCGATTGTCTGAAACTGGCCGACTGCGTGGTTGTGGATGTCCAGTGCGATTATACAAAGCAGGAACTCGGCAATATGCGAACAGGCAAAGCTGAGATAGCCGCCCTGGAAGCAACAATGAAAACAATCGCCGAGACAATACAACCCCAATGTCTGACTCTAATTGAGACAACCGTAGCCCCAGGCACAACAGAATTCATTGCCTGGCCGATTATGAAAAAAGCCTTTGCGGCACGCGGTATAAACTCAGAGCCGCTGTTGGCGCACAGCTTCGAGCGGGTCATGCCCGGCAGAAACTACGTATCATCAATCCGCGACTTTTGGCGAGTTTGCTCCGGCTGCAACACCGAGGCAAAAGAACGAGTCGTAAAGTTTCTCAAAGAGGTATTAAACACCGAACAGTACCCTCTAACCGTCATGGACCGGCCAATCGAATCCGAGACCACCAAAATCGTTGAGAATTCCTACCGTGCTACCATATTGGCATTTCTTGACGAGTGGAGCTTGTTTGCGGAGCGTAACGGCGTGGACCTTATCAAAGTCATTAAGGCAATTAAAGTTCGACCCACACACAGCAATATGATATTCCCGGGCCCAGGTATTGGTGGTTACTGCCTGCCTAAAGATGGCGGCCTTGGCCGCTGGGCGTACAAAAACATTCTGGGTTTTGATGACGATATATTCAGAATAACGACAGCAGCGATAGACATCAATGATACGCGTGGTCTTCATGTTGCCACGCTAACAAGAGATGCTCTGCAAAATAGGGGACAGCAACTAGGCGGTGCCCCCCTATTATTGTGCGGAGCCAGCTATCGCGAGGATGTTGGTGACACTCGTTACAGCGGTTCGGAAATAGTTGTCAGAAAGTTAACTGAGATGGGTGCAGATATGCGCGTGCATGACCCGTATGTCGAGCACTGGTATGAGCTCGAAAGTCAGGATACTTACCCTGCCCCAGGTCACTCGTGGGCGAGATTCTTCCGAAATCAAGATGGTTTGGTTAACATTCGTGTTCAGCGTGACCTTGCTGCGGCTATTAAAGGTGTTAAGGCGGTCATACTAGCTGTGCCACACGCACCTTACCTAAAACTCGACCCCGACCAGATAGTTAAATGGGCTGGTGGGCCGCTCGCAGTAATCGACTGCTTCGGCATACTAGATGATAAGAAAATCCGTCGGTATTTTGAACTCGGCTGCGAAGTTAAAGCTCTAGGCCGGGGGCATATCCAGCGAATAAAAGAGGAAGTCCTGAAAGCAGCAAAATAAAATCGAAATACTAAAGCAGCTTATACCGACGCCGATGTCATCACGGGGCCAAAACATTTAGGTGACGACCTATTTAAGCTTGCTTTGTAACTTAATCGCGATTTCCAAGTTGTGGCGCGCTTTGGTATGGCCCGGATTAATGCGCAATGCCTGACGGTAGTGGCTGACCGCTTCGTTGAGGTCGCCTTGCAATTGCAGTGCATAACCCAGACTGTTATGTGTTTCGGCATCGTCTGGTTCAATCCGCAGTACCTGTTGGTAGTGGCTGATTGCCTCATTTAGTCTGCCTTGTGTTTGAAACGCCACTGCTATATTGTAGTGTGTGTCAGTATTGTCGGGCTTGACCTGTAATACCTGATTATAATGGCTGATTGCCTCGTCCAGCCTGCCCAAAGATTGAAGTGCATTAGCCAGATTGTAGTGCGTTTCGACGGAATTTGGTCTGATCTGTAGGGCCTGGCGATATTGGCTGATTGCCTCGTCGAGTTTGCCTTGCGATTGAAACAAATACCCAAGATTATTGTAGGACTCCGCATACCTGGGATTTACCTGCATCGCCTTACGATACTGCCTGATTGCCTCGTCAAGGTTGCCCTGCGATAAAAATGCACTGCCAAGAGTGTTGTACATCTTATAATTGTCCTTGGTTACCGCAACGGCATGCTCGAATAGAGTAAAGTCATTTCGCCAATGCCCCATTTGCGTCCGAGCGCAGAGTGACATGGCAATAAGTGTTATAACGGCTAACACTCTCAACACAATCTTTCGATAGCGCCACTGACCCGAAAGTTCAGCAGCACCCCAGACAACCGCAATAAAAATACCAGCTATTGGCACGTAAGTGTAATGGTCGGACATAGCTTGTTCCCCTACCTGAACCAGGCCAATTACAGGCACAAGAGTTCCTATGTACCAGAACCAGCCTACCAGCAAATATCTGCGGGTTCGCGCCAGCTTAATCACAAAAATGGATATACCCACCAGCAGCAAGCCGGCAACTATGCCCTCCCACATTGCCAGCTTGTCACCCTGATGCGGATAAAAAACCGCTAAGTTACTCGGCCAAATCGTCTTACCAATGTACGCAAGATAAGAAATAAAAGCATTAGCCATGCGGGTGTTTAGTGGAAGCAGGTCGCTTCTTGCAACCGCGCCATAGCTCCGTTGCACAACGAAAGTAACAACACTCGATGCTGCTGATAAAACAAGAAATGGAACTTTTTCCAAAACTAACCGATAGAAAATCTGCCTCTGAAACCGCCCCAGAGGCCAATAGTCTAAAAGCAGCAGCACAAATGGCAGGGTTACAAGCATGGGCTTGGCCATAAGACCAAATGCAAAAGTCAACAGCGCCAACAAATACCAGCTTACTGACAAACGCCTGACATAGCGCAGATATGCAGTCATCGTCAACATCCAAAATAAGGTGCTTAGAACATCCTTTCGCTCCGATATCCATGCCACCGATTCAACATGCAGCGGATGCAGTGCAAATGCAGCAGCAACGAAAGCACTCTGCCAAAGTGCACCGGTCATCTGCCTGAGGATGCTAAATAGCAACAATGCATTTACTACGTGCAGCAGCAGACTTGTCAGATGGTGCCGGCCGGGATTAGTCCCAAATAGTTGGCAGTCAAGCATATGTGACAGCCACGTAAGCGGATGCCAATTACTGGCGTGACCGGTTGTAAAAGCCCAGATAAGTCCATCTCTCGTCAGGCCGGCTTTGACATGTTCGTTTTGGCTGACATAATCCGGGTCGTCGTAATTCACAAAGTCGAAGTTACTTACCTGCCAGAAAACTGCCAGCGTGGTGAATGTCAAAGCCAGATAAATGTAAACAGCCCAATCTTTATTTGATGTTTTACCCATTTATTTGGGGAACAGCTGTGATTTGACCAGGTTCATTTTAGCCAGTCGAAATGTAAGGGCGGTCCGCAAACATCCTAACCCGTAAGTAATACTGCGACGGAAGTTTATTGAAGACGCTTCCGGAAAATATTTGGTTGGACAGCTTACTTCAGCAATCGTGTGACCATACCACAAAATCTGCGCCAGCATCTGGTTGTCGAATACAAAATCGTCAGAATTAGCTGCAAGCGGCAGTTGTTCCAGCATCTTGCGGGAAAAAGCTCGGTAGCCCGTATGATACTCGGAAAGTTTTGCTCCGGTAAGAATATTCAACGCAAGCGTTAAAAACCGGTTGGCAATGTATTTCCATAACGGCATTCCCCCTTTCACCGCATACCCTCCAAGGATTCTCGAGCCAAGCACACAAGGATAAAGCTCATTACCAATCATAGAGGCCATCGCAGGTATCAACTGGGGCGTGTATTGATAATCTGGATGAACCATAATAATGATGTCGCCATCATGCTGTAGTGCCAGTTTATAACAGGTTTTTTGATTGGCACCATAGCCGAGATTGCTGGGATGAGTGTGGACAAAAGTATTGGGAAGACTGGCAGCGATAGCGCTGGTTTCATCTTGGCTTGCGTCATCTACGATAATGACTAAGTCCACAATGTCTTGGGCTATTACCTCATCGTAGGTTTTACGCAGAGTTTTGGCTGCGTTATAGGCCGGCATGATAACAACAACTTTTTTACCTTTAAACATAAAAGCTATTATAACAATTCCTGATTAAATCGGCAATATAACTACTGTTGCATCAAAATCGTCAAATACGATATACAGTGCTTTATTATTGTCCTTGTATCTCCGTACGCCGGAAAACAGTAATCCAATATTCTGAACGAGGCTGATAATCCACCGCATCCTTATCCCAACGATAAATAGTCTGGTCCCGTGATATAATATCAACTACACCAACCAACCTGTAATATTTGTGATGATAAAACTGAAACCATTTTAATATCATTCTTTCTGAGTCAGATTCGGCCAGCCAGGACGCAGATACGTTCACGAACACCAAAAATTCAGGATGAGCTGACTCTATCTCTTGAATCATTTTCTTCTGCATCTGAAAAGCATATGGATGAAGTTCCATTAACGGATAGGCATAAATGTAACCGGTAGCAGAACGCCTGTTCGCATAAAATAAAATCTGCGGCTCAGAACCAAGTATTGCCACAAGGTCACTTTTTGACGAGTTTCCTTCGATATACCTGGCAATCTCCAAAGACTCTGGGAATGGATTAGAACCATAGGTCATGCGCGACACCTTCGTCGGGCTCATACTAAAGAAGAAATTGCGCTGCTTATAGATAGCGTCAAACAGAATGACAAAGGTCAATAAAACCGCTACTGCCTCCGTCAGGAAAACCCGTCGGTTCCTAACGAAAAGGTCTTGAATAGAACCAACACCAATCCCTGCCAACATGGCAACAGCCGGTAGCAGGAAAATGAAGTAATGCGGGCGAAAATAGAGGCCCGGACAAGTGGCTAAAAACGAAAAAATCAAAAATCCAACCATAAATAAGCTGTGCTTACGGATTCTCCTGTTCCATAATAGGCTGATTAAACCAATACCCGCAAAAAGCCAAATCAAGCCGGCTGGACCAGCAACCCGAACTACCTCCGTTTTAAGGTTTTCTAATCCTATCACGAGCGGTACTGCCGAAACGTATTGTCGAGCGTAGTTAAACGTCCAGAACCAGAATCTTTCAAACACACCAAACCACCAGAAAATCAAACAGGTCATACCAAAGGGCAGCAATACACCAATTAAGAAAAGGATTCCTTTGGCTATAAAGGACTTCCATATGAATGGCCGATGAGACAGCTCACTGAAAAGAACATACAAGCCTGCGAATACAATAAAAGCAGCACCATGCTGCTTCATAAGAAAGGCTACCCCAAGCAAAACGCCTCCACCAAATACGGACAGTCGCGTTTGGCGCTCGAAAGGTCGCATCAACAGCAAAATCCCCGCAAGGGCTGGAAGGATGACGAAATGTTCAGCATTAGCAGCAAAACCATTGACAATTTGGCCTAATGAGAGAATGGAAAAGACCGCTGCCGCAACTACACTGGTAAGAGGGTCAAACAGTTTCCTGGCCAGGACAAACAGCAACAATACGGCAGCAACATTTACGACCAACAAGCCAAGATGGATGCCCTCAAGGGTCTGACCGAAGACCGCCAGAATCAAGGCGTAGACAGCATAAATGCCCGGCATCTTCATATTGTAGGCCTGGGCATAAGGAGGAATCCCTTCAAGTATAAGCTGCCCCGCGTAGGCATACTCTCCTTCATCTCGCTCCAACGGAACCCTCAGCAGGCGAATTCGAATCGCCGAGGTAAACAAAAGGACCACTATAAGAGCAGCCCAAATCCAATAATCTTGGCGCCTTTCCTCCTTTTTCTCCAGCTGGCCAGTGGTGTTCCTACTTGTCACGTACAGCTATCCTCAACAAAAAATATTATTTAACTCTTCGAAAAATCACAACCCTGATCTCGTTGACAACGGTTCGGAATTGATGCTCCGCAGGGTCTTCCCTGTTTTCCCAGGGAATATCAGGATAATCAATTACTATCCCTTCATAATTCTCCCACGGAACATTCTGCTCCAAATATAGTCTGACTCTGACATCTTTTTCACATAATGTATGCCTTCGTAGTATAACCCATTTTGCCTGTTTAGCCGGAGAAAGGTCTTCTCCCGAAAGTCCTCCGATAACTTTCATACTTGTATAAAACTTCAAGGGCATATCGCCGTTAGTAATTGCGACCACGTCATCCTTGCTGCCGTACTCGTTAAGATACTTGACGATGCCCTCAATAGGACCGTCATAATCATGAGTTATCTCATACAAGTAATCGCAAAAGTTGGGGTATTTCATGCCTTTCTCGTTAGATTTGATTATGTTATATCGATAATCGGCGATGTAAAAAACGCCAAGGAGGACAGCAATTGTCGCAATGCCTGTCTTGAAATAAGGTCTGACAGCTGATGTCAGTATTATAGCTGTAATTATGCAGCACACAGGTATCAGCTGGGCTATATACCTGAAAAACCAGTCCGGACTTATGATTGAAACTGACACAATAGTAACTGCTATAAACAGCAGCAATAACAAAAGATTTTTCCACAAAAGCGTATCTTCTGCAATGACTGCTTTGATAGATTTGTGTCTTGTCCAAAGAAAGATAAGTTTAACAACAGGGACTAAAAGCAAAAAGAAGGGGAAGATGAAGTAGTGAATCATCTGCAGGTACGAGTACAAAAATACAAAAAATTCTTTGTCGAAAATACGATAGCCATATAAATTTACATATCCTGCCCTGGGAAACCAGATAAGCCAGGGCAGATTCAGCAAAACAACAGTTAGGGATGATACTAATACTTTCGCCAGTTTTTCCCTGTGAAAAAACACAGCATGAATAAAGACCGTTGCCAATAGCGTGGCGCAAAACAGATGATTACAATGGAAAAGCAGTATCGCTGAAACCGCAAACAGGATTGAACCAGACTTCCTGCCCTTAAGTAGAGTTATATAACCGTATAAGCCCAGCAGCGAAAAGAAGGCAACGAGGCTATAGTAACGACATTGGCGAGACAAAATAAGAAAGGGAACCGACAGTACAAGCAAGCTGGCTGCGACTCCGGCGATTTTTTTGTCGCCGGTAAGAGACCTGGCAAAAAAATATGTTAAAATTACTGTCGCAACTCCAAACAGCGAAAAGGGAAGTCTCGCCGTAAATGTACTGACGCCGAACATCTTAAAAAATACGGCCACTAGATAATAAGACAGCCACGGATCCAGTGCCCATATATAGTCTTTTCCATATGAAATCCATCCTTCTTGAGAGAAAAAGTTTTTCCCGTCATAGCCCTTTGGGATACCATATTGGAGAACTGTTTTGCTTATTAGAGCAGTTTCAGCTTCATCCTCCCAGAGGTATTGATTGCCCAGATTACAAAGAAACAAAAACATCGCAGCACAAAATGTGAGTATGAGAAAAAGGTGTTCTGCCGCCTGACTATCCCGTATTTTACCCATAGTTTACCTACAACACTTGACCACTGCAGATTAATGAATCGTGCAGGAAAATCCTATTTAATCTTTCTGAAAATAACAACTCTATCTTCGTCGATAACAGTTCTGAAGTGGTGTTCAGCCGGGTCTTCACGGTTTTCATAAGTGATGTCAGGATAATTAATCACAATCCGTTCATAGTTGCTGACTGGAATTTGCCGCAGATACGCAAGCACAGGCATAACATAAGGAGAACCAAGATGTTTTCGAACAATAATCCAGTCAGGACTAGCGGCATCTGACAAGTCTTCGCCGGTCAGTCCTCCGACGATTCTCATATTAGTGTAAAACTTCAGGGGCAAGTCACCATAAGTGACTAAAACCACATCATCTTTATTGCCGTTTTCGTTGAGATATTTCACAATTCCTTCAATCGGACCGTCATAGTCATGTGTTATCTCATCAATGTAGTCGAAAAAGTTAAGGCATTTTATACCTTCTCTGGACGGATAAGTTTTTTTGTATCTATAATCGGCAAAAAAGTATATCCCCAGCAATATCACAAGCACGATGATTCCCGTCTTAAAGTAATGCCTTATAATAGACGTTATGATAACGGCCATGATTATACAGAACACCGGTATCAGCTGGGCCAAATACCTAAAATATGCAACTGGACTTGCAACAGACAATGACACAACCGTGCAAAAAATAAATAAAAACAACAGTAAAAATTTTTTCCATAGAAGTGCGTTCTCTTTAACGACTTCTTTGATATTCCTGTGACTTATACAAAACAAAAGTCCTTCGCCAAGAGGTATTAACAACAGGAAAAAGGGAAAGACAAAATAATGAATTTGCCTCAGGTATGACCGTAAAAAATCAAGAAATCCTCCTTCGCGCATACGGTAGCTGGACAACAGCGTTATGTATCTTAATTTAGAAATCCAAATTAACCAGGGTAGATTTACCGAGACAACAATCAAGGACAGCACAAACACCCGTGGCAGCTGCTTTCTGAAACAGATTAGTGCGTGAGCAAACACAGTTGCCAGCAGTGTAGCGCAAAACAGATGGTTACAATGGAAAAGTATTATCGCTGAAACCACAAACAGGATTGAACCGGACTTCCTGCCCTTAAGTAGAGTGATATAACCGTATAACCCCAGCAGCGAAAAGAAGGCAATGAGGCTGTAGTAGCGGCATTGGCGAGACAGAATAAGAAAGGGAACCGACAGTACAAGCAAGCTGGCTGCGACTCCGGCGATTTTTTTGTCGCCGGCAAGAGTCCTGGCAAAAAAATACGTCAAA
>Ga0315294_10004128_pt1 | contig 15826 bp, 11 predicted proteins | sample YL17G13_40_MG_FD_203626 | JGI IMG/M metagenome (GOLD analysis project Ga0315294, IMG submission 203626) | Sediment microbial communities from Yellowstone Lake, YNP, Wyoming, USA - YL17G13_40 | ecosystem: Environmental > Aquatic > Freshwater > Lake > Sediment | place: USA: Wyoming | collected... | reverse complement strand
TTCCGCCAAGCGCCGCGCGCGCGCCGCGCCCCCGCCGCCCCACCCGCCCCCCCCCCCCCCCGGCGGATTGGGCCTCGCTCCCCGCGCCCGCCCTCCTCGCCGTCCTCGCCTACCTCGGCCTGCACCGCCTGTCCGCCCTGCGCGTGTGCCGCGCGTGGCGGGACGCGGGGGCGCACCCGTCTTTCACCACGCGGGTGGCCGTCGGCGCGCGGCTCAACACGGTCCTGGCGACCGCGCCGCCCGGGCAAACGATCGTCGTCCCGCCGGGGCTGTACAGCGAACCGCTCCTGATTCGGTCGCCGGTGCGGCTGGTGGCGGCGGCCCCCGCGTCGTCCGCGCGCGGCGACGCGTGGCCGGTCGTCCTCCAAACGCACCACCCCGTCGCCGCCGTCGTCGCCGCGGCCGCGTGCCGCATCGACGGATTCGCCATCCGCACCGCGCGCGCGGCGCCGGACAGGAGCGCGGTGTCGTTCTGCGCGGGGGCCGACCCGACGCGCCACATCCACCTGCACGCGTGCGACGTGGGGGGGCACAACGGTCTGCTGCTTCCGGCGGCGGTGGCGGCCGCGTGCACGCTGCGCGGCGCGCGGGACGACCGCGGGCGCGGCCGCGCGCGCGCCGCCGCCCCTCCACCACCACCCCACGCCCCCTACCCGGGCCCCACCCTCACCCTGACCGACACCGTGCTCCGCAACGTGACCGTGGACAAGCCGGCGGTCGTCGTCGAAGGGGGGAGGCTGGTGATGGCCGGCTGCGAAGTGTTTGGGTGCGCCGTCGGTGCGTGGTGGGGGTGGAGAGGGTTGGGGTCGGGGGCGGGATCGAAAAGGAGGGGCACACAAAAACGAGAACACCGACCCGCGCGCCCCGTCGCCCGTCCCTCCCCCCGACATGACCCTAACCCTAACCCCCCGCAGGCGTCGACGCCCTCGAGCGCGCCTCGGTCGAGATCACGCGCACCTGCTTCGCATTTTGCGAGGTGCGGGGCGAGGGGCGAGGGGCGAGCGGCGGGGCGGCGGGGAGGGTCGGCGCGCCGCCGCGCGCGCCACTCCCCACCCCGCCGCCTCCCCCTTCGCACGCAGGTCCCCGCCGTCATCGACGGCGCCGGTTCCGTCACCGACTGCCGCCTGCTGGGCAACCTGTCGGACGGCGGCCTCGACCTGGTCGCGGTCGAGCTTCTGTCGGCGAGCGGCGCGCTCGCGGGCGGCGCGCCCGCGGCCGCCGCGCGCGCGCACGCCCCTCCCCCGCCCACCGCCCTCACCGCCGCCCGCAACGCCGTCGCCTCTCACTCCCGGCACCGCCCGCGGGGGCCGGCCGAGGACGGCGACCGGCGCGCGGCGCGCGCGAGCGTGGCGCAGGCGTACGGCCCCGACGGCGCGGCCGGCCCCTGGGCGTCGGACGCGTCCGACTCCGACTCCGGCGACGGCTTTGTCGGCGCCGGCGCCGGTGCCTTTGGCGGCGCCGCCGACGTGGGCACCGACGACTCCTCGGCGTCGGGCTCGGGTGCGTCCGACGTCGGCGCGCCAGCCGCCCTCGCCCACGGCGGCCCCGTCGCCGCCGCCGTGCACGCCGCCGCCGACGCGGCGGCGGTCATGCTGCAGGGCGCGGCGGCGGCGCAGCAGGCGGCGGCGGAGGCGGCGGGCGCGGCGGCCGGGGCGGCGGCGGCGGCGGGCGGGGGTGGTCACTCGTCGACCACCGGGACGAGCACGACCGCGTCGCCGTCGTCGTCGTCGTCCGGCGACGGGGCGTCGGATGAATCGTGGTCGTCGGACGGGTCGGGTGGGGACGCGCCGGCGGTCGAGGTGGCGGCCGGGGGGGCGGCCGCGCTCGCGGGGCGCGGCCGCGGCCGCGGCCGCGGCCGCGGCCGCGGCCAGTGAGACCCGTCGTCAGTGCACTGCTGTCATCACACAAACACCACGCCCCTTCACTCTCCCACCGGGAGCCCTTTCATTTTCGCGACACGCGCGCAGAGCGCCGCGAAACTGGCCGGCTCCCCCGCCGCCAGCTCCGCGAGCACGACCCGGTTGAGCGTTATGTTGTCCCGTTTCAGGCCGGCGATGAACGTGGAATAGGTTAGCTGCAGGGAGGGAGGAGGGGTGGGCGAAAGAAGGTCGGGCCAGCGCCGCCGCGGCAGCCGCCCAGGCCGCCGCCAACGAGATCCAACACCCTCCAACCCCACCGCTCCTCAATCTCTCACCCCGTGCTCGCGCGCCCCCGCGCCAATGCGCTGAATGGCCAGGCTGCGAAACCCACGCTTTTTCGCGCGCCTGTCGCGCGTCGCGTACTGCAGCGCGCGCTCCACGCGCTCGCGCGCGATGCGGACGCAATTTTTGGCGCGCCCGCGGAAGCCGCGCGCGAGGGCCAAGACTTTTTGGCGGCGCATCGTCGCCGAGCGGCAGCCGGGGTGACGCGCGCGCGCCCGCGGCCGGGGGTGGGTGCAGGCGCGACCCGCAGGCGCGGCCTGGTGCGGCGGCGGCTAGCGCGGCCGCCGGATTGAGAGTGACGCCGCCGGCCGGCGCCGCGCCACTCTCCCCGCGGCAGCCCGCGGCGCCGCCGCCGCCGCGATGGCGACCGACGAGTTTCATGACTACTCCACGGTCACGCCGTGGGAGCGGTGAGAAACAGGGGCGAGGACGGGGGCTGGCGCGGGCGTTTGCTTGCGGCGTCGGGGGCGGCGACGCCCCCGAGCCGGCCGCCGGGAGTGGCTGGAGGGGGAGAGATGCCTCCAACGCGCCCACAAAAATTTTCAGGCTCGTCGCGGCGCTGGAGCACGCCCTGCGGTCTTGGCGCGACGCGGGCGCGCCCGCGCTCGCGGCCGCGACCTCCCCCCCCCCCGGCGCCCCCTCCGCCGACGTCTCCGCCGCCATGCCTCCCGGCACGGCGCCCCGGCCGGAGCCGTACGTGCTGACGCTGTCGGTGCCGCTCGAGGGTGGGGGCGAGGGGGGCGGCGGATTTCCCCCGCGCCTCCTGCACGACCCCCTGGCCCACCCCGCGGCCGCCTGGTTTGGCCCTGGTCCCGTCGTGTCCCTGGCGCCCGCCACCTACTCCCGGCGGGTGCTCGACCCCCAGGAGGCGGCGACGCTGGCCTCCGCACTCGCGGTCGCGGCGGGCGCCGCGCGCTGCCCGTGGCCGTGCCTCGTGCCCGCGGGCGACGGCCGGCGCGGTGCGGTTCTGGGAATAGGGCCCGGCGGCGCGTTGCTCGAATCCGACGCCGCGCGCCGGCTGGCGGGCGGGCCGCCGCCGCCGCTCGACGGCGCGCGCGGCGGCGCCGCGCTCCTCGCCGCGCGCGCCGCCCCGCGCGCCCCCGCCGCCGCCGCCGCCCTGGCCGCGGTCGCCGACGCGGACGCCGGTATCGGCGCGGACGCGCGCGCGGCGTCGGGGGCGGGGGCGGGGGTGGTCGTGGCGGTCGACGCGCGTGCGGCCTGGGCGCTCCCCCCCGCGGGCCCCCTCCGCCACCCCGGCGCCGCCGCGCCGCCCTCGCGCTGGGACTCGGGCGCGCCCTGGGCGCCCTGGGTGGCGGCTGCCGACCCAGTGGGGGGCGTTGAGGTGGAAGTGGCGTGGGGAGGGGTGCCGCCTGCGGCGGCGACCGCGACCGGCGGCCTCGCCGCCCTTGCCCGCCGGCCGCCGCCCGCGTCCCCGGCGCGCGCCGGCGGCAAATCCTCCAACGCCGCGTGCGCGACGTGGACCCTGGTCCCGCTGGCGGCCGGGGTGCGCCCTGCGGCCGCGCTCGCGGCGCCGCCGGGGCGGCCCCGGCTCGCGCTGCCGCCGGCGGCAGGTGGCGAGCCGTCCGGCCTCGTCGCCCGCATGTTGGCTCTACATGCCACTGCTGCCACCGCCGCCGGCGCCAGGGCGGTGGAAGAGCTGACGCGCGACGCGTGGTGGGACGCGCGCGCGCGCGCGTCGGGCGCGTGGCCGCTGCCGCGCGCTCCGGCGCCCGACGCGGTCGACGCCGCCGCGGACGACGTGTTTGGGAGGGGTGGGAGCGATGGCGCGCTGCCGCCGCCTCCCCCTGGCGGCGGTGAGGCCGACGCCGTGCCGCGCGCCGCCCCCCCGTCCTCGCTCGCCGCGCGGCTCGCGCTGCGCGCCGCGCTCGCGGGCGACGCGCGCTCCGTGGCCACCCTGTGGTGCAGATTTGTGCGGGAGCTGCGCTTCGCGCACTGGGAGGCGGGCGTGCGCCTGCCGCGCATGGAGGGAGGAGAGGGGGGGGGCAGCGGCAGGCGCGCGCGCCGCCGCCCCTCCGTCGACCCCTCCGCCGGCCTGCTCCACCAAAAGCTGCAGCTCCTGGACGCGTGCATCGAGGCGCGCGCAGATGCGGCCGAGCGGGCGGCTGCAGCAGCCGCTGACGCGGCGGCCGCCGCCGACGCGGCCCGCCCCGCCGGGTCGTGGCTCCCTTGGCCGCTGTCCCGCGCCCTCGCCGCCGTGGCCGGCCCCGACGAGCGGACTGCCTCGGGCGACGCCGACATGGCGGATGCAGAGAGCGGGAGCGACGGCGCGTGGGCGTCCGTGGCGAGCGGCGAGGGCGAGGCCGGCGACGCGGACTCCTTGATGGAGGCCGACGCGCCGCCTCCCACCCTCCACCCGCCGCCCGGCGCGCGCGGCGTGGCGGTTGTGCTCCCCCCTTTGCGCCGGGGCGCTCCCCCTTTGTGCGCGCCGCGCCTCCAGCGCCCCCCGCCCGAGACGGCCGACGGCGCGCGCTCCCGCGCGGCCGCCGCGGCCGCCCTCGGCGGCGCCCCCGCGGACGCCCTCCTCTGCGCCACGGTCGCGTCCGACATGGCGGCGTTCAAGGCGGCGAATCCCGCGGGGGGGCTGGAGGACTTTTTGGCGTGGGCGCCGACGCGGGGCCCGCCGCCGCGCGGCGGCCCGCCCGCCGCCGCCTGGCGCCGGCTCTGGGACGCCGCGCCCGCGGTGGCGGCGAGCCGGCAGCGGCCGCTGTTCGACGCCGGGGCGGGGGGCGAGCGCGCGCTGCACTGGCTGGAGACGCTGCCGCCGGCGGCGGTGTGGGCGGAACTGATCCCTCCCGGCGCCGCCGCCGCCGTGGCGTTGCTCGCGGCCTGCCCCGGCGCCAGCGCGCCCGTCGCCGCGTCCGCCCTGACCGCCTGGGAAGCGGCCGCCTCCTCCGCGCTCGGCGGCGACCCCGCCGACGGCGCGCTCTCCGGACCCGCCCTGGACGCCCTGCTGGCCGCCACCGCAGCGCTCGAGGCGACTCTGCTGGCCGCCGAATCCTTGGCTAGGCGCCTGCCGGGCGCGCCGGGCGCGGCGGCGGCCGCGCTCGCGGCCGCGGCGCGCGCGGGCGGCGGCGCGGTACCCCGCCGCGACCGCGCGGCCGTGGACGCCCTCCTCACCGCCGCCGCGGCCGCGGCCGACGACCGGGACGAGCCGCCGCCGTCCGTGCCCGCCCTGGTGCCGGGGTGGGGGCCGCCGCTGCGCGCCGAGTGGTGCGTCCGCGCCGAGCCGGTCATGGGGGCGGCGCGGGCCGCCCCCACGCCTCCCCCCGCCTGGCGCCGGGGCTGCCGCCTGTACGCCGCCTGGTCGCCCGCCGACGGGGCGCGGCTGGCGACCGTGGTGCAGCCGGAGGGCGACGGCGGCGACGAGGGCGAGGAGTGGGGCGACGGCGCGTGGTGAGGGCGAGACGTGAGAGAGGCTGCACCGCCCGCACTGTAGCAGCACGCGACGCTTGCGAGCTTGTTGCACGGGGAGTGGGCGGGAAAGAAGGGCGCGCGCGGCACGCCGCACGGCCCGGCTCCCCCAAAAAACACCGCCTCCCGACCCGGCCGACGGCTCATTCAAACCGACGCGACGCGCACATCACGCATGACGCGCCCGCCATCTCTCCCCTTCAGCGGTACTTGACGAAGCCGATGTCCTTGGCGTACTCCCGGAAGCACTGGCGGCACATGTTGATGCCGTACTTGCGGATGAGGCCCCACCGGTTGCCGCACGCGCGGCAAGCGCGGCCCCCTTTCGAGTGGTCGTTGTTGTGCGAGTTCCACACTTCGGCGTGGCCCATTGTGGCGGGTTGGCTCTTTTGACCACAGGACACGCGGGCGCGTCCTGAGAATGAGGCGAGGGGGAGGGGAGGATGTGTCGGATCGTGTGGGAGGGGCGGAAGTGGGGAGAAGGGGCGGCGGGCGGGGGCGGGGCCGCCGAGCGGCGCGCGCGGCGCGATCGCGCCGATCGCCGCCCGCCGAGGCCACAGCCCCTCCCGGTGCTCGCGCACGCGTTGTGCGCGAGCGCCGGGCGGGCGGGAGACGGGCGAAGGCGGGTGGCGCCGCCGGCGCGCAGATGGGGCGACCAGCCGCCGGCCCGCGCGCGCGCGGGCAGCGCCCGATCGGAGGCGCGCCGCCGCGGGGGCCAAGGAGGACGCGCGCGCGCTCCATCGCGAGGGCGGCCGGGCGCCGCGCGCCCCTCGCCGCCACGGCGGCCGCCGCCGCGCCGCGCGCCCCCGATCCCGCGCGCCGGCGCCCCGGGCGCCGCCGCGGGCGCGCGGGAGGCAGCCGCACGGCTCCTGGTGGGGAGCGCACCTTCAAAGAGAAAGGGAGTGAGGAGGGAGAGAGCACGCCGGCGGAGACCGCCTGCGCCTTCTCTCCGCTCCCACTCTCTCCTCCACCCTCGCCTCCTCGGTAACGCCTGCATCATGGGCGCCCGCGCCTCCGCGCCCGCGCCCAACCCGGCGGCCGCCAAAAAGGCGGCCGCCGAGGCGCCGCGCGAGGCGGGCCTGCTCCGCGCGGCGACCGCGCCCGAAAGGGCCGAGGCCGAGAGCCCAGAGCCCTCGCCCTCGCCCTCGCGGTCGGCCGAGGTCTCGCGGCCCAAGCTCCACCCCGCGCCCCCCCGCTTTTCGCCGCTGTGCGCTGCTCTCGACCCGCGGTCGCTCGCCGCGGCCGCCGCCGACTTTGGCGACGCCGACGGCGACAGGCCGACGTTTCTGAGGGACGCGGTCGACGACGGCGGCCTCCGATCGGGTCTGGGCAGCGGAGCATCGTCGCTGTCGGCTGCCGCGGCGAGCGCGGCGCCGGCGTCGGGCGGGAGCGCCTCCGCCCCCCCCACGAGCGCCGACTCCATCGCGGGCTGGCAAGAGTTGGCCGCCGAAGTGATGGCCGAGGGACAAGGAGAAGGAGCGATGGGCGGCGGCGAGGCCGCCACCCCGCCGCCCGCCGACCCCCTCCTCCCTCTCCCGCCCGCCACCCTGCGCCCCGGCGGCGCCTTCCTGCTCGCCTACCAACTCCAGGACACGTTGGGCGCCGGCGCGTTCGGCACTGTGGTCGCCGCCCGGCGGCGCGCCGACGGCGCGCGGGTCGTGGCGAAAGTGTGGCGCTCGGTCGCCGCGGCCGACGCCGCCGCGGCCGCGAGCGAGGCCGCCGTGCTTGCCGCACTGTCGTCCACGTGTCCTTACGTCGTGCGGCACGAGGCGGCGTACGTGGAGGAGGGGCGGGTGGTCATGGTCATGGAGGCCGCGCCCAGCGGCGACCTCGGCGCCCACCTGCGGTCCCGCCCCCAGCGCCGCCTGCCGGAGCGGCACGCATTGACCGTGCTCGCCCAGGTGCTGGCAGCACTGCGCGCGAGCCACGCGCGAGGCGTCGTCCACAGGGACGTGAAAGCGGGCAACGTGTTGCTCTTTCCCGGGGGCGCGCCCACCCTCTCGCCCGACCCCGACCCGCCCCCGCGCGTCAAGTTGGCCGACTTTGGCCTGGCCTGTCGCGCGGGCGCCGGCGCGGCGGTCGCGGGCACGCCGGCGTGCCTCGCGCCCGAGGCGCTGCGAGGGCGCGGCGCGGGCCCGCCCGCCGATGTCTGGGGTGCCGGCGTGCTCCTGCACCACATGCTGTCGGGCCAGCTCCCGTTTGGCGGCGGCGGCTCGGTCGGCGCGGTCGCGGCGGCCGCGCTCGCCGGCCGCCGCGGGCCGCTGCCCGCGTCCGTGTCCGCGCCCACCCGAGCCCTCCTGGACGCCATGCTCGCGCCCGAGCCGGGCGACCGGCCGACCGCGGCCGCGCTGCTGGCGCGAGGCGATTTGGCGGGAGCACTCGAGCGGGTCGGGGGCGGCGGGGCGGCCGCCGTGCCGCCGCCGAGCCCGCCGGCGATCGCTCCGGCCGCCACTGCACGGTCCCTGCCGGCCGCCGGCGGTGGCGGCGACGACGGCGCGGCGCTGGCCGCGCTCGCGGCACTGCGCGCGCGGCTCGCGGGCGAGAGAGGGTGAGCGCCGCGCGCGCTCTCTCTCGCCCACTCTGCGACCCCAATGCGCCTCCCCACGCGACCCCGCCCCGGCCCCCGCCCCGCTCACGGCGGCCGCCGGCGGCCGGCGGCAGCCACGCGGCCTGCGGCCACCGCGGCCGGCGGCGACCGCACCGCCGCCGCGCTCGTCGATGCGCTGATCGCTGCGACAGCCGGCACCGACCGTGGAGCGTCGGCGACGGACGAGGAGCGCGCCCGCATCGACGCCGACTTTGACACCCTCGCCGCGCTCACCCCCGCGCCCCGCCCCTTCGACGACGCCCGCCTCTGGGGCGACTGCGACGTCGCCTGGGTCTCGTCCGGGTCGCGCCAGGCGGGCCAGCCCGCGGGCGGCGCGTTTCGAGGCCCCGCGCGCGCGCTGTTTCGGACGACGCTCGTCGCGCAGGGACTCTACGCGCCCCTCACCCCCGGCGCCCCCCCGGCAGCCGTCAACCTGGTCGCTTTTCGCCTCGCCGGCGCTCTGCCGGGGCACGTGGCGTTGGCGGGCGACGTGGCGCCCGAAGCGGATGGCGTGACCGCGCGCGTAGACTTCTCGCCGCCCGTCCTGGTGCTCTTGCCGCAGTCCAGCTTCTTCCGCACCGGGCTGCGCATCGGACCGCCCTCCTGGGTGCGGCTGGCCACGCCGTACGTGGACGGGTCGGTGCGCCTCGGCGTCGGCTCGCTCGGGTCGCGCTTCCTGTTTGTGCGGAGAGAGGGCGGGCCCGATTTGAGGGCCGCCGCCGCGGCCACGACCGCGCTCGGCGGCTGGCTCGCGCTGGCGGCCGCGGTGGCGGGCCTGGCGGCCGCGGCGGCGGCTCTGGCGCTGCGCGCGCCGGCGGCCGCCCGACCGCTCGCTCTTGTGCCGTTCACTCTCGCAGCCCTGATCGCGCGCTGCGTCGCGGTGGATCGTTGGATCATGTGGCGGGGTCCGGCGGCGCTCGAGCGGCAGGCGCCGCGGCAGAAGAAGGAGAAATGAAACGAGCACACACACTCCCTCACCTGTCCTCTCCTCTCCTCTCCTCACCTCTCCCGCGACATGGCCGCGCTCCCATGGGGCACCGCTCCCGTGCGCCAGCCGGTCGCCGGCGACCGTATCGAGGTGCGGGCGGGGCACGGTGGGGGCGCGACGCGATGCGGCGCGCGCGCGCGCGCGCCCATCCCGCCCCGCCCACCCCTCCCCAGGTCAAGTGGGAGCTCAAGGATGAGGACACGGGCGACGTCACGGTGCACTGGTGGCCGGCGACCGTCGCATCCGCGGTCGGCAGCGCGGCGGAGCTTCTCTATTGCGCGCACCTGGATTTCGACCCCGAGTCCGCCACCGTGGAGTTCAACGACGACGGGTGCACGCTTACGACAGAGGGGGAGGAGGAGGAGGCCATGCTCTGGAAATTCGCGGGCGGCGAGGACCCCGTCGCCGACGACGCGAGCGACGACGGCGCCGGCGCCGCCGGCGCCGCCGGCGCCGCAGACAACGTCGTGTCCGCGTCCGCCCTCGCCGCCCGCGTGACGGCCGAGCTGGCGGCGGCCGAGGCTGACGCCGGCGCGTCGGCGGAAGCGGTCGTGGCCACCGCGCTCGGCGCGCGCGCGGGGTCGGCCGCGGCCGCGACCGAGATCGCGGCGCGGTATGCCGCGTTTTCGGAGACGATGGGGCGGACCATTCGGGCGGCGGCGGAGGCGAAAGGGGAGGGGGAGGCGATTTCTGCGGACGACGTGCGCGCGGCGGCAGCCGCCGCGGCCGCCGCCACCGACCGCGGTTGAGAGAGGGAGGAGGTGAGCGGTGCGTGTGCGCATGCAGTCGAGCAAGCCCGGGAAAAGAAACGCGCCGCTCCTCTCTCCCCTCACGCGACCGCCGCCGCCGCCGCCGCCGGTTCGGGCCCCGCCGCCGACACCGCAAACCCGACCCGCGCCCCGCCCCCACCCCCCCCGCCCGCATCAAACACGGTGTGGTAGGCGGCCATGAAGACGTCGCCCAGGATCCAGAGGGGGCCCGCGGGCGGCGGCACGTCGAGCGGCATGAACCCCGAGACACACTGTTCCTCCCCCCCCGCCCCGCCGCCCAGGCGCAGGATGTACTGGGCCGGGGTGAGCGTGAAGTCGCGCCCCTGGATGGCGAAGGTGACGTTCGGGAGGGAGGGGATTGTGGCGCAGTCGACCATGGCGGTCGTCGCGGCCACCAGGCTCAACGCGTCGCACGCCGCGTCCAGTTCGGCGACGACCTCGGCCGCGGTCGCGTTGTTGGCCAGGGCGGTGCGGGCGAGCTTGACCGCGACGCGGCAGAATTGGCAGTACGTGTCGGGGGCGGGGTCGGAGAGCGACCGGCGCCCGCCACGCGCCCCGCCCTCACAGGCCAGCCCCGAGTCGGGACACAGCCCCAGGGACGCGCACACCGCGTCGGCGGGCATCTCGACGACCGCGCGGATGAGGTCGGGGCCGTACGAATCGACCGCCTGGCGGCACTCGGCCGGCAGCAACCCTTTGGCCCCGACCGCCGCGTTGATGGCCGCGATTTCGTCCGTCGGGCCCACGATGAGGGACGTGCCGGAGTCGGCGATCGCCTGGCAGCCGCCAGCGCACGGGCGGGCCGGGGGGGCGACCGGCGACGGCGCGTCGGGCGGCGGGGGGGCGTCCCCACCATCCCCCACCTCCATGCCGTCCATAGCAAACTGCCAGTAGCCGCGCCGGGTGACGGGCGCCCACGTGCGGTCGCCGGTGAAGTGGGCCGGGTCGACGCCGCCAAACGTCAGCTCCCCGCCGCCTTCGCCGTCCGCGGGGTGCCGGTTGAGCCAAAAGGCAAAGATGGGCACGGGGAGGAGGTGCTGGTCGAGCATGGAGAAGAAGGGGGGGCGCGCGCCTGAGGGCGGGAGGGGGGGTCGGGGACGCGGTCGAGGGCGGCGCCGACCCACCACCCCCCCCAAAAAACCCCCCCCACCCCCCCCGCAAAAGGGGAAACCCGGCCCCCACACGCCGGGGGACGGGGGCGGGGGTCAAGGAGACCGAGGTGGAGAACCACCTGGAGAAGAAGCTCAAGGTGTGTGTGTGGGGGGGGGGCGGCGCGCGGGCGCGGTCGAGGAGGGACGCCGCGCGAGGCCGGCCCCGGGCCCGGGGGGGGGGGGGCGGCGCCGGCGGGGGGGGGGGGGGGGGCCCGGGGGACGCGGTCGAGGGCGGCGCCGACCCTCCTCCCACCCCAAACTCCGCCCACCTCCGACCGCGATCTCGGGAAAGCCGAGCCCGAACAGGCCGTCGAACCGGGACGCGAGCCACTGGAGGCCGGGCATGCGCGTCGCTTCCGCGAAGGGTTGCGCGCGGACCGTGAGCCCGCCCACGGCCAGGTCGTCCGCGGAGAAGTAGCCCGTCAGGGAGCCGGACCCGTAGCGGATGGCGAAGCGGGTGCCGTTGCGGGCGTAGGTGGACGAGGCGGACGAGTCGTAGCGCGAGTGCAGCCGGCACGCAATCTGCCACCACGAGCACGACTCCGACGGCACCCACAGGTTGGAGGAGCCCGTGTCGAAGATGACGCCAAACTGCTGCGGCGGGGTGCCGATCCCGACGACGCCGTAATACTAGACGAGGGCGAGAGCGAGGCGGGATCGGGGCGCGCGCGGCGCCCAAGACCCCGCCCGCTCCCCGCCTCCCACCCCCTCCCTCGCACACCTGGGCGTCCATGAAGTCGGTGAGGGGCACGTCCTCCCCGCGCGCGCCGGCGAGGGCGCCATGGCGCACGGCGAGCGCGCCGCGCTGGCGGCAGAGGCGCGAGGGCGTGAGGCCGACGGACGCGAGGGGGACGCGGTGGAGGGATGCAGGCGCGGCCGCGGCCGCGGCCGCGAGCGCGAGCGCGAGGCAGACGGCGAGGCGGGCCATGGCCTCGGCGTCGGAGTGCGCCGGTGCCACACCGCCGCTCCGATGCTGCGCCCCACGCGCCCGCCCGCGCCCTTGCCGACGGCCCGCCCGGCCGCCGCGGCGGCGGCCGCCCCCCTGGCGCGCCGGCGCCTGCTCGCCGCCGCGCCCGGGCTCGCCCTCCTCCTCCCCCGCCCCACGGCCGCCGCCGAAGCGGCCGCGCCCCCCAAGACCCCAGACCCCTACCACGTCACCATCCCCGACGGCTGGGTGGAAGCCCCCGCCGACCGCCCCGACGGCCGGTCGCGCCCCGCCGCGCGGCCCATCGTCTGGTTCCCTTCCGCCGCCGCGTCGCCCGACGTGGCCAGCGCCGCCCTCGTCACCGCCTTTGCGTCGGCCGACTTCACGTCCCTCGGCTCGTTCGGCGACGCGACCGCGTTTGGCGAAAACTTGGTCGCATCGATGGACCGCTCGTTCTCCGGCCCCGGCGCCACCGCCGCGACGCTCATCAACGCCCGTCAAGATGTGCGGGACGGGCAGAAAGTCTACCTGATCGATTACGACGTCACCCGGCCCAACGACGGCGCCCTCAAGCACTGCTTCTCCGCCGTCGCCCTTTCATTCAACGGTGTGCACAACCGCATGTTTACCCTGACCGCCACCGTCGACGCGGACGCGGGGGGGGCGTACGGAGAGGGGGCGCGGGCCATTGTAGCGTCGTTCGTGCCGCCGCCGACGCGGTACTAGGTTCGACGGGTGAGGGGGGGGGGGGGGGCGGTGTGCGGCGATGGGAGCGATGGCGTGGGCGGTGGAGCTCCAGTTGGGTGTGCGTGGTCCTGTAGCTCAAAGGCAGGCGGCAAACCGCGCTCAGTCTCGCACCCGCGGCGCATGCGGGCCGCCGCCGCCCGCGCCCTCAGCGCCGGCGGCTCGCCCCGCGCCCGCTCTCGCGCCATGGCGGCCGCGGCGCGGTACACAGGTGCGAAAGGGAAGGCGATGGGGTCGGCGCCGGTCGGGCGCCGACCGCCGCCGCCGCGCCGGTTCCCTCGCCAAACCCATGTTCCTCTGTCCCTGCAGACGTCGGCGCCAACCTGACCGACCCCATGTTTGCGGGCGAGTACCGGGGCAAGCGCATGCATGCAGCCGACCTGAACGCTGTGCTCGACCGCGCGGCGGCCGCCGGCGTGTCGCGCGTCATAGTGACCGCTGGCTCCGCCGCCGAGTCCCGCGCCGCCCTAGCGCTGGCGCGGACGGATGGTGAGCATTGGAGCGGGGAGGAGGTGGAGGCGCGGGCGCCGCACCGGCTCCCCGACCCCCCTCTCCCTGTCCCTCTTTCTCAGACCGCCTCTTCTGCACCGCGGGCGTGCACCCCACCCGCGCAGCCACCCTGGCGGCCGCCTGCGACCCTGATGCCGCCCTGGCCGAGCTGCGGGAGGTGGCCGAGGAGGGAGTGCGAGCGGGGAAGTGTGTCGCGGTCGGCGAGGCCGGCGTCGACTTCGCGCGCCTCGCCTTTTGCGACGCGCCCACGCAGGCCGCGGCGCTCGCCATGCAGCTGGCGCTGGCGGCCGACCTGGGGCTGCCCCTCTTCCTGCATTTGAGGGAGGCAGACGAGCCAGCGGCGGACGGCGGCGCCCCCGCGCTCGACGCCCTGTGCGCCGCCCTCGCATCCGCGCCACCCCTTCCGCGTGGCGGCGTCGTACACTCGTTCGACGGGTCCGCGGCGTCGCTCGCGCGCGTGCTGGCGCTGCCGCAACGCTTGGACGTCGGCGTCAACGGGTGCTCCCTGCGCACGGCGACCAACCTCTCCGTCGCCGCCACCATCCCCCTGGACCGCCTCCTCCTCGAATCTGACGCGCCCTGGTGCGGGCTGCGACCGGCGCACGCGTCGGCGGCGCACGCGCCGGCGCAGGCAAAAGCGGTCGACGCCAAAAAGTGGGCGCCCGGCGCCCGCGTCAAGGGGCGCAACGAACCGGCCGCCGTGGCCGACGTGGCGGCCGTGATAGCGAGCGTGCGCGGGGTGGGCGTGGGGGAGGTGGCGGCCGCGGCGTGGGCCAACTCGGAGCGACTCTTTTTTTCGGGCGGCGGCGCGTGTTGAGAGAGTGCAGGCTCGCCTCGTGGCCCGCACACACACACCTCCCGTCACGCGAGCTGCGCCCTCGCCGCCGCTGCCGCCGCACGCGGGGCGCGCCTGGGCGGCAGCCGCGGCTAGCTCGCTCACATGGCGCCGCCCTCGTCCCCCCTTCCCCGACCCGTCCTGCCCTGGCCCCAGGTGGTGGGCGATCATGGTGTCGGCGATGGGTGCGTGGGAGGTGGAGAGAGAGGGAGAGGGACCCGGGGCTGCGCCGGCGCCCATGCCCGGTGTGCGGCATGGCGGTCGCCAATTGGGGGAGGCTCCAATTCCCATCGCCACCTCGATGGGGTGTGTGAGATTGAGGATGTCGACTGCGGGTGCTTGGGAACGCGACGGCGGCCGCTGCTTCCCAAGCGAGCCGGCATGCCGCCAGCGCCCGAGGCCGGCGCCCGACACCCCCTCTTCCCCCTTTCTCAGACCCCTTTCATCCCACTCGGTCGACCAATTGACCGACCGGCGCGCGTCTGGCGCGGGCGCCGGCCCCCCCCACGACCTGGAGGCGGGCGGCGGCGGCAAGGGCGGGCGGGGGCGGGCCACGATCGATGTCGTCGCCGCCGCCGCCGCGTTGCCGCCGGCGTCGACGCCGCCCTCGTTCCTGACGCGGTTGAGGCTGGAGCTGGAGGGTGGCAGGGCCGCCGAGGGAGGCGTCGCGCGCGCGCGCCACACACCCCTCGCCACCCCCCTCCTCGCCGCCGCGACCGTCGCCCTCTTTCTCTTCATGGCGGGCGCCTACCCGGTGCACGGCGCGACGCGGGACGACGCGGACGCGGCGTGCGCGGCGGGCGAGGCCGCGGCGACGCCGCGCCTCCTCTGGGCCTGGCTCTCGGCCCGCGGCGCGCGCTGGTGCTACGGCGCGCCCGCGTGGACATTTGACACGGCCTACCTTGTATCGTGGGGGGCGCGCCTGCCGGGAGGGGTCGGCGGGTGGCGGCTGCCGGCGTCGTGGCTCCTCCACGTGTCGGCCGCCCACCTCCTCCCCAACGCCGCCCTGACCCTCATCGTGGGCATCCCGTTGGAGCGCGCCCACAACCCGCTCCGCGTTGCCGCCGCGTGGACCGCCGCCGCGGGCGCGGGCGGCCTCGCGTCGGCGGCCGGCGAGCGGGGCTGCGCCGCCGTCGTCGGCTCGTCGGGCGGCCTGTTTGGGTTGCTGGGCATGGCGTGCGTCGCGGCGGCGGTGCACAGGACGCGGCTGGCGCGCCCCGTGCTGACTTGGGCCGCGCTCGCCGCGCTCGCCGCCGCGCTCGCGGCCGCCGCCGCTCTGGCGCCGGCGGGCGTCTCCCACTGGTCGCACGCGGGAGGAGTCGCGGGCGGGGCCTTGGCTTCCTTGTTTGTGCTGGACGGCGTGCGCGCTTCCCGCGCGCGCCGCGTCGCCGCGTGCGTGGGCGCCGCGGGGCTCGCCGCCCTGCTTGCTGGCTCGGGCGGCGCGGCCGCGGGGCGCGGGGTCGGCAGTTGTGGCGCTGGCGTTGCGGGGTCTTGACTGTATTTTGCTTCGCGTAGCCCAGAGACGGGAGAGCCCAGAGAGCCGCGCGGGACGCACGCGAGCCGAGATTTTATTGCGCGCGCGCCGACCTCCCACACCCCAGGCTCCGCCCCGCGCGGCCGCCCCCCCCCCCCCCCCCCCCCCCCCCCCCCCCCCCCGGGCCCGCCCCGGGGGGCCCCCCCCCC
>Ga0315294_10004124_pt1 | contig 15834 bp, 16 predicted proteins | sample YL17G13_40_MG_FD_203626 | JGI IMG/M metagenome (GOLD analysis project Ga0315294, IMG submission 203626) | Sediment microbial communities from Yellowstone Lake, YNP, Wyoming, USA - YL17G13_40 | ecosystem: Environmental > Aquatic > Freshwater > Lake > Sediment | place: USA: Wyoming | collected... | reverse complement strand
CTATCGTATTGCCGCTGGGCAGGTTGGCTCCTGTGGTGCCGGGACCAAACATCGTCCCGGGGCCATTAGTTATTGTATCGCGATTCAGTAATGACCCGTCGTCGAAGTAGATTCTTGCCAAAGAGGAACTGATGGCGCTGGTGTTGTAGAACGTGAAGTCAACTATCGCCGCTTCGCCGTTCGATACTTCCATATACATATTCACACGAGGGTCGTTGTAGTATGGCCCGTTGGAGGTAAAGATGCTGAAGTTAAAGCGATACGTTGCCTGCGATGTCCCTGTGATTAGCAGAAGCATAACAACTACAAAAACAAGCCGTAATCTTAGGTGCCCTACTCTCAAACCCTACTCCTTCTTCGTTCTATTACCCTTCTCTTTTCTCCAGAATCAGCTATTCTATTACCCTATACAAGGTTTTTGCTGATTCCTATTTAATTACAAAATACACTAGGGGGCCGATAATGTCAAGAAAAAAACCGGAATTTTTGTAAAAAATTTTTGCGAGTCAGGCAAAAAGAGGGTCAATATCAGATAAACCCTGATTTGAGGCTGAAAAGAGCATATAAGCTGGGGTAGAGATAGTATTAGCAATGCTAAAGATGCCTCTGCAAGCTCAAAAGCGGGGTTAACGCGTTTTTCTTATTTGCCGGTCTTCTCAGGAACCGGTAATCCCAGTTCGGCGAGGACTTTTTTCATATCCTCCCAGACCTTTCTGCGGTTGTCGTCGGAGTAGTTGCGAAGCAGGTAGGCGGGGTGGAAGGTGGGCATAAGCTTTATGGGTTTGTGGCCGATGCCGGGCTGGTATTCGTGGAACATACCTCGCAACTGACCTATTGCTTTAGGGGTGTCCAAAAGTGTCTTTGCGGCGTGGGCGCCGAGGGCGACGATGATTTCCGGGTTGATTAGCTCGATTTGCCTTTGCAGGTATGGGATGCAGGCGATTATCTCTTCCGGTCTTGGGTCGCGGTTATCCGGCGGCCGGCACTTGAGGATGTTGCCAATCCAGACGTCTTCGCGTTTCAGGCCGCAGGCGGCAATAATTTTGTCTAATAGCTGGCCCGCTCTGCCGACAAAGGGTCTGGCCTGTGCGTCTTCGTCTGCTCCGGGCCCTTCACCTACGAACATAATTCGGGCGGATATATTACCTTCTCCCGGCACGGCGTTTTTGCGGAGTGAGCCGAGTTCGCACTTGCGGCACTTGCGCGTCTCGCCGGCGATATCCTCAAGCTCTTTAATGGTTTCAGGCGAGCAGGGGGGGCGGGCGATTTTTACCGATAAGCCCCCAACTTTATGTTGGGGGTCAGAACCCCCAGGATTAACCTGGGGGCTTACGGCGGTGAGTTTTTTTACGGTTAATCCGCCGGAGAAAAATTCCGCCATTTCAGCGTGCTGGCGGACGGCTTTTTTAATGTCAGGATTACTGCTCATAACTCAATATTTTTTTCAAATGTAGGGCGGGGCTTGTTTGCACTGAGCTTGTCGAAGTGCCCCGCCGGCATATTTTACCGGTAAATCAGGTGGGGTAAACCCCACCCTACGAATGCCGGATTGTAATCGCATTTTCATTCGAAGGCAACAAAAAGGGCGACCCATTATGAGTCGCCCTTATGCGAATCTGCGATTTGTTTGTTTTAGACAAGGCCCTGAGCGAGCATCGCTTTTGCGACCTTGACAAAGCCGGCGATATTTGCGCCGACGATGAAGTTGCCTGGCTGGCCGTATTCTTTCGCGGCCTCGCTGGCGTTCTTGTAAATGGTGGTCATAATAATTTTCAGTTCCGCGTCGGCCTTTTCGAAGGTCCACGGGATTCTCTGGCTGTTCTGCGCCATTTCGAGACCCGATACGGCGACGCCGCCCGCGTTGGCTGCCTTGCCGGGCAGGAACAGCACTTTATTGTGCAGGAACACATCCGCTGCTTCCGGTGTGCAGGGCATATTCGCGCCTTCGCCGACGGCTATGCAGCCGTTCTTGGCGAGTGCCTTTGCGCCTGCCTCATCAAGCTCATTCTGTGTCGCGCAGGGCAGCGCGATATCGCACTTGACGTTCCATATACCGGCGCAACCCTCGGTGTATTTGGCCTTTTTGTGATACGAGAGGTATTCTTTTATTCGTTTGCGTTCGACTTCCTTGAGTTTCTTTACGGTGTCGAGATTGATGCCGTCGGCGTCATAAATGTAGCCGTTGGAATCGCTCATCGCGACGACTTTGCCGCCTAACTGCTGAACCTTTTCGACGGCGTAAATCGCGACGTTGCCCGAACCGGAAACGGTAACGGTCATACCTTTGAAGGATTTGCCCAGGTCTTTAAGGGCTTCGGCCATAATGTAAACGAGGCCGTAGCCGGTTGCCTCGGTTCTGACTAATGAGCCGCCCCATTCGAGGCCTTTGCCCGTCAGGATGCCTGTGAACTCATTGCGGAGCCGTTTGTACTGGCCGAACATAAAGCCGACCTCGCGACCGCCGACGCCGATATCACCGGCGGGGACGTCGGTATCCGGGCCGATGTGCTTGCACAGTTCGGTCATAAAGCTCTGGCAGAAACGCATTACTTCGCCGTCGCTCTTGCCTTTGGGGTCGAAATCGGAGCCGCCCTTGCCGCCGCCCATCATCAGGCCGGTCAATGAGTTCTTCAGAATCTGCTCAAAGCCGAGGAACTTGATGATGCCGATATAAACGCTGGGGTGCAGCCGGATGCCGCCCTTATAAGGTCCAAGGGCGCTGTTGAACTGAATGCGGAAGCCGCGATTGACCTGGAATTCGCCTTTGTCATCCTGCCAGGGGATGCGGAAGATAATCTGTCTTTCCGGCTCGACGAGACGGTCAACGATTTTCGCCTTGACGTATTCGGGATGTTTTTCAAGGACTGGCTCGAGTGAATCGAGAACCTCTTTTACTGCCTGATGAAATTCTGCTTCTCCCGGGTTGCGCTTCAGGACCTGTTCGTAAACTGACTGAATGACGCTGCTCGCTTTCATTTGGCGACCTCTTTCTGCACTTTCTGCAATGGGCTAAATTGGGTTTAATTTTCACACAAGGCGTTGCCGTTAAACTGCCCGACGACGCCAAAGGTAGCTATTATAGCCGCAATTACTGCCCGCCGAAAAGCACTAATTCTTAATAGAATCCATCAGATTGGCTTATAGATGTATAAGGGGTTTTTTAGTTGTCATTACTTGCCATTCGTTCTTGTGTGTGGGGGTATAGGAGGGTCTTGCAAATATCCCCATATCGCTTACACTAATTACCTATGGCTAAGAAACCCGCATCCAATTCAAAGAAAATCCAAACAGGCGGCAAACCCTCCGCGCTCGTCGATACCCGCGTCATTTACTGCGGCGATAACCTCGAACAATTAATCACATTTAACTATGAGTCGAAATAAAACTCGTATCAAAAATACAGATTTTGACAATCTTGTCTCGAACCTGAGAGGAGAAATAGGCGAAAATATTTCCTCATGGGTTCTGATGCGTAAATTGAAAGTCCAAGCGCGTCATCTCAAAACAGATAACATTTCCCAAGATATGAATAATAATGAACTGAACAGTTTATATTCCTTAATTGATAAATTGGAAAATGAGATTATTGCCAGTCTGTCCGAATTATCAGAAAAGAAAGTCGGTCAGTTAACGTTTTACTTCGTACAAGAAAAGCTTTGTTTGTTTAAAGAAGAAGTTGATGAATATGTGAAATTTATCCATTCAAACAGATTTCATGAAAAGCGTAATTATGATATAAGCCACAAGCATTTGCCGGAGAAGTGGTCGGAACATAAGTATATTGGTATTCCATATCGTAAAATTGTTAAAGGGATTGTTCTTGCGCTTCGTCTAATGAAAAAAATAGACAAGATAGCATTGGGGCCAAGTGCACCGTTTCTTTGGCGAGAAATGCGAAAACGAAGGTACGCATCTATTGTTCCAGCAAAAGCTGGATATATGATACTTCCTCATCTTTGTTTAAACGAAATAGACCGGATTAGAATCGCCTTTCTTGAAGCGAAAGAGGATAAAAATACTTGGGTTGATATGAAAACAACATCCGATGGTTCTGATATTACAATTAAAGCATGCAAGAAGTGGGGGGTGATACAATGGCATGATTCAATAATGGCACTGAAGCAATACCCTCTTATAGAAATTAAAAGTATTGAAATGAAAAGATCCAAACCAATTCATAATGAAGGAGAGGAATTAACAAAAGCACAGTAAATCATATAGTTTTCTTGTCGAATATTCATTTGTTGCAATTATTTAGAGGAAGAATAAACTATAAGTCATGGCAAAGAAAAAGGCATCCGGCGAAAAGGCAGTGGTATCGGCAGGGAAGCCCTCAGCTTTGGTCGATACGAGGGTTATTTACTGCGGCGATAACCTCGAACAACTCAAAAAACTCCCCAATGAATGCGTTGACCTGATTTATATCGACCCGCCTTTTAACTCAAACCGCAACTACGAGGTCTTCTGGGGCGAGACAAAGGAAAAACGCGCCTTCGATGACCGCCACGCCTCAACGCAGGCCTATATCGAATTTATGCGTCCGCGCTGCGTAGAACTCCACCGTGTCCTCAAGAAAACCGGCTCATTCTATTATCACTGCGACTGGCACGCCTCACATTACGTCAAAATTATGCTCGACCAAATCTTTAGCGAAAATCAGTTTCAGAATGAAATAGTTTGGAAGCGGAGTAGTGCGCATAGCGACACAAAACAAGGCATGGCTCAATATGGGCGTATCTACGATTCCATTTTCTTCTACACAAAAAGCGATGAATGGACTTGGAACCCGCTGTATCAAGCATATGATGAAAATTACTTATCAGGAAATTATCGTAATACTGACCCCGATGGCCGACGGTGGAAATCTACCGATTTGACAGCCGCTAAACCAGGTGGCGATACAGACTATGAATGGAAAGGTAGAAGGCCAAGCAAGGGACGATATTGGGCTTACTCAAAAGCAAACATGGGAAAATTTGATTCCGAAGGCCGTCTCTATTATACAAGTTCTGGTTTGCCACGATTAAAGCAGTATTTGGATGAAATGCCGGGTGTTGCATTGCAAAATATGTGGATTGATATTCCACCCATTGCTTCGCAATCGGCAGAACGCCTCGGTTATCCAACACAAAAACCTCTTGCGCTGCTTGACCGCATAATCAAGGCAAGCTCGAATGAAAATGACATTGTCTTAGATGCTTTTTGTGGCTGCGGAACAGCACTGGTTGCGGCTGAAAATCTCAATCGCCAATGGATTGGTATCGACGTTTCTCCAACTGCCTGCCGGGTAATGGCAAAACGTCTGCGTGATGTCTGCAAAATCAAAGAGGATGAAAAGCTCTGGCGAATCGGTCGGGGCTTTGTCGTCCGAGACCTGCCCTGGAGCATCGAGAAGCTCCGCGAGCTTCCTCCGTTCGAGTTTGAGAACTGGGCCGTTATCGCATTGGGCGGTATTCCCAATAAGGCACAGGTCGGAGATATGGGTATAGATGGCCGAATCTATCCCGTCTCTGCTACGCCAAAGAAGAAGGAAGGCGAACTGGAATTTATGGATGTGTGGTATCCCATTCAGGTCAAGCAGAAGGACAAGGTGGGCAGACCTGAAATCGACAACTTCGAGGCCGTTATGATGCGAGAAGATAGAACAAAGGGGTTCTTTGTTGCGTTCGACTACTCATCCGATGCTATGAGTGAGATACAGTCGTTCTTCAAAAAGTCCGGCAAGAGCATAATCGCACTTACCGTCAAAGACATCCTCGACGAGCTAATCGCCTACAAACTGGCATAAGGAGAGTAAAATGCAAATGCCTGATGTACCAAATGTAGCTGTTGATTCAAATGGCAAAGTCAAAGTTACTGTTTGGGTTTACCGTAAACTTACAGAGGATGAACTTTGTTTGCATGTAATCACTTTTTTTTCGACACAAGAAAATCAAAGCGGGTTGTGAATATGATGTCTTAACAACCATTGGAGCAACCGAATGAAAAAAAAGTTAAAATCATCCGATGCAATAAAAATTATAACATTACGAACAAACATCATGAATAAACTAGATTTGGTCTATCCTTCAGGCTTATCTCTTAAAGATATCATGCAAATGAACCGCATCATTGATCCTTTTTATGATTGGGACTTGTTTAAAAAAGATATCGCATATTTAAAAGAGAAATGCTATATTACCTTCATTGATAATGATCCCAATTTAATGCAATCGACAGAACATAAAATAATTAAACTAACCGCAACCGGAAAAGAAATCGCCGAAGGAACTATAATCGATGAAGCTTTGGAAATAAGTTTTACATCTAATAATAATTAGGGACATCCTATTTTTTCTACCTTCAGCGGCAAATTCCGGGCAAAGAGGAAAAGGGGTCAGGAGCCTTTTTTCAGGGCGATTCAAAGACAAAACCGGCAGGGCAAAAAAACTTACCGCCATAAGGCGATAACGACAAATTTAACTCCGGCCCATGCCCTCCGTAGCTTTAGCGAAGGAGGGTTAATCTGGGTAACTTGCCCTTCGACCCCCCATACACACAAACGAGGGGCAAGTAGGGGCAAGTATCGTTTTCAACGTAATAATGAGGGTTTTTTCTCGAAAACCAAGGGCAAGTTGCATTTTTAGCGTCCAAATGAGGGGCAAGTACCGTTTTCAGCTCAAAAACGTACTCACGGTAAGAAACACAAAACCTGCTGGCTGATGACGTCGCCGAGGATTCGGGCGGGTGAGCCGGCGAGGTCGATTACCTTAATCACGTCGGCGTATTTAGTTTTGTCGGGCAGCAGCGAGGCAAGCTGGTTCGGCTGGGCGGCAAACCATTTTTCATTGAAGGCAAAACCCTTGTGGGAAGGGAAAATCGCGACGTAAAAGATGTCGGTCTCGACGAGGTCCTGGAAGAAGTGCGTTCCGAAAGATAAATCGGGAACGAGATTTGTTCCTTCGCAGGCCAGCTCGCCTAACACGGCGACGTTATTGATTTCCGAAAAGCTCACAGGCACGCCGAGCGAAGGGGTGGTAGTGCCCCAGCGTCCGGGGCCGAGAAGAAGAAGGCCGGTGTCTTCACGGTTGGTAACCTGTTTATTAAGTGCGCCGATAGCACGGGCGATGTCATATTTTTGCTGGTTGGGGACAGCTTCGTATTGTTTCGGGTCAACAAAAATAACGCGTTTGATGTCGGCGGAGATGGAGCCGCCCATAAAATATCCGTGGCAGAGAAACAGCAGCTTTTCCGCTTTTACGTCCGTGGGAATCGTGACGGCCGCACGTCGGCCCTTGGTTTGCAGGGGCCTGCACTGGAGCAGGTTTATCATCAGCTCGCCTCGCTCGGCCCTCGGCTTCGCCGCGAGGCGAGCGCGAGTCGAAGCGGGCTTGTCTTCTTTTGTGAAGTTGACCGTGAACTCGACATCGACGGGGTAATGGTAGCTGGTTTCGAGGCGTTTGAGAATTTTTTGCATACAGGGGACAAAATCGGTTTCTTTGAGGAGCTTTTCAAAGGTTACAAGCCAGTATTGTTTTTGCGCAAGCCGAAGCGATTTTGCCTTTTCGGACATTTCGTGGTCGGGCGTGGCGACAAGGTCGATTTTCAGGTCAATGTTTTTGCTCAGAAGCTCCTGAATAGGCACTGACGCCAGGCAGTTGTTCTGGATATCGAGCAGGTCAACGTAGTGCTGCGAGAATCTCCTTATGTCTTCCATATCAGCCAGAGGTCTCAGAAGCGGGGCGTCGAGAGCGATTGTTTGCGGGTAATCGTCTTCGACTCTTCCGACGGCGCGGGTTCCTAAGCCCAGGACCAATCGCACCATGCCGGCTTTCGGGTCGAGGTCGGGGTTCCAGACGAAGGTATTATAGGAAAGCGCGACGCCCGCCAAATCCGGGAAAAAGTAATTGTCGCGGTATGAGCCGGAGACACGCTGGACGAGCAGCGCCATTTGTTCATCCTGCTGGTCAAGCCCTCTTTGCAGGCGATATACTAATGCGTCGTCGCCCATTGTGCTTGCGTAAACTTCCCGCACTGCCGTTTCGAACCGGGCGAGTCGCTGTTCGGGGCTGCCCTGGTTGGCACAGAACAAGCTTGCGTATTTTCCGGCGAAGGCGTTGCCGAAGGCGTCTTCGAGCAAGCTGCTTGAGCGGACAATGATGGGTGACTGGCCGAAGTATTCTATCATTTGCTGGAACTGCTCTCGCACCTGGTCGGGGAATTTGCCTTTGAGCAGCCGGTCTCGGATTTCGGGGGCGACTTTGAAATAACCATCTTTGGTCTTTTGCTCCATAAGGAGCTTCCAGCAGTCGTTTTCGACGATGTAGGTATAGAAGACGTCCGAACCGACGTAAAATGAATCGTGCTGTTCGAGATGGCCTGCCAGGCCGAGCGAACGGTCGGATGAGACGATGTTGTTTGCGAGCAGCATACCGACTGCTTTTCCGCCTATGAAGCCGGTGCCGATTAGACGCTCTTCGATATTGATAAGGTCGTTTAAGGAAAAGTGCTTCTGGGCAAGGGCGAGAATTCTTTTTTCTTTACCAATCATTACCCTGCACAGGCGGTCAAGGGTTAGCTTTTTGTCCTGATTTGATGCTTCAGGAAGTTCGGCAACTTCCCTGGCTCTCATGAAAAGGCGGTCCCAGTAATCGAGCGTTCTTTCGGCGGGTTCGATACCCTGTTCGGATATTCGTGAAAACAGCCGGCTGGCGTCAACGCTGCTGGTGATGGGGACAAATTTCTCTTCCTGCTGCAAATGCGGAAGGAACATTGTGGGGGAATATCTTTTCCAGACCTTCAGCGGGTGAATATAAAAGCGGTCTTCGAGGTTATACAGGTCGAGAAGCAGTTGTGTTGTTTCGCGGATTCTGGCGATGGTTTTGAACGAGTGGTTATTTCGCAACAGCGCGAAATAGGCGATGGTGTCAAGCTCAAACAGGTATGGGCAGGTAATCATAAAGAAGTTGCCAATCATCAGGTCCGTTGCCCAGGCGTTTAGCAGGTCGGAGAGGCAGTCAAAGACGTAATGAGCGCCGATGCCCTGTTCGGAAATAATGCTGTGGACCTGCGCGGAGAATAATTCGAAGCCGCTGTGCGCGTCGAGATTGAAAATCTGGATGCCCGGCGCCGGCTTAAGAAGCGGCTCGTGGCTGGCGAACCGCATATAGATTACCTTGTGGCCATTGGCGATGGCGGTTTTTATATAGGGATTTACGAAGGCGGCGAAATCCTCGATGCCGTCAACCTGCCAGACGACGTTATCGCCCTTGCGAAGCTGGTTAAGTATGGCGTCGAGCCCCGAAAGACCAGTGCTAACCTGTTCAGGCATAAGTCCGTCCTTTCCGGATTTTGGCTGGTTGTCCGTAATCCCGGATTTTGACAAGTTATATCAAGGCGAAAGTCAGGGTTGCCTTTCGTCAGGCGATTGTTAGAATAAGCAAAACTTATGCAATCGCCTGTGGTTAAACTTATAGTAGCATATTTAAGGATAATACTAATCGTTGGCAATGCAAGTGCAAGATTGTTTGTTTAATATGGTTCATCAAGGGGACTTATAATGCACATAGAAACGTTGATGATGTTTTGCGATTTGGTAGCGCTGCGGAGTTTTTCCAAGACGGCGGACAAACATATGGTAAGTCAGTCGGCGGTTTCGCAGCAGGTGGCTCAACTGGAAATCGAGCATAAGTGCCAGTTGCTTAATCGTCAAAAAAGGCCGCTGGAATTGACGACGGCAGGAGAGATTTTTTACCGGGCCGCAAGGGATATGGTGGACAGGTACGAATTGCTCAGGAGTGAGATGAACACGCTGAAGCAGGCGGCACAGTGCAGGGTGAACGTCGGGGCGATTTACAGTATCGGGATGCACACGCTGCCGGAGTATCTCAAAAAGTTTATGGTGAAAAGGCCGAACGTCAATGTCCACGTGGAATACTTTACCGCGGACAAAATTTACGAGATGGTGCTGGCGGGCGAGCTGGATATCGGTCTTGTGGCGGTGCCGAGGAGGGATAAGCGGCTGGAGGTCTATGATTTTGAGGATGAGCCGCTGGTCCTGGCGTGCAGTCCGAAACATCCGCTGGCGGCACAATCGCATATCGATATTCATAAACTTCAGTTTGAGCGATTTATCAGCTTTGAAGATGGTGTCCCGACGCGTGTATGGATAGACGGTATTTTCCAGCGATACAATATAGTCATAAGGCCCGTGATGGAATTTGACAACGTCGAGACGGTCAAAAAGGCGGTTGAGATAAATTCGGGCGTCAGCATCCTGCCTCGCCCGGCGATGTTGCAGGAGCTTACAGCAGGTACGATAAAGGCGATTGAATTTGAAAACGAGAGGTTTGTGCGTCCGACGGGGATTCTTGTTCGCAGGGACCGCGTCATCAGCCAGGAGACGCGATACCTGATAGACCTTCTCCGGAAAAAATCATAAGAGGATTCACCGCCGAGCCCGCAGAGGCCGCGGAGGAAAATTAAAAAATAAACTCTGCGTTCTTTGCGGTCTCGGCGGTAAGAGTTATCCAGATTTATGCGAATTAAAGGGGTAATATTTGATTTGGATGGGACGATAACGCAGCCGTTTTTTGATTTTGACGCGATTCGTCTTGAGATGGGTTTCCCAAAGGATGCCGGGCCGATTTTAGAGTTGATGGAAAAGATGACGCAGGAGCAGCGGGAGGCAGCGGAGAGGATTTTACATTCTTATGAGGAAAAGGCGGTCGCAGAATCGACATTGAACCCCGGCGCAAAAGAAACACTTGAAGAATTGCGAAGGAGAGGAATACTTATAGGCATATTGACCCGCAATAAGAAAGATAATGCCTTTGCGGTTGCTAAAAAGCATGGCTTGAAATTCGACGCGGTTGTGGGCAGAGAGGAAGGGCCGGTAAAGCCCGACGCGTTTGGTGTTTTGCATCTCTGCGAGAAGTTCGCGATTATGCCGCAGGAGTCGCTTGTCGTTGGCGATTATCTTTTCGATTTGCTATGTGCCAGGGCTGCGAAAGCGGTTCCCGTGCTGTTAAAAAATCATCACAAGGCCGACGAATTCGCAAAGCACGCCGATTTTGTTATTGAAAATATCGCTGGTTTACTCAAGATTATCGACGGAAAGAAAGGAAACTCACCGCGGAGCTCGCGGAGACCGCAGAGAAAAAATAAAAATGTATAAAAACTGTATGTTAAAATCGCTGGTCGGTTTGATGATTGTTGTCGGGATGTGCGGTCAGGCATCTTGCGCGGAGCGAACGGCGGGTGACGCTAATACAGGAAAATTGGGGACTGTCCCTATTTTAATGGGGGATGTGAATTATATATCGAGTGTTCTGGATGGTCTTAGACAAAAGACAAGCCAGTTGCGGTCATATCAATGCGAAGTCAATTACCTTTTCAGCCAGCCGGTGCTCGAATCGAAAACGCTGCGAACAGGAAATCTGTATTACGCCCGGCTTGGCAATGGCTCAAAGCTGCGGATAAACTTCGACACCCTCACACAGGATGAAAATCCTCAGCAGAAATACGGCGAGCAATATATCTTCGATGGCCAATGGCTGACGCATATCGACTACCAGATTAAGCAGGTGCAGAAGAGGCAGTTGGCCGAGACGAATGAGCCGACCCGCCAAACAGACGGCGGGCAAGTTGACGCGTTTGAGTTAGCCAAGAGGAATTTCCCGCTGATTGGCTTCGATAAGACGGAAGATTTGCAGCAGCAGTTCGATATTAACCTCGTTGGCGAACCAAACGGATTAACGCACCTGCATTTGAAGGTCAAGCCGGATTCGCAATACAAGGACGATTACAAATCGGTCGAGGTCTGGATTGATAAGCAATTAATGCTGCCTGCGAAAATCTCAGCGGTCTCTACCGATGGTGATATTTACGAGATAAGTTTTGCCAAGCCGAAAGTTGACGAGCCGATTAATGAAAAGGTCTTTGAATGGATAATTCCCGACGGCTTCGGCAAGCCGGAGATAATACCGCTGAAGGCAGATAAATTATGAGCGAAAAAGAATTGGAAGAAAGATATTCCGCTCTAAAGGCCAAAGTTGTTAAAAGAAAAGACAGTTTCAACGCGTTTATCCAGATGCTTGAAACCGAGACAAACTGGCTGACGAGCCCCGCAAGCACACGATTTCACCTCCACGAAGGGAAAGGTCTGCTCCGCCATAGCGTCGGCGTAGCCGAGAACCTGCTGAAATTCCGCGATTTTCTTGCCCCGCAAATCCCTGACGAAAGCTGTGTAATTGTCGGATTGTTTCACGACGTCGGCAAAGTCGGTGTGCCGGGAAAGCCGCTCTACATAAAAAACGAAAATGAATGGGAGGTTAAAAAACGGGGTATCGCTTACAAAATCAATCCTGAAGTTGTTCAAATGGGTCTGGCTGCCCGCAGTTTGTATCTTGTCTCAAAGTATATTCCCTTGTCCGATGCCGAAGCACAGGCGATACTCTACCATGATGGCCAATACGTCGAAGACAACAAATGTGTTGCCCATAAAGAGGAACCCTTGACTCTTCTCGCCCATTGGGCGGATTACTGGACAGCGCATATTTTTGAAGAAGGAAGGACCTTGAAATTTGAACCTTAGTGCCATAATTAGAAATATTTAGTTAGTGACATTTTTTTAAAGTAAAAGGAGTATAAATATGTTCTATATAGAAGGCCGCAAGGTAAGGGTATTAACGGGACAACGTGGAAAGGCCGACAGAGCAAAATCACAAACCGTCAATATTTGCACAAAAGACAACCGGATAGGACAGTACGACTATGTATACAGACTTTATTCTCCGTATTTTACCAGCGAGGAGGAATGTAAGAACTTTCAAACCGTAGAATCCTGCGGGATGTATCTTAAGAAAAAATATCATGCAAAAGAGGAAAGGTCTCCTGATAAGGGCGAAGATATCGGAAAAGACGAATCTGCAACTGGGCCAATAGTTAACAAGATGGTTTCGCCTTCTTCGTGGGATGAAAAGATAGCCAAGGTAGTTGAGGAAACTATCGACCAATTTGTTTGTGAGTTCCTCGAATTTCCCTATCTCCATCGGCGTGAACACTCAATTCATTGTGAGTTGTATAGGTTGCTGTATAGTCGGCGTATTTTGAGTGGTCATCATCCAATGGGAAAATGGTTTTCTCAGCTCATTCATAAAGAATGGCCGGAGTTTTCCCCAAGATGCGACAAATCCCAAAGGGGTACAATAGACTTGTGCATAATTTCACCAGAAAGATTAAAAAACTGCTCTTGGAAGGAATTTATTGACGGTAAAATTGTTCCATCTATCGGGATTGAGATAGGTCTTGATTATAGCTCGAAGCATCTGAGAAATGATCTGAATAAATTATCTAATAGTCCCATTAACTTCGGATATGTTATTCATCTTGTTAGGCATAATTACAGTGATGATTTCGAAATAGTTGAGAAGCTTATTTTGCAAGCTGCTCAAAAAGTAAAGACAGCGTACGCTAGATTAACAGATAATAAGGTCTTTTATAAGATGATAAATGATAACGAAATTAAGAAGGAATTAATTGATGGGCTACAAAAATAATAAATAAACTTGAAAGGATTAGCGATGTCTAAGGGAGTAGTGATTTATTATTCGAGAAGCGGCAATACAAAGCAGATGGCGGATATGATAACCAAGGCGATGAACGAAGGCGGGCTGGAGACGGACTGCAAAGAAATCGCCAAAGTCAAAGTTGACGACCTGCTCAAGTATGACGCGATAGTGATTGGTTCGCCTACTTATTATGGGGGAATGGCGGCGCAGATTAAGCAACTGATTGACGATGCCGTGGTCAAGCACGGGCAATTAGATGGCAAGGTCGGGGCGGCCTTCACAAGCGCAGCCAATATCGGCGGGGGCAACGAGACGACGGTTTTGAGTATCCTTCAGGCGATGCTTATCAATGGGATGGTTGTGCAGGGCGACCCGCAGGGCGACCACTATGGGCCGGTATCGATAGGCAAGCCCGACCAGAGGGTCGAGAAGCTTTGTGCCCGCTGGGGCAAAAGAATCGCGGAGTTGACCAAAAAACTGGGCCATTAGCCAGCTTGTGGGGATAGCGGTTTTTTTTGCAAAATCGCCGATTTTCTTTGACAACTCGTTATTGTATAGTTAAGTTTCAGGCATCCGAAGCTTGAAAACGAAAGAACTTTAACCACATAAGTGGAGGACTATTCGATGCAAGAGTACGAAAACCTGAAAGTGCTGGTAGCAGAAATTGAAGCAGACATTAGCAAGGCCGAGGGTGGAAACAAGGCCGCAGGGACGCGGGTTCGCAAGCAGATGCAGGGTATTAAGCAGGCGGCCCAGTTAGTTCGCAATAAGGTCCTGGAAATCAGAACAACGCAGTAGGAACAGTATTTAGAACGCCGGATTTGGCATATATCGGCCTGTGATGCGCGTAACCGGTATCATGCGGGCCGACTAACGGATAGCAATTGCGCCAAGTCCCTATTCTCAGGGGTTTAATAATGCCGCCGCCGCTATTATTCGATTTATCGAAGATAAACCTCGCTGGCAAGCCGATTTTCAACAGGGATGACATCCTCAAGGTCAATCCCCAGAATTACGAGATGCAGCAGCTCGATGGTGTGCTCTGGCATGACAAGCCCAATATGTTTGTGCTTGGCTACAAGGACGTAACCGACAAGGAGTTCTGGATTCGCGGGCACATACCGGGAAGACCATTGATGCCGGGGGTGATTATGGTAGAGGCAGCAGCCCAGTTGCTCAGCTTCTTTGTCAGAAAGATTATGGGGGAGCAGGGCTTCATTGGCTTTACCGCTATTGACTCGGCCAAGTTTCGCTCAACCGTCGAGCCGGGCCAGCGGCTTTTGCTCCTGGGTAAAATAACAAAATTCAAGCCGGGCAGGATATACGACGCCTATATCCAGGGGATGGTCAACGACAAGATGGTCTTCGAGACCGAGGTATCCGGTATGGCTGTTTAAGGCATTAAGACCGCCAAAGTGATAATTGATTATTGATAAGTGATAATTTGAGGACGAGCGGTCAACGTGTCAGTCGATTGCAATAATCAATAATCATTCATCAATAATCAACTAAAAGCGTCCTCTGCGGTGAGTTTCAGAAAGGAATTGTTGAATGACACAGGATGAACAGGTATTGGTAGTTCAGCGCAAGGTTTTTGAAAGCGCAGGCGCGTTCAATGGCCTTGCGATGGATACACAAAAGTATCTCGACAAGCTTTTCGCCCCGGGCGTTCCGCGTTTTATGCCCAGGCCACAAGCCGAAAAAGACCCATCCTTTAAGCAGCTCATCCCTTATGTGATTATGACCTGCAACGGCAAATACCTCAGCTATGTTCGCGGCAAACGCGCAGGCGAAACCCGTCTTGTCGCCAAACGCTCAATCGGCATCGGGGGCCACATAAACCCGATTGATGCTGATAATAGTTCTCTATTTGCTTACTTATTCGAAAATTATCTTACCGCTGTGCAGCGAGAGGTAGCCGAGGAGGTATCGGTAGAAACGAACCACTCCGATAAAATTGTCGCACTTCTCAATGACGATTCAAATGAGGTTGGCCAGGTGCATCTGGGAATCGTTCATTTGTGGACTTTGGATGAGCCAAAGGTTAGAAAAGAAGAGCAAATGATTACGCAGATGGGCTTTATGAGTATCCCTGAATTGCAGGAGGTCCGGGATACTATGGAGACCTGGTCGCAAATCTGCTTCGACGGCCTAGCTGATATGGCTGAAAACGCGTAGTCAACTACTAAGAGCCTATCCTAATAACCGCTGAATTGCCGATATATTCAGAGGTTGTAATGCCTTTGAAGGGATTCAGGGATGAAAAAAGCAAAGAACCGATACA
>Ga0315294_10004122_pt1 | contig 15835 bp, 11 predicted proteins | sample YL17G13_40_MG_FD_203626 | JGI IMG/M metagenome (GOLD analysis project Ga0315294, IMG submission 203626) | Sediment microbial communities from Yellowstone Lake, YNP, Wyoming, USA - YL17G13_40 | ecosystem: Environmental > Aquatic > Freshwater > Lake > Sediment | place: USA: Wyoming | collected... | reverse complement strand
GCCCACTTGGCGAACATCCATGCGCAGGCTGCAACCAGCGCACCCCAAATAGCCGCCTTCGAATTTACCTTTGCGTTCGGCATAAGCATATACAGCGCGAATAAGCCAGCAAACGCAATAGCGAACGGCACAACCGGTCCTATATAAGTAAAGATACTTTTACTAAGATGGCCGGCGATGCTGTAGCGGGCGTTGACATAAACCGCAACTCCGAACAGCAGCGGACCCAGCGTCAGAAAGGTCCAGTAATTGGTTATCCTTCTGATAAGGTTACGGCCGCGGCTGACACCCCATATAGTGTTGAACGAATTTTCAATAGTGCTTAATAGCGCGATGGCAGCCCATATAATAAATACGCAGCTGATAACAGTAATTGAGCCTTTGTTCAGATTACTATAAAAAGCGGTTGTAAATTCATCGATTTTCTGCGCGAGAGTAATTTTATCGGTTGGATTGTTTGGGTCGACGGGATACTGGACGTTTTTAATGAAAGTCTGTTCGTAGAAAAAATTTCTTAACGGTGCACCCAGGTCTTCAAAGGCGCCGAGAGAATGGAAAATCAGAAGCATCACAATCGCAAGCGGCACGATGCCGAATATCGTATTATACGAGAGAATAGAGGCCTGCTGGTCCGCCCTGTTTTTGTACAGCAGTTTTATACATTGAGGCCAAAGTCTTATCTGAAAAAATATAAAGTGCGTGAATTTTCCCAGCTTGTCCGTCGGTTCGGATAATAATTTCCTGAACATAACTTATTCCTTTTTAAATATTTTTTCCAAGCCTTTTTCTATTTGTTTTTCGAGTTCTTGGCGAGCCTGGTCTTCGAGAAGTTTTCCCACATCAATCTGCGGTTTGTCAACAGTGCCTTTCAGCGGCAGCATAATTCTCTGGCCATTGTGCGTCCAGGGCAGCGTAACGGTCATCCGCATAGATTTGTCGAGACCGATACGGCCGCTGAAATTAACAGGTTTGTCATTAAAGTTCATCTGCATATTGTCGTATTGCAGGATGCCGTCTGCAAGCACAAATCGGGTCGGCAGGACGGTTATTGTCGGGTCAGATGAAACGCCTGTGAGCTGTATAATCTGGCGCAAAAGCGATGATGCGCCGAGATGCATATTTTCAATTGATAAAGTGCCGGTAATTGCAATTGCGTTTTTGCGGCCCTTTTCAAGCGGTATCGCGAGTTTTTCACAATCAAAATTCAAAATACCCGTGATATCGGTTGCATCGGCAAAGACAGGATTGACATATCTTAAAAGGGTGTCGCTCGTTTGCTGAGTAATCTGAATTCTGTCGAGTATTTTGAGAACGTTGGGAGTTTTGAGCATAGGGGGGCTGTCTGCGAGATTTGCGGTTGCTGCGAAATTGAGTTTGCCATTATTGACGGTTGTGGTAAATGGCGCGATAGTCATAAGGCCGTTGTCAATCTTTACGTTGAAATCGCTTTTGCCGAGATTCAGTCCCATATATTCGGCGGTGTCAAAACCGAAGGTTGTTTTTGCGTTAAGATTGGCCTTGAACTGCTGCGGTGCATTTTTCGGCCAGGTGATTGAGAACCACAGCGAATCACTTCTTTTGCCGGTTGCAGAAAGACCATGCGGCATAAACGGCGAAATGATTGAACTTGCCGCCGCGAGGTCATAGTCAGCCTTGAAATCGCCTTCGGTTTTTGTATTTGCTCCGAGGTCGGCATTGGACAGGCTGCCTGAAATTTTTATTTGAGGGCTGACTATGCTGAGCTGCGGTATGTTATAAATTTTCTGGGCGGTGTCGAATTTGCCTGCAAAGGATATAGTCATATTCGGCTGAGTAAAAGTTTCCCTGCCGGGCGAGGAGATTTTGAGATTTTCCACAGACATCTGTTTTGTGGATGCCTCGATAATATCGCCGGTTTTACTGAAGGCTAAATCGCCGCGGGCAAAACCTGCGAATTGAGAGCCGGGGCTTATCCCGCCGAACTCGGTCAGGTAGGGCATAAGTTTTTCAAGCTCAACCGCCGCCTTTGCGTTAAACTGCAGCGGTCCGACGGTGTTTTTGCCAAGAGGCATTGTAAGGTTGCTGATATTTATTGTTCCAAACGATGCGGAAGTGTCCGCTGTTTTGATATAGAGCTGCTTTTGGTCGATGTCGGTCTGGAAATCAAAACCTGCTGTTGCCGAAGACTCAGAAAGGATTGTGCCGTCCGGCATCGTTATTGCTATGCTGTTTAAAGATGCACTGCCGGTGCTTGCAAAAATTCTGTTTACCAGCGAGCCTTTGCCGATGAGCTGAGCTGAGCCGGAAAGCTGCGGCTTTATCTCAAAGAACTGGCCGACGTCCGACTGCATTTTGGCAAGGTCCAAATCAGCAGTGTAATTCATATTGTCGGTTGTGCCGGTAAGCTGCGCCTTTACAAAAGATGAGTCGATAAGCAGCTTTTCGACTGTTACGACCTGTTTTTGCGAGACGATTTTTGCATCAACCTCGATAGGCTTTGAGAGGATTATCCGTTTTACCGGGAATTTTCCTTCGAGCGCCCAGAGTTTGACTTTGCCGGCGACTGTTCTTGTGCCGTTCTGCGCTGCGGTGTTTATATTACCGCTCAGTCTGCCGTAATTGATGTCGAAATCCTCTTTGAATTTCGCAATGGTCTTTATCTGTTTAAAAGTTTTGGCAACATCGCAGTCAAACTCGGCCTGCAGGGTGTCGGGAGAATCGGCTTTCAAAAAGTCCTCAAGACTGCGGAGCGTTTTGGGCACCGTTCCTTTTACATCGGCAGTCAAGCCGTCAGTTTCGACTTTGAGCCGGTCGATGTTTATTGCCTTTTCGGTTGTGTTGAGTTTTATATCCGTCTCGAGTTTCGAAGTTTGGAGTCTGTCGCCTTTGAGGAAAGAGCCGGATATATCGAGATTGCTTGCGTTGATTGTGCCCTGAAGGTTTTCGAACCGACCTTTCTGCATCTGAGCATCTATGTCGGCGGTAACTGTGCCTGCTGCTGATACATTGACATCCAGCACTGCAAACAGAGGAGACAGTGTTGAGAGCTCAAGGTTGTTGACTTCTATAGAAAGCTCGCCTGTAGCATCTGCCAGAGACCATTGCTTTTTGGGAGTTTTCACCTGGCCGGCTGCTGCGATGTCGGAGACCTCATTTGCGCCGGCGACCGTCATCGAAATATCAAAACTGCTTTTGCTGCCCAGAGGTCTTAATGCGATTTTGCTGTTTATATTCTTCAGCTCCAGTGTCTGCATTATCTGATTTGCATTTGGCGCACTGATTTTACAGTTGCCGTCGTTTATCGTTAAATTGAGCCAGTCTATCGGAAAAACCGGTACAGCCGGTTTTGTACCGATTTGTTTTGCTGTTGTTACTGTTTTTGCCTTTTGCCTGCGGCTGTCAATTGTTACGGAAACATAAGGTTTGTCTATTGTTGCTTCGTCAATCTCCACCTTTCCGCCAATAAGTGCAAGATAACTGGGACGGGCGGCAATCTGTTCTGCGGTCAGTTTTGTGGTGCCCGTTTTGTTCGTAAAGTTCAGCTTGTCGGCCTTTAGTCCTGCAAACCAGCCCATCGAAAGAGAGTCAATATCCACTCTGCCGTCAATGGAGCTGTTTATCCTGGCGAGGATTAAATTCTTTCCGCTGTCACTCGACAGATACGCCGGCACTGCAAAGAAAAGAATTGAGAAAAATATGCCCAGAAAAAACAGCATCCACAGAAAGACCTTCTTTAAGGAAATTTTCGAGCCGGCCTTTTTTTGTAAATTTTCTTCGGTCTGCATAGTCCCCTCCGAAAGAGAATCAAAAATAAAAAATCAAAATTATGGAAACCCGACAGGTCGGGATGTTTTTTAATCTTTCATAATTTCATCTGATTTTGCCTTTACGGCGTGGTCTGTTTTGTCGGTGAATTCCCTGGTCAGGTCGTCAATAACTTTTTTGCCGTGTTCGCGGTCGTCTTCGGTGATGGTCTTTGCCTTTTCTTGGTCTTCAAGTTTCTTATTGGCGTCCCTGCGTATGTTACGAATGCTGACCTTTGATTGTTCGCCGAGCTGTTTTGCCTGAGCGGCAAGCTGTTTTCTCCTTTCCTGAGACAGGGGCGGAATATTGAGCCTGACTATCTTGCCGTCGCTAATCGGCGCAATGCTCAGGTCGCTGTTTTTAATCGCCTTTTCGATTTCCTTTACCGAGGCAGGGTCAAAGGGCTTTATCACTATCATACTTGCCTCGGGTGCAGAAAGCGCCGCAAGCTGCTTGAGCGGCGTCGGCGTTCCGTAATAATCCACCTTGATATTTTCAACAAGGCCGGTCGAAGCTCTGCCTGTTCTGACGGATTTAAATTCGCTGAGCAGAAAATCAAGCACCTTTTCCATCATGTCTTTATGTTCGCTGATTATTTTCTGTGTCGGCATAGCGTCCTCCTGCGGACTAACAGATAATGGTGCCTATTTTTTCACCGAGAATCGCTTTGGTTATATTGCCTTTCTGAAAGATATTCAGCACAATAATCGGGATTTTGTTTTCGCTGCACAAACTTATTGCCGAATGGTCCATAACCTTGAGATTCCTGTTGAGCACATCCTGATAAGACAATTTATCGAAGAGCTTTGCTCTGGGATTTTTAATGGGGTCATCGTCGTAAACGCCGTCAACCTTCGTTGCTTTGATAAGCACATTGGCGTCAAGCTCGGAAGCACGCAGCGCCGCACAGGTATCAGTTGAGAAGAACGGATTTCCCGTGCCTCCTGCGAGAATTGTAACCCTGCCCTGCTCGAGATGTCTTATTGCTCTTCTGCGGATAAAAGGCTCGCAGATGGCTGAAACTTCTATTGCACTCAACACGCGAGTCGGCTGACCCATTTTTTCAAGGGTTTCCTGCAGAGCGCAGGCATTGATGACGGTGGCGAGCATTCCCATATAATCAGCCGTATGTCGGGGAATCTGACTTTTCCGGCTGAATGTTTCGCCTCGCAGGAAGTTTCCTGCTCCGACAACGACAGCAATTTCAGCGCCGAGCTTTTGTATCTGCATTATTCGTTCAACCAGCGAAGTGAGCTGCTCGCCGTCGATGCCGAACCCGCCGCTTTTGCAGAAACTTTCGCCGCTGAGCTTGAGCAGCACACGTTTATACTTTAAATCACCCATTGCTGTTCCTGTCCTTTCATTGCTGGAAAGATATAAAATAAGCACCGGGCCTTACCGATGCTTATTATATTATCCGATGGCGAAACGCACAAATCTTTTTATCTTCGCAGTTCCGCCGGCTGCCTTTGCGGCATCGGCAAGGACCTTCTGCACAGGGACTTTCTCATCTTTCACAAAGCCCTGCTCCAGCAGGCAGTTATCGGCAAAAAACTTTTTTATTTTGCCGTCAACAATTTTTTCAACGATATTGGGAGGCTTGTTTTTTACCTGTTCGGCGGCGATGGACCTTTCGCGCTCAATTATCTGGGCTGAAATGCCCGACTGGTCAAGCGCAAGCGGATTGACGGCAGCGATGTGCATTGCAATATCTTTGGCAATAAGTCTGAACTGCTCGTTGTCGGCAACGGCCTGCGAACTTGTCTCAAACTCGACCATTACGCCTATTTTGCCGTTGAAGTGGACATAAGTGGCAATAAGGCCGAGGCCGGAAAGTTTGAATCCGGCATAATCGCCGACCTCGGTCTTTTCGCCTGTTTTGCTGACACATTCGGTTACAATGTCGGAGAATTTTTTGCCGTCTTTGACGGTATTGAGCAGATTATCAATGCCGTCTGCGGCATTGCAGGCGAGCAGATAATTCTTCATCGCATCGGCAGCGGCGATAAAGGCATCGCTTTTTGCAACAAAATCAGTCTCGCAGCAAAGCGTTGCTATCGCAGAATCTTTCCCGTCAGGGCCTGTAACGCATATCACCGTGCCCTCTGTCGTTTCTCTGTCGGCTCTTTTTGCAAGCGTCGCCAGACCCTTCTTGCGGAGTACCGTCATCGCCTCTTCGATATTGCCGTTAGTTTCTTGCAGGGCCTTTTTGCAGTCCATCATTCCCTGACCGCTCATCTTGCGAAGTTTTGAAACTATAGCCGATGAAATTTCCGCCATTGTTTTATCTCCTGTAATTAATCGTTAAAAGACAGTTGAAAAACCTGCATATACAAAACGACCCCTCTTCTTGCTTTCGCAAGAAAGCACAGGGGCCGATATGCCTGCATTATCAGTCCTGAGAAGTCTGCGGCGTTTGCTGTGACTGGGAAGGAGACTGCGGTTCGACAACGGCTTGGCCGGCGCCATCGGTGCTGGGCACAGGTGTTTCCTTGGTCGCCCTGGCAAGTGAACGCCGTCGGCCGCGAGACCTTCGCGATAATTCATCATCCCTTGCAACAGTTTTGTGCATCGTTTTGCCTTCGGCAACAGCGGCGGCAAGTTCGCCGATTATTATCTCTATCGCCTTTACCGAATCATCATTGCCGGGAACGGCAACATCAACCAAATCAGGGTCGGAGTCGGTATCAATTATTGCTATCGTAGGAACTTCCATTTTTTTTGCTTCGCGCAGGGCGAGCGTCTCTTTGCGAGCATCAACAACAACTATCGCGCCGGGTATCTGATTCAGTTTGCGAATACCTTCAAGATTTGACTTGATTTTGCGAAGCTCACGCTTCAAAGTCGAAGCCCTTTTTTTGCTTTCAGCCTCTATCGAGCCGTCATTCGCCATCGACTCAAGCTCTTCAAGGCGCTGAATACGAGAATGAATAGTCCTGAAATTCGTCAGCGTTCCGCCAAGCCAACGAGTGGTAACATAGTGCATACCGGTTGATTCGGCAGCCGACTTCACAGCCTTTTGAGCCTGGCGCTTGGTGCCGATAAATACAATATCTTTACCCGATGCTACCACGTCAGAAAGGAGTTTTTTAGCCAGGATTATCCCTTTAAGCGTCTCACGAACATTAATAATATGAATCATACCGCGGCGAGCGTAAATGTACGGTTTCATCTTCGGATTCCAGCGACTTAGGGCATGACCGAAATGAATACCTGCATTTATCAGGTTACGAGCCAAATCATTTGCCACTAAAGACAACCTCCAATATCAAAACTTCTATTCTTTTATTTTCTAAGTTCGGTTCATACGGCGAAACGCAAAGTTCGAGGACAGAATACCTTACTGTCCGGCGCCTTTGCTGTCAAGATTTTTTGTCCGGTTTAACACTATGCTGCAAAGAGCCTCTTTTTGGCGGTCTTTTGGCTGGAAAAGGAGAAAAAGTTTGTTTTTTCAGCTTTTCAGATAACATATATTAGAGACTATAATTTTGTCTTCAGTATTCTGAATCTCTGCCGTTTTTTGGGAATTTTAACCAATAGCGCTGAACTATGAAAACAGGTCTGAAATACACAATTTTTAGAACCAAGTGGGGTTTTTTCGGACTTTTGGCCGATAGCAAAGGTCTTCTGCGAACGGTTTTACCTATGAGAAATTATAAGACAGTCAAAAAATACCTACTGGTCGGTACGTTTCAATCTGCCAAGAAGGATAAGGCTCTTTATTCTGAACTACAGAAATTCATAAAATGTTACTATAAAGATGGTTATGTTGATTTTGGAAAAGTACCACTGTCTATAAGTCACCCTCGATTAGGAGATTTTGCCCTTAAAGTCCTTAAAGTCTGCAAAGCTACCCCGCTTGGCAAAACGATAACATACTCACAGCTTGCGGAAAAAGCCGGATTACCCAAAGCAGCAAGGGCGGTTGGAAATATCCTTGCAAAAAATCTGCTGCCTTTGATTATTCCGTGCCATAGGGTTATCCGAGCCGATGGCAAAATAGGCAATTTCAGCGCACCGGGCGGCGGCAAAATGAAAAAGAAAATGCTCGAACATGAAAAGGGTTTAGGGTATAGGATTTAGGGTTTAGAAAAAATTGCGGTAAGGAATTTAAGAATGAATGCGATTAGGAAAATAACAACTGAAAATGCACCTGCTGCGATAGGGCCTTATTCGCAGGCTGTTGCTGCAGGTGATATGATTTATCTATCGGGTCAGATTGGACTTGAGCCCAGGAGCGGCAAACTTGTCGATGGCGGAATTATTGGCGAGACAAGAGGGGCACTCGAAAATATTAAGGCTGTTCTGCTTGCGGCAGGAAGCAGCCTGACGAAGGTTGTATCTGTGAGCGTCTATCTTGCCGACATAAATGAATTCTCAGAAATGAACGAAGTTTATACAGGTTACTTTAAAGAACCTTATCCTGCACGCACAATGGTTGCGGTAAAACAGCTTCCCAAAAATGCGAGGATTGAAATTTCTGTTGTTGCAGTTAAATAACCACGAAGGCCCAAAGTTTATTGGAGATTTAAGATTTAAAATTTGCGGGATCTGACTTCGCACATTCGTGCTACGATGGACAGGCTGCCTGCGGCGGGAATCTTTCGGCTGAGTTTGAAAAGAAAAAAGGATAGAATTTTGGCAAGCAGCGAGGAATTGTAACATAATAAATTTTTAGAACGGATTTATTGATTTAAACCCGGATTTTCCTGAGCCAAAAAATCATCTATTAGGAGACACTAATGGCCTCATCAAGTAACGCTGACCTCGACGTGAGCAAAATACCGCTTTATCAGCCCAGACATTTCGTGCCGCCCGATATCGATTTGACGACGACTACCGAGGTGTGTGCGCTGTATCAGAAACTTGCGGATATGCCCATAAATTCGTGGGCAGATATGGAAGCATTTCTGGTCGATTGGTCGGAGCTGGAAAGCGTGGTCAGTGAGCACGCCGTAGTGCTTTGCATTCGAATGACATGTCAGACGGATGATTTGACCCGCGGTGAGGCTTTCAGACATTTCACGCAGCAGGTGCTGCCGGCGATTAAGCCGCTGGAACACCGGCTAAAAGCCAAGCTCGTTTCGTTCTACGATACCACCGCGCCGCCCAATGACCGTTATGTTGTCCTCATCAGAAATGCCCGTGCGGATGTTGAATTATTCCGCCAGGAAAACGTCTTGCTCCAGAAGCGTGAAGATGCACTGATTCAGGATTATCAAACGGTATGCGGTGCGATGATGGTAGAGTTTCAAGGCCGGCAGTTCACTATGCCGCAAATGGGCCACAAACTGGCCGAGCCGGACAGGGCTCTGCGCGAAGCCGCCTGGCGAGCGGCAACCCAGCGACGGCAGCAAGATACCGGTCGCCTCGATGATATTTTCGACGGGATGATAGCGTTGCGACACGAGATAGCTCTCAACGCCGGTGAGCCTAATTATCGCGATTATAAATTCAAGGAATGGCATCGCTTCGACTACACGCCGGACGACTGCAATTGCTATCACAATGCCGTTATAGAAATAGCAGTTCCAGCGTTTGGCAGGATTTTGCGGCATCGCCAACAAGCAATGCATCTCGATACAACGCGGCCCTGGGATTTTTTCCCGGTACAGCCTGCCGACCCCTACGGCCGGGCGCCATTGCACCCCTTCACGCAGGTCGAAGACCTTGTTAGCGGCATACGAAACATCGTGCGCCGGCTCAATCCGGATTTTGGCCGGCTCATCGCAGAGATGGATGCGCTCGGATTGCTGGATTTGGCCAGCCGAAAGGGCAAAGCGCCGGGAGGTTATCAGGAGTCTTTAGAGGAACGCCGGCAGCAATTTATCTTTGGCAACGTTGTCGGCAGTAATGATGATGTGTATCTGCTGCTGCACGAGGGAGGTCATGTGTTTCATGCGGCAGCCTGTCGTGATGAACCGCTGATGGCGTATCGACGACATGCACCGATTGAGTTTTGTGAGGTAGCCTCGCAGGGGATGGAGTTGCTTGGCAGCCGATACCTGGATGAGTTTTACAACGCGGCAGATGCCCGGCGGGCCTGGCGCGAGAGGCTGGAGCACATTGTTTACGGCCTCATCTGGGTCGCCAACGTTGACGCGTTTCAGCATTGGATTTACGAACACCCTCGGGAGGATCGCCAGGGGCGTCACGAAGCGTGGGTACAGATTAACCAGCGTTTTTTCGGACAGTTCTATGACTGGTCGGGACTGTCGGAGTATCGTGCGACGGCGTGGCACAAGCAGCTGCATATTTTCCAGGTTCCGTTCTATTACATTGAATACGGCATCGCTCAATTAGGCGCGTTGGGGATTTGGCTGCAGGCGCAGGACGATCTTGACGCGGCCGTTAATCATTACCGCGCAGCCCTGGCCCTGGGCGGCTCCAAACCGCTGCCGGAGTTGTTTGCTGCGGCTGGCCTGGAGTTCGATTTTTCCGCCCGAACGGTCGGCCCGCTGGTCGAAGCCGTCATGAACGAGTGGGAAAAAGTCCGCAACGCATAAGACACTTGTACGTAGAAGCGAGAGAAATCCGGACAAGGAATCCGAAATCAAATCCGGGGACACCATACCTATTTTTATTTGCGCCAGGCATACGGCCGCCTATGATGCCCGGCGTGGCAGCGGTTTTTGCTTGCCTAAAGTACAAATCATAAATAAAATCCAACTGCTGCTGTCAAAACAGGATACGTTGTTGTACTAAACTAAACAAATAATATAAGGCGGCTTAATATGGCTAAAGCCGAGTCAGAAAATGTCCGCGACATACTTGTAAGCCTCGCTGCTGCCGACAGCGCTGCCTTTGCTCTGCTTTATGACATATATTATGAGAGGATATTCAGCTACTGCGTCAGCAGAATCCGCGCCAGACAGGCAGCAGAAGACCTTACAAGCGCCGCCTTTCTTGCCGCTGCTAAAACAATCTCAAAATTTCGAGGAAAGACAAGAACCGAGTTTGCCGACTGGCTGTACATCATCGCTACTGCAAAAATAAATCTGTATCTGAGAAAAAAGCAGATTATAGAAAAACTTATGGCAACAGTTGCCGAAATTCAGGCGGCAAAGGCTCAGGATTCCCAGCCGGATGCAATTACCTGGCCGATGCTGCACAACGCCATTTTAAAACTCAGGCTGAAAGAGCAAACTATCATTGCCCTGAGATTTTTTGAAAATCTTGCCATTGACAGAATCGCTGAGATTACAGGCTCAAGACCCGATACTGTACGACTCAGAATTGCAAGAGCACTTGAAAACATAAAAATGTTTAACACGGAAAGACAGTTTGAGGATGTCATAGAAAAAATCAGTATCGATAATGTGCCGGATACCGGCCACAAGGAAAGACTCCGCGCAAAGATACTCAGGGCCTTCAATGCGCCGAGCAGGAACAAATATCGAGCATTTTTATATTCACTGGCTGCTGCAATCGTCTTAATAACTGCCGGCCTGCTCCTGCGATTTTACTTTGCGGACAAAACACTGCCTTCTCTGCTAAAGACCGTAAAACCGCCGCCGACCGCAGCAGAGGTAACCCTTGTGCCGCAACAGGAAGAAAAATCCCGCCTCGAAAATATTAAACAGCTCGCAGCTGAAAAAAACATCCCCGAACTATTGAAAATCCTCAAAGGTGATGATTTGACTGCGAGACTACTCGCCGCAAAGTTCCTTGCAGAGCTTACAGACTCTAACACTGCTGATATAATAAAACTTGTTTCACCGGCAGGAAAACAGGCCGACTCGAACAAAACGGCCATACAAAAGCCTCAGCAGCAAAAGACGCTGTATATCAAGACAATCGACAAAAAAACAAAGCAGGTGCTTGCCGATGTTTGGCTGCAGATTAGATTTGACGGCGAAGAAAACATGCTTGAGGTTCCTACCGACAGCAATGGGCAATATCTGCTGGTGCTGCCGGCAGAATCGTTAAACAGGCTGCAAATACGTGCAGCCATGAAAGGATACGCAGCTATGAAAATGCAGCGGCGCTCGGCACTAATTGTGCCGGAGGCGATTTTATTTGAGATGTCGCAGGTTTCAGAAATAGGCGGTCTTGTCGTAGACGAACAGCTTAAGCCGGTGGAAAGTGCCGAGGTAAAGGTGCGTGTTGATTCCGACTTCAATTCTGAACTGCCTGTGGTCGATGCAGACGAAATATTCAAGACCGATGTTAATGGTATCTGGCGATGCGACAGCTTTCCCCGGGATGCGTGTCAGGTCTCAATTATGGTAATGCATCCTGATTACATCTCGCAGGAAAGTTACCAGCCAGCGGTTATCGAGCAGCTTGAAAACTTATCGCACCTTACAATCCTCGAAAAGGGCGCTGCCGTTACAGGCAGGGTGCTCGATTGGGAGCAGAAACCGCTGCCGGCAACTGTCAGCAAAGGCGCATATTATAAAAGCCAGGACTCTGTAACCTGCGATGGGAACGGCGGATTCAGATTCGACAACGTTTCTTCAGGAATGGGAATTTTCACCGCACAGTGCTCCGGTGCCGCACCGCAGATACAACAGGTTGATATTGGTCCAAACATGCCGCCGATAGTCTTTAACCTCGAACCTGCAAACACCATCCGGGCAAGGGTCGTTGATATTAACGATACACCATTAAAAGACGTTTACGCCAGGACTTTATCATGGCACGGGTTTAGTTCGCTCAATTTTGAGGCTAAAACCGACGCAAACGGTTTTTTCCAGTGGACGGGAGCACCGGCAGACGAAGTCTTATTCGACCTTTACAGACCAGGATACATGCGTATCAGCAACTTTGGCATGACAAGCAAAAACGATTATGTAATCACACTTTTGCCGCCGTTCAGAGTCAGCGGCACCGTAACCAGCAGCGACCCAAACCGGCCCGTCAACAATTTCAAAATTGCACAGGGCATCTACCGAAATGACTCAAATCAGATTTTATGGCAGGAGTTCGTCTCATCTGTGTTTTCCGATAACAGATATGAACTGACTGTCACAGAACCCTATGAACTGCGGTTGAAAGTTGAAGCTGACGGTTTTGAGCCGGCCCAATCGCCGATTTTTTCTCCCGAACAGGGTGCAGCAGAATGCGATTTTGTGCTGACACCAGTAAAGACCAACCTCTACGATACAGTCGAAACACAATAAGTATATCCGCTCAGCGGCGCAATAAGAAAGCCCCTGAAAATCCTTCAGAGGCTTTTTGTTCAAATCACTCTCTAATAAAACAGGGCCGAGCGGCCTGTTATCACTTCTTCTTATTCAATTCTTTATGTTTGCTGTAGCCGCATTTCGAACACTTGTCGAAAGCTTCAGGGTCCTGATAATTCGGTATAAAAACAGTGCCGCATTTCGGGCATTTCATTGCAATATATGCCGACACCTGACCGCACTTGGGGCATTCGAATACGGGCGGCGCCGTCGCCGAACCTGCTTCCTCGTTATTCCTACGGGTGTCCTTGGCGTCCAGCTTGAAAATATTGCCGCATTGAGGATTGACACACATAAGCAGAACAGAACTGCTGGGTGCCGAGCCGCCTATACTGCCGGAACGATTGGTTATTACTGTAATTATTACAGCAAGTGCTATGCAACCAACTGCAATACCAATCGAGACCCTCTTTTTCATTACTTTATCCATGTCCATATTCCCTAAACAGTTGCCAAAACGGGCTTATGTCCATTCATAGCTAAATCTGTGCGATATTCTGACTTGCGAGATTCAAGAAGTCAAAAATATTTTTAAGGCAGCCCTCACTATCCGTATATAATAGCTCCGCAATGCCAGCTGCTACAAAGACGGTCCGGAAATATATCCTTTGAAATAATCCTTTTCGAGATAAAAAAGGCTAAAAAATATCGGTTTTTGTTTTTTGCTTAAATTCCTTTTTTTTAATCCTCAAAAGGATAAATTATATTGACTATTTTGCCTATTTTGCTAAAATTAACATTATAAGAGACCGGTGGGTTTATCACTACCGGATTCAGGGAGGCAACCCTATGGGCGATTTTTCCCCAAGGAGGAGGTCTTACGAAAAGTAGCAAAATGAGAAACACGGCAGCTACAAAAGACATTGTCTTTCTGCAGCCCGATTTTTGGCTGCGGTTTTTGCTGGCAGTCGTTATCAGTCTGCCCGGCGGACAGATAGTTTACGGCCAGCAGCAAAGACTTTCTGAACAGAGGACAGACTATTTCAAGCTCGTTTCCACAGTCGAATACATAGCCAAGCAGGGCAACGAAAGCAGACAATATCGGCATCAAGCTGAACCGTGGTTTATGGTTACCACTGTACCCCAGACCAATGAGCAGAGACATTATCATCTTATAACAAACGACTTAAAACTTCAGGATGCGAACTTACAACAGAAATACCAGTATGCCAGTGAAATAAATTACGACCTGACTGAGAAAAGGCTCATGACAGGTGTTGATGCGGATTTAATACACCTGCAGAAGATGAATAATGAATGTATAAAGAGCATCGACGGCAAAGCCCCGAAAGAGGTTGGCAAGACATGGACGTGCAGATTCAATCTTGGGACATTCAACCATTACTCGCTGCCTGATGAATTGAAATTTACCGTAACGTCAATCAAGGTTCGGACAGACGAGCTCGGCGACCTTGTCGCTGTGCGTGCAATATCAGATCCGTTCCTCGTAAAGGCCGCTGCACAGACAGAGGGCTATGGCTTTGTGAAATGCAAGATTGCCAGCGTTTATCTTTTTGACCCTAATGTGTATCGGACAAACGAAGAAGATATTTATGCCAGTGCAATGGTTTTTCTGGCTACTACGAAAATGGATGGTATGACCCAGCAGTACCGCTATGAGTTCGGAACATACAAGACGGACGCAAACGCTAAGGCAATCGATATGAACGGGCTTGGCTTTGAGCTCGAAGGTTTTGTCAGAGAAATTCGGCTGATACCGCAGCCCATTGAAGTCGATAAGCCGTGCGGCCTGCCGATGTGGGCCAAGTCGGAGATAGTAAACGCCGCTCAGCTTGCATCAACCTGTGCGGCCGTTGCCTGCGAACAGGATATAGTCAACCCCGTTGCGAGTATCTATCTTGCCGCCGCGAGAACTTATCAGCTTCAGGATGAATGTCTGCTTATCCCGGCACCCTGCGAAAGAAGTGTCTGTCAGGCACTGAGATATGATGTCGAAGAGATTTATCCTATGGACATCTGCGGAGGAAAGCCATTGCCGTTGTGGCCGTTTGTTGCGATACCACTGGCAACAATACATCATCATCACCATCATGACAAAAGCCCATATAAACCATAAGGGCGGATGTTTAAGATTTAACATTTAAGATTGAAGATTGAGCCCTTCTTTTACTTTCTGTACTTTTTATAAATTCCAAGTGCAAGTATAGCAAGTAATATCACTGCGCTGATGTGTTCGAGCGGTGTTGTGCCCATTTTGTGATAATGGCTGTGTATCTGACCGCCTAAATCGCTGAACGTTGCGTCAAGCAACAATCCGGCTGCCAATGCACAGGCCGCAACGGTAAGTATATATATTATCGCTGTACGCCTGCCGAGGACCTTCCAGATTGTTACAAAAGTTGCGGCATTTGTCGCAGGGCCCGTCATTAAAAATACAAGGGCGGCGCCGGGCGTAAGACCTTTAGCAATCAGCGTAACAGCTACCGGAACAGAAGCTGTTGCGCAGACATAAACCGGAATGCCCACCAGCATCATTAAAATCATTGCACCAAGGCCGGTGCCGATTTTGTCGGCAAAAAAGTCGTCAGGCACAACGACTGAAATAAATGCTGCTATCAACAAGCCGACAAACATCGCGGTGCCGAGATCGCGAGGAAGCACCAGAAACGCATGTCGAAAGCCGATTGAGAATTTGCTCTTGTCACTTGTCGAATCTTCATCGTCCGGCAACTCTGCGGCGGCAGAAGCATCTTTGCCGAATAAATCCACCGCAATACCGCCGACTATGCCTGTTATCAGTGCAACAACAGGACGAACGACCATAAAGACCGGACCGAGCAGGCTCAATGTTACAAAAATACTGTCAACGCCTGTCTGCGGCGTGCTTAAAAGAAATGCTACTG
>Ga0315294_10004121_pt1 | contig 15836 bp, 11 predicted proteins | sample YL17G13_40_MG_FD_203626 | JGI IMG/M metagenome (GOLD analysis project Ga0315294, IMG submission 203626) | Sediment microbial communities from Yellowstone Lake, YNP, Wyoming, USA - YL17G13_40 | ecosystem: Environmental > Aquatic > Freshwater > Lake > Sediment | place: USA: Wyoming | collected... | reverse complement strand
AAGACCGAGGCCCTGGCCGAGGCAGCCCAAGTTAGTTTTGGCCAGGTATCCAATGTGAAGAAACTGCTGGCAGACCGCGAATGGCTTGCCCCGAACGGGGGCGGCATCCGGCTCAACAACCCGGGCGCAGTGCTCGACGAATGGGCAGAGCAATACCGCTTCCGCCGCAACCAGGTCCTGGACTACTATGCTCTGATTGAAGTGGCCGAGTGCGAGGTTCAGTTGGCAGAAGCCTGCCAGCGCCAGGGGATGCGCTATGCCCTGACCGCTTTCTCAGCCGCGGCGCGCCTAGCTCCGGCTGTGCGCTATCAGCGTGCGGTTGCCTACGTGGATGGTGACCCGGACTCGCTGGCGGACTCCCTTGGCTGGAAGCCCGTGACCAGCGGAGCCAATGTCAGCCTCCTGGTCCCTTACGACGAAGGTGTATTCTTTGACAGTCGCGAGATGGATGGGACGCAGCTGGTAACACCCGTCCAGATCTACCTGGAATTGCAAAACTATCGCAGCCGTGGACAGGAAGCCGCCCAAGCCATCCGAAAGGTGATCGAGCAAACATGGTGACAAAGCGAACCGATTACACCGCCGAAGCCGTTGAAGCCGCACGCAGCGTCATGTTGGAACTGGCGCGCCTGCTCGGAGAATATCAGGAAGGGATCGTGATCGTGGGCGGTTGGGTGCCCGAACTGCTCCTCAGCGGGGCCGGGCACCGGCATACCGGCAGCTTGGACGTGGACCTGGCCCTGGATCACCATACGTTGGGCGAAGTGGGTTACAAAACCATCCTGAAACTCCTGCTCTCACGCGGCTATCGCCAGGGAGAACAGCCGTTTATCTTCTTTCGCACGGTACAGGTGGGCAGCACCACCTACGAAGTGGAAGTGGATTTCCTGGCCGGGGAATATGCCGGCACGGCACGCAGCCACCGCACTCAGAAGGTTCAGGATTTGCAGCCGGTCAAGGCGCGTGGTTGTGATTTGGCGTTCACCCGGGCGACAGAAATCACCTTGAGCGGTACACTGCCGGAGGGTGGCAAGGATAGTGTGCGCATCCGGGTTGCCTCGATTGCCCCCTTCTTGGTGATGAAAGCCATGGCCCTGGCCACCCGGCTCATGGAAAAGGACGCTTGGGATATCTACTACTGCATTCGCAACTATCCGGGCGGCATCGAGCAACTGGCGGAGGAATTTCGCCCCCTCTTGAAGAACAAGCTGGCTCAAGAAGCTCTGGTGAATATCGCCGAGAAGTTTGCTTCGCCCGAGCATGTCGGGCCGAAGCACGTGGCGGACTTCGAGGAGATCACCGATGCGGAAGAGAGAGCGCTGCTCCAAAGGGACGCATACGAACGTGTTAATACGCTGCTTGCTTTGTTGCGGTGAAACTACAACGGCCAAAAGCCCATCATAAGAATCCCAAAACATCCCATAACTCATGTTTTCTGAATTGTTGATTCTTGATGAGAAGTAGGAATTGGCAAACGATATTGTCGTCAAATCCAGGGAGTTGTGCTAATATTTCGGTGTCGCATAATTGTGATAAAGAGATACAACGTCATCAAAATTAGTCGGTTAAGCACGATGTAATCGGGGATTTTCTGTGATAAAAGATATCGGATAATATGGTCATAATAATCTTTGCCATATTATTGAGCTATTTTTATCGGTGGATTTCATCTATTTCGATTTTGGATTTAGCGATGAAAGAGCTTAATGCCCATGAACAACTCTCCAGACAACATCCATGACCACATGAAAACAGTCACAAAAGCATTGCTTGACTGTTCAGAATCTGTCAATGCAACAGAATTGTTTCCTGTTATGGTTCCAGGAGCAGCAGAGATAGTCGCTACCAATCCATATGCTTTTTCGCTTGCCACCTGCTTGGATCGGGGGACTAAAGCAGATATTATCTGGACGATTCCTTACGATATCAAACAAAAGCTTGGCCATTTAGATCCTTATAAAATTTATAAAATGTCTCTTGAAGAACTTGCAGATCTCTTTATTCACCTGACCTACCGGCCAAGATATGTTAATGATGCCCCTAAAACAGTCCGGGATTTGACTCGCATCGTCGTCGAAGAATGTAACGGCGATGCGGCGCGAATATAGACTGGAAAACGTGCCGCCGACGTGAAGCGCACATTTCTAAGTATCCATGGCGTCGGTCCTGGAATTACTAATCTGGCCATTATACTAATCGAGCAAGCCTTTCCAATGCGTTTTAATGACCTGGATCGCCCCCATATGGATATTAAACCCGATGTACACACAAAACGGGTACTTTACCGCCTTGGTATGAGCGAAAGGGAAGATGAAATTGCAGCCATCAAAGCAACACGTCGAATGAATCCGAGTTGGCCAGGGGCATTAGATGGTGCCCTGTGGTGGATTGGGCGCTATTGGTGCCGGCCAACAAATCCTGACTGTTTAAGATGCCCGGTAAATACAGCCTGTGTGAAAAGAATCATGTGACAGGAGGAAGTCATGGACATTCTTCTCATCCCCTGTTGTAAACGAAAAGTAATAGGTGGTGATCGTAATTTCCAGTCATCCGGCCTAGTAGATGTTTTGAACTATGCCACTTATTCCCGCTTAATGGAAGCCAGGCTTGATTTGGCGAAGCAGTTAAGGTTGAGTCCAGGACTAGACTTGGGATTTCAGGAAAAAAGTGAAAATATCGCTTATCTTCCTGCCTATAAACGCTATGATGGCGTGATCTACCAGACCGGAGATGTTCGCAACCGATTCACCGGGTTTAAAGGTCGCATTATCATCATATCTGCTTTATATGGTTTATTGGAAGGCAGTGACACAATTCGTAATTATAACCTGGCCATGAACGACTCTTTACCAATGCGCACGCGAGTGAGTACTTTTTGGCAAAAGCATGGATTACGGGAAATCATAGAAGAATATTATCTTGCCTGCGAATCAACCACTCTCCACGACCTATTATCGAACACATATCGGAAGGCACTCGAGCCATGGCCTACACCGAGAATCACTCGCTACCACCCCTACAACTATCCTGGGCTGCGAACAGCCTCGAATTACCCGCGCGGCGGAGACTTGAAGCGGTTATTATCTCATTGAGTTGCCATGCCTAAAATCAATACGGATTTTCTCCAAAGCAATAACGAGCCGCTGGTTTTGATCGTTCATCCAGATATACACACTTTAGATGAAGAGAAAAAGGGTTTACAAACCAAGTTTGCTTGGCAAGTTGTGTCAATTGGTAAAATTCTAAGCAGGGATATGCTTTCAGGGCAAGTAAGTGGCGCAGCAACCGTGCAGGCATGGTTAATTGACCAGGTCCGGGGTGCTACATCTAGCCCGATTCTGCTTTCCGATATAGACTTACTTTTTGAACCAAGTTTCAAACTTGATCCGTTGATATTATTCCAACGAGCCAGCCGTTTCACACGCCTGGTAGTGCTCTGGCCCGGAAAGTATTCTATCGATAGGGTCCTCTCGTACGCCGTCCCAGAACACCAGCATTATCGTACCTGGAGAAATCCAGATGCCGATATTTTTCCTTTGTAGGAGATGCCATGCGATACCGTGACCTTGTTCAATTCGAAGCCATTGAATCCGTCATTCAACTGCGTGACGCTGACAAACAGGATGCTGCTCAACACTTGGTTAAGACATATGTGATCTCCGATCGTATGGCCGAGCAGTTGACAGACCTGGTTATACCCCAGCTTCAATTCCAATCTCCCCATGATAACAAGGGGGTATTGGTGGTTGGCAATTATGGCACGGGCAAATCACACCTGATGGCGGTGATTTCGGCGTTGGCAGAATACCCGGAAGCAACCCAGGCATTGAAGCACCCTGGCGTGAAAAAAAGCGCCAAGGCTATTGCGGGTAAATTCAAAGTCATACGCGTTGAAATTGGCAGTGTGACGAGCGGTCTTCGCGATATCTTATTAGGCGAACTGGAGAGCGCCCTGAAAAGCTGGGGAACACCATATAAATTTCCTCCTGCAGATCAAATTACCAATAATAAGAATGCGATCATCGAAGCTGTCGGAAAATTCCAGGAAAAGTATCCGGACCACGGCATATTGCTGGTTGTGGACGAATTACTGGATTACCTACGGACGCGTGTTCAGCAAGCCTTAATCCTGGATCTCGGTTTCTTGCGCGAGTTGGGTGAAGTGGCTGCACTAACGCAATTCCGTTTCCTGGGAGGATTGCAGGAGACATTGTTCGACAACCCGCGCTTCGCCTTTGTCGCTGAACAATTACGCCGCGTGCGCGACCGCTTCGAGCAGGTACGCATCACCCGCGAGGATATCGCCTTCGTTGTTTCCCGTCGTTTATTGAATAAAACCGATGCACAGCGTGCCCAGATCATCAAACACCTGAGACCTTTCACACCCTTTTATAAACAAATGGCTGAGCGGCTGGATGAGTTCGTTGAATTATTTCCCATCCATCCAACTTACATCGAGACTTTCGAGCGTGTTTATATCGCCGAAAAGCGCGAAGTGCTCAAGACATTCAGCCAGGCGATGCGCAGCTTGCTGGACCAGGACGTGCCTTCCGACCAACCGGGGCTGATCTCTTATGATGATTATTGGCAAAGAATCACCGAAAATCCGAGCCTGCGCAGCCTTGAGGATGTGGCAAAGGTAGTTGAGAAAAGCAACGTTCTGGAAGGGCGGATCCGGAACGCCTACACCCGCCCGATCCTGCTGGCGATGGCAACCAGAATTATTCATGCTCTCAGCGTACAGCGATTGACGACGACCGACATCCATGCCCGCCTGGGTGTGACGGCTGAAGAGTTGCGAGATGGATTGTGCCTGTACACTCAAATTCCGGAGAAGACAGCCGAGTTCCTGCTCGACCAGGTACAAGTCGCTTTACGTGAGATCATGAAGACAGTCCAGGGGCAATTCCTTTCCTATGGTGAGGAGAACGGCCAGTATTATCTCGACCTGAAGAAAGTAGTTGACTTCGACGCCAAGATCGGCGAACGCGGCGAGTTCATGTCTCAAGATGATCTGAATCGCTTTTTCTTCGACGCCTTGCGACAGACCATGAATTTAAGCGATACAACCTATGCAACCAACTACCCGATTTGGTTCTACGAATTGCCCTGGGTGGAACACAAAGTGACCCGGCCCGGTTACCTGTTCTTCGGCGCGCCGGATGAGCGCACCACTGCCCAACCACCGCGAGATTTCTATGTCTACGTCATTCCGCCGTTTAATGGTCGTAAATATCACGACGAGAAGCGGGCCGATGAAGTGATTTTCGAACTGACCGGTCTTGATGAGAATTTCGAGCACAAGGTGCGCCTGTATGCGGGAGCGCGTGCCATGGCCAATGAAGCCACGGAGCACCGCCAGGAGTATGCTGATAAAGCGAACGAAGCATTGCGGACACTTATCCGCTGGCTGAATGAACACCTGAACGAGCATTTGCGCGTGACCTACCAGGGCGTGACCGAACCAATCGGGAAAGTGATGGCGGACATGCGCAGCACAGCCAGCCAGAATATCGAGGATTTGCTGCGTGTTATTTCTGCCCACCTGCTTACCCCGGATTTCACCGAGCGCTACCCGGAGTACCCAACTTTCAGCCGCTTGAGTCAACCCGTCAGCGACAAAGCCCGTGAGAACAGCGCAATGGATGCAGTACGCATCCTGGCCGGGCGTGGACGCACCAACTTGGGCATGGGCATCCTTGAAGGTCTGGAACTGCTGGATGGTCAGGGGGAGATCCGCCCGTACGCTTCCCGGTATGCCAACAAGTATTTGGAACTCCTGAACGCCAAGGCAGAGAACCAGGTGGTCAATCGCGGAGAGCTCATCGAGACAATCGCCAGCGGGCTGGTGCCGATTGAAAAGGATATTTTCTTCCACCTGGAACCGGAATGGGTGGTGGTTGTGCTGCTGGCATTGGTTTTTAATGGGGATGTTGTTTTCAACGTGGATGGACGCGAGGAACTGGACGCGGCTTCCATAGAGAAAGCGGCTACACGCGCTTTGAGCGATCTGACCAACTTCCGCTTCTTCAAACGCCCGCGTGACCTGCCGGTTAGTTTATGGGTGATGATCTTCGAAGGCCTGGGCTTGCAGCCCGGCGTGATCCGCGACCAAAATACGCGCGAGCAGGCTGTGCGTGATCATCTGCAACCGCGCCTCGCGGCGGAATTGGAAGGATTGGTTAATTTCCAACACCGCCTGCAAAATGGCCTCCAACTGTGGAATCAACCGGTATTTACCGACCGCTCCACGATGGTAGTCGAGGCTGGCACAGTCGTCGCCAGTGACATGCCTGGAGTGGTTCTCTCGATCAATGACCTTCTGCCTGGCCTGCGCGGCTACAAGCAGTTCCTGGAAGAACTGGCCAAGGTCAACACGGTTGGTAAGCTGCGCAATTTGCGCCTGACCCCGATAGAAATCCAGGATGCGCTCGCAGACCGACAGCGGGTGGAGAAGGCCCGCCAGCTGCTGGAGCTGGTCGGCCAATTGCAGCCGATGGCTTCTTATCTGGCCGAAGCCATGGCCAATTTCTGGCGCGAAGAACCCTGGTACCCGCGCGCCGAGGCTATGCGCGTTGACTTGTTGGATGAAGTCCGTCGCTTTGGGCGTGGGGAAAACGCCCGCAGCGCTGCTGATTTGCGCCGTGAGCTGGAAACGCTAAAAAAGGAATACATCACGGCATATGCAGACCATCACCATCGCCGTGTATTGGACATCCAAGGAGACGAGCGCCGCAAGCGTTTGTATAATGATCCACGATTGGCTGCGCTTAAGGAGCTCAGCGGTGTGGACCTGTTACGGGCCTCCGGCGGGACCGAACTGACTGTGTGGCAGCAGACGATCTCAGGATTGCAAACCTGTCGCGATTTCCATGAAGGCATGCTAGCCGAATCACCAACCTGCCGTTGCGGTTTCCGGCCGGCCACCAGCGCCGACATTCAACAGGCCGGCCAGGTACTTGAACGCCTGGACACCATGTTGGACGATCTGCTGACCCGTTGGCGCCAGGCGCTGCGTGATGCCCTCTCCAGCAAAGCTGCCCAGGCCAGCCTGGAAGCCATGACCGCTGCGGAACGCAAGCCGGTGGAGGCCTTCCTCTCCCAGAAAGACGATGCGACGGATATTCCCAAGGGATTCGTCCAGTCCGCCACCCAGGCACTGCGTGGCATTCAGGCCGTGACCCTACCGGTGGACACCCTGTTGGAAGCGCTCAAGACTGGCGGACTGCCCTGCACGCCGGAAGAACTCCAGCGCCGTTTCGCGGAATTCGTCAAAAAGCAGATGCGCGGGCACGATGCCGGCACCACCCGGTTGACATTGGACCAGTAGTCCATGAAAGATTCGTCACACCTGATTTGCCAAAAACCATTGAGGCATTTATCGCTCCCCGTTACGGGAATACGCCAAGGATGTCTTGAACCGCCAGTTGCGGACCGGAGTATAAAATCACCAATTGGCCGAGTTAGTCGTCACCCTGCGCGCGGATGACCGCCTGTGCAGCACAAACGAAGAAGTGGAAATACCGGAGCCGAAGATCATTTGCTCGCTTGGGTTAGCCTGAGCGAAGTAGATAAAATCATAGGTAGATATCATGCAGGATAAGGAATTCATTCTTTTTTGTGACGAATCAGATAGGCGCGGCAAGTATTACTCCAACTTTTACGGCGGGGTGATGGTTGGCTCAACGCAGTATCAGCGCGTCACATATCGCCTCAACGATAAGAAAGCCGATTTGAATCTCTACCAGGAAGTGAAATGGGAAAAAGTCACCGAACCATATCTTGAAAAATACATGGATTTGATGCGCGCCTTTTTCGAGGAAGTGGCACGCGGCAATGTCCGCGTCCGTATCATGTTTCGACAAAACGCTCACTTACCCAAAGGTTTGAGCCGACAGCAGGTGGATTGGGAATACTATTTGCTGTATTATCAGTTCGTCAAACATGCCTTTGGGTTGGAACACGCGGCAGAGAATATACGCCTGCGCTTGTATTTCGACAAATTCCCCGATACCGCAGAGAAAAGCGAACAATTCAAAGGTTTTTTGCTTGGTCTGACAAAAACCAAAAGGTGGCAGGCGATTGACATCAGGAAAGAAGATATTACCGAAGTTCATTCCCATGACCACGTTCTTCTACAATGCCTAGATGTGGTTTTAGGCGCGATGTCTTTTCGCCTGAACGATAAGCACAAGGAGATCCCGAAAGGAGCTGCGCGGCGCGGCAAACGAACCATTGCCAAAGAGAAACTTTACAAAGCCATTCTCGCGGAAATTCGCAATATCCGGCCTGGCTTCAATATTGGCGTCAGCACTCGGGCACAGGCGCTTGCCGACAGATGGAAAATGCCTTACATGCACTGGTCTTTTGTTCCCAGCGATGAGGCTTTTGACGCAGCGTTGACAAAACCGCGCCGTAAAAAACGGAAATAAAAAACCCCGCCTGACCTACTTTCGCAGTATCTGACGCATAACGTCAGACTTCGGTCAAACAGGGTAACGACACTATGATTATTATACGTTGTTATCTTATTTTGTCAATCATTTTGGGAGCGACTCACCCTGGGCCTTGATTTCAATATTTCCCGCCGCATCTCAGCGGAGGCTAGGCTGTTCTACGAACAGCCAAAGTCACCAGGTTTTACGATACCGCTCTGCAAGTATTCTACTGCTTCCGGCTTGAAATTGCAAGCCCTTTCTGGAGTTCTTAATGTCCTCTGCCTCCCAACCTGACCTGATCCGCGAAGAACGCGGCGAATACAAGTTCACCCCCGAGCAGCAAGCTGAAAGGAATACCTATCGCGCCCGCCTATGCCCCCGTAACGCACGAAATCCTGATTAAAACAAAAGGCAGAGATGGGTTCCCTTGCGGGTTGCCATCAGAGCCTCCGCTCTTATATTACCCCAAGAAGGATGTCGACGTCAATATGCAATATTTAGAATTACACAGCGTTCTTAAAGTACATCCATGGTGTCATTCCCCTTCGGGGATGATATGCGAGGCATTCTTTTCCGAAGCAATCCCCGAATGTGGCGAGGAGATTGCTTCGACCTGCACAGAACGCCGGTCTCGCAATGACACATAACAAGAAGTTGCGAGTTAAGAACTCCCTTATAAGAATTAACCTGGAGCTTTGCCCATGACCTCTGCCTCCCAACCTGACCTGATCCGCGAAGAACGCGGCGAATACATTCTCACCCCCGAGCAGCAAGCCGAAAAGGAAACCTATCGCGCCCGCCTGCGCCTCTTCCTGGAAGACCCGGCCTCCCGTCAGATCGAAGGCTTCCCCATCGGCGAGAACGACGCCATTCTGGCGCTCTCCGACCCGCCCTATTACACCGCCTGTCCCAACCCCTTTTTGGCGGAGATCATCGAAAAATGGGAGAAAGAGAAAAGAGAACAGAGAGTAGAGAATAGTGAGCGGGGTGATGGGACTACTCACTATCATCGTGAGCCTTTTGCCGCGGATGTCTCGGAAGGCAAGAACGACCCCATCTACAACGCCCACTCGTACCACACCAAAGTGCCACATAAAGCCATCATGCGCTACATCTTGCACTACACCCAACCCGGCGACATTGTGCTGGACGGCTTCTGTGGCACGGGCATGACCGGCGTGGCCGCCCAACTATGCGGGGACAAGAAAACGGTGGAGAGCCTGGGCTATCAAATCGATGAGACCGGCCAGGTGCGGGATGAAACAGGAGAAGTTGTTTCGCAAATCGGCGCAAGGAAAGCTGTGCTGGTGGATCTTTCGCCTGCCGCCACCTTCATTGCTTACAACTACAACACCCCTGTGGATACCAATCGCTTTGAGCAGGAAGCAAAACGTATTTTTAAGGAAATCGAAAAAGAATGCGGATGGATGTATGAAACCACCCACATAGACGGAAAGACCAAAGGCAAGATTAATTTCACGGTATGGTCAGAGGTTTTCACCTGCCCTGGTTGCGGTAGTGAAATGGTTTTTTGGGATGTCGCTTTTGACCAAACAAATGACAGCATTCGTGACGAATGGAATTGCCCACACTGTCAAACATTGTTGAGTAAACGAAAACGAAAAGATAGCTCTGCCCTACGGGTAGAGCGTACATTTGAGACAATATATGACCAAGCCTTAGAACAGACGGTAAGACAAGCCAAGTTTGTTCCCGTTTTAATAAATTACACAGTGGGCAAGGCACGATATGAAAAGCTACCAGATATTGCAGACTTGGAACTTCTAATAAAAGTTGAAAATTATGAAATTCCTTTTAGCTTTCCAACATCTGAAATCCCAAAAGGTGACAAGACATCCGACCCATTTAATGCAGGAATTACACATATTCATCATTACTACATTCGCCGAAATTTAATTCTAATGGCTTCTCTATTTAAGAAAATAGAAAATCTGATTGATTATCGCATTCGTACAGTAATGAAATTCATGTGGCAATCATTAGCTTTGGGTTATACAAAGCTCAATCGTTATGGAGCCACACATTACTCCCAGGTAAACCGTATCTTGAGTGGTACGCTATATATTGCATCCACTATTTCAGAAGTATCTCTTCAATATGCATTTGGAGGAAAACTTACACGGCTTATCAAAGCTTTTTCATTGTTGAATATACATAGAGAAGGAGTCTGTGTGAACGCTTGTTCATCTAATCAATTAGGAGCAAGTGATTCAACTCTTGATTATATTTTTGTTGATCCCCCCTTTGGTTCAAATTTGATGTATTCTGAATTGAACTACATTTGGGAAGCTTGGTTAGGTATAGTGACAAATAATGAGCCAGAAGCGCTGATTAATAATATTCAACAAAAAGCAATGCCAAACTACCTGACTTTGATGGAATCTTGTTTTCGAGAGTTTTACCGTGTTCTTAAGCCAGGTCGGTGGATGACAGTCGAATTTCATAATTCCCAAAATGCGGTCTGGAATACCATCCAAGAGGCTGTTACACGTGCTGGTTTTGTTGTAGCTGATGTAAGTTCATTAGATAAGCAGCAAGGTAGTTTCAACCAAGTGACCGCCACAGGTTCTGTTAAACAAGACCTGATCATCTCAGCCTACAAACCCAACGACAACCTCGAGGAACGCTTCCGCCTGCAGGCGGGTTCGGTTGAGAGTGCCTGGGCCTTCGTACGCTATCATTTGGGTCAACTTCCGGTGGCGGTCGAGAAAAGTGGCGAGTTGGAAACCGTTGCCGAGCGCCAGGATTTCCTGCTCTTCGACCGCATGGTGGCCTTCCATATCCAGCGCGGTGCGGTTGTGCCGCTCTCGGCGGGTGAGTTCTACGCCGGCCTGCGCCAGCGCTTCGTCGAACGGGATGGCATGTTCTTCCTGCCCGAGCAGGTGCCTCAGTATGATTCCGCCCGCCTGCGACTGGGGCACGTGGCCCAATTGGCATTGTTCGTAAAGGACGAAAAGAGCGCCATCCAGTGGCTTCGCCAGAGTCTCGCCCCATCCATTGGAGGTGAACCCAAAACCCGCCAGGACATCACGCCCGACTTTCAGCGCCAACTCCACCAGGCCAACTATGAACTCCTGCCCGAGCTGGACGTGCTGCTCGACCAGAACTTCCTGCAGGACGAAGACGGCCGCTGGTACACCCCTGATCCCTCCAAGACCAGCGACCTGGAGAAGGTGCGTTCGAAAGCCCTGCTGCGCGAGTTCGGCACTTACCTGGAAGGCAGCGGTCGCCTGCGCCAGTTCCGCTCCGAAGCAATGCGGACTGGCTTTGGCGAATGCTGGAAAAAACGCGACTATGCCACCATCATCAAGGTGGCCGAGCGATTGCCCGAATCCATTCTGCATGAAGACCCGGATTTGCTGATGTATTATGACAATGCCAGCCTACGCGCCTCCGAATAGGTGTCATTGCGAGGGCGCAGGTCGAGTAGGCGGTGTACTTCCGCCGTACCGAGACCAAGCCCGAAGCAATCCCCTCGTTCTCCAGGAGATTGCTTCACTCGCTGAAGGACGCTCGTTCGCAATGACACCAAGAGTTTCCACCACTTCATCGGAGATTGCTTCGTCGCACAGAACGCTCCTCGCAATGACACCAATGCTGGAGAACGCTCGTTCGCAATGACATCAATAAAGAACATGTTTGCCAGTCTGCTTACTCTCTTTCCACCCCGCACCCACCCGCTCACTCTGGTCAGCGACCCAGATGGCCTGCTGGCTGATGAAACATTGCTGGCAGCATTGAACGAGCGCGGCTTTACCCTGCTCACCGAGAGCGACCCGGTCCTTCTGCGAAATCGTATTGAAAGCCTGAAACCCTGGCAAGCTGAAAAGCCAGTGATTGTCATCACCCCCGCAGCGCTGGATGCGCTGCCTTATGACCTGTGGCAGTCCGGGCATCGTCTGCAACTCTCCCTGCATGAAACCTTCCCCAACCTGGCTTATCCGCTGGTGCAGGCGCTCACGCCAACCCAGCGTGCCCGTCTCAATGATTGTCCGCCGCCGCAGACCCGACTGGGCCAACAACTCAGTGCTGAGTATATCCTTCGGCATGTCTTCCATCTGTCCCTGGAACATCTGGACCGGCCCAGTACACTGGTTGCCTGGCTGGATGAGTATCATAACGGATTGGCGCCTCTGCCCCCTACTTTACTCGCAAGCTTACTGGCTCAGCTTGCAAAACATCCTGTTTACACTGGTTGGCCGCTGCGAGGCATGCTCAAAGATCGGGCTGCTTTTAGTGAGTTCATGCAAACTCAATGGTCACAATATGTAAATAAATCCATGGGCGATTGGGGCACAACCAGCCATTACACGACAAAACCAATTGCGACCATGCTGCTCTCTTTCGAGCAGGACACCGCGCTGCAAGATACGCTTCCACGCCTGGTGCGCAGCGGCAGCCTTGCCCCCCTGGAAATAGATGAACTTTCGACCGCTCCCTCCTGGGCAATGCCTGCCCTGCTAGTCTCCCAGGCTGATCGTTGTCCTCAACGGATGGCGGAATTAACCGCGGGGTTATTGGAACGTTTGGATGGCCTAACGAATACTGCCCGATGGGAAGACTGGCAGCCGGTTGCCCGTCTCTGGGCTGAACTCACCCTGCTGCGCGCCGAAACGCTCGAACCCCAACCCGCCTCCACTTTTTCAAATCTGCAAACCCGACTCGATAGGGCTTTCACAACCTGGCTTGGAGGACGCTATACCCCATTGGGCGCGCAGCGTCTCCCCTTACCACACCATGTCCATCATGTGCCCCACTACCTCAATTTCCGTCGCGAGCAAGGCCAGGAAAAGATTGCCTTGATTGTTCTCGACGGTCTTGCTCTCATGGATTGGCTGCTGATCCGAAATGCCTGGCAGGCGCGTCACCCCGATTGGCATCTGGCCGAAAATCTACTGCTGGCTCAGGTTCCAACCATAACATCCATTTCCCGCCAGGCGCTGGTCAGCGGGTTGCGTCCCGCAGATTTTGCTGCCTCCATACAAACCAATAGCGATGAATCCCGCCAGTGGGAAACCTTTTGGACGCGTTCCGGACTGCCGGCCGAAGCATGTGCTTATGTTTCGGCGGATTTTCGCCGTGAGCCTGTACCATCTGAGTTATCTGACCCCCGCCTGCGTATGCTCTGCCTGGTCGAACGAACTGTTGATGAAATTGTGCATGGAAGTGTGTTGGGAAATGCAGATTTGATAGCCACTATAAAGGTTTGGTTGGATGAAAAGAAGGATCCCCTTCACCTGGAATCGGTTATCTCCAATTTGCTTGGACGCGGGTTCGACGTTTTCATCACCAGCGACCACGGCCATATGGAAGCAATTGGCGTCGGGCAGCCCAATGAAGGCATCCTGGCGCAGACCCGTGGCCGGCGGGTTCGGATTTATTCGGACCGGAATATTGCCCGTCAAACTCAAGACACCTTCGAACCCAGCCTATTATGGGAAAACGATGGTCTGTTACCGAACGACCTTTATGCTATATTCCCCGGCGAACGCGGTGCTTTTGTCCCTAAAAACCAGCCAATTTTGACGCATGGTGGCATATCACTTGACGAAGTCATTGTCCCATTAATCGAGATAACCCATGGATAAAGGTATAGGATTTAATCGCACGATCACGCTCAAATGGCTGAATGCGGCTGCCAATCTGCGTTCTCAAACTGACGATCTCGCCACTTTACGTCAGGGCCTTGAAGAAGTACTCATTGATGATATGCAAGGAGTAGATGCGCGCCGCAAAACCATAGATGTGTTAGTGAATATTTGGGCTAAGGCGAGCGAGGTTTCCCCTTCTCTTCATGCGGCAGCCCTGGAATTGTTACCGGAAGTCTCAGAGCCTCAGCGTATCTGGTTGCATTATGGCCTGACGCTGGTTTACTTCCCATTCTTCCGACAATGCGCATCAATCATCGGCCAAATATCCCGCGTGCGTGACACTTTCACCCGTCAAATGGTTAAGGAACGTCTGGCTGGCGAGATGGGTCATTTTGGATCGCTTAACCGGTCAGCAGAACGTGTTATGGCATCTCTGGTAGATTGGAATATATTAATTCATCAAAATAAGATTGATAATCGGCTAGCAGTGCCGCCCCTCACCATTGATCAATCCGGGGTGCAATCCTGGCTGCTTGCCTGTGCCCTATTCTCCCACCCAGCCAATGAACTCCCCTTTACGGATTTGCTAAATCTACTGGAATTATTCCCATTCCGGTTCACAGTCAAATTGGATGACCTAAGGCGTAGTAATCAATTCATCATTCAGCGTCAAGGGGGTTGGGAGATGGTAAGGCTTAAATAGTCCTCATTATCAAATTATTTTTCGGTATATAACTTGATACCACATCCACCCGGTTATGACCCAGCCGGGCGGCTTTATCATCCACGATAGGGACGTGCCGCCCGTGCGCCACACCTGCACTTGCAGCGCAGGTGCAAGTGTACCCCCGGCATGACGCCGGCGCGCGAGATAATCCTGGCAATGCTGGAAAAGTACCGGGCTTATGGCAACGTTGTTATTCAGCAAACTGAACTTCGGCAAGAACGGCCTGATAAGCTTTCTTCTGTCGCTGGTACGGATCGCCGGCAAGCAGCGCTTCCTCCGAGCCCAATTCACTTAAGAAAGCATAATTCTCCCGCACGCCGCGCATAATCACAGCCGGCTGGACTTCCCGCCCCTTGCGCAGCAGACGGCGCAGGTCAGACCAATCATATTATCCGGTCTCGATCCCGGCCAGAAATGACGCCGGATCGAATGTAAAGTTCGTCTCCCAGCACTTGAGCACAGCAATCTTGCGACCGCGAGTACGGTCAAACCGCAAGCCAGCGAGTTGGTAGATATCATAAAGGTCGCGTACCCGGCTGCGCTGGGAAGCCGCCCTGATTTTTTCGCCAATGATCTCATGCAACTCCAGGGAGGGAACAGCAGGCGGTTCAAAACCCAACCACTCAAAGTACCGCTCCTTACGCAGAGTAGCCGGCCGGACCGGAAGCAGGGGTCTGCCGCGGAAACTGATCTGGATCCCGAATTTTCCGGATGTCGACCACTCGTGCTGATAGCTGATTTCCGCCCCACAGGACTCCGGGTTGGCGTAATAATCCCCGGTGGGAATGGTAAAGGTCAACCCATGATGTGTATGATTATGGAAAAGACCGGTCACATCCAAGATCAATGCCTCCGGATTAGCATCCTGCGTGGCGGTAAAATCCAGGTCCAGGCTGAAGCGTGCCTGGTTGCCCAGATAGATCTTGCGAATGGCAGTACCGCCTTTGAAAGCCAGCCGTTCCAACAGCCCGTGATCCGCCAGGATGCGCAGAACATACACCAGGGCAATCTCACGTTCAGCGATGTCCAGATCCACGCCGGCGTCGGCCGCGTACCATT
>Ga0315294_10004120_pt1 | contig 15841 bp, 21 predicted proteins | sample YL17G13_40_MG_FD_203626 | JGI IMG/M metagenome (GOLD analysis project Ga0315294, IMG submission 203626) | Sediment microbial communities from Yellowstone Lake, YNP, Wyoming, USA - YL17G13_40 | ecosystem: Environmental > Aquatic > Freshwater > Lake > Sediment | place: USA: Wyoming | collected... | reverse complement strand
TTGCTGATTTGCATATATGCGGGTATAACTCACCAATAAGTAGTAAGGTGGGATTTGCCCATTATAGGCAGGGGATAACACCACATCCTAAATACGTGCAGTTTGATAATATGGGAGGCGATATACAGGGACTCGCCTTCTATGTTGATACATCTACAATAAAGAGATATATATTTAGAGCATCAGCTATAGACGGATATTGTCTAACGATTAGATGCTATGATTCTGCTGATAATCTATTAACTAATGCGGGGATAAATCATCCCTATGTTAAAACTCCTTCATATATAGGAATCGGTTATGGAGATAAAACTAACTTCTGCGGTTATTATTTCAGTAATGGGACCTCTGATAAAATATTCTCAGTAGGGAATGATGTAGAAAAGATAGAGGTAATTATATGGGGACTGCCATTAAAGGTTGCTAGATTTGCACTTTATATATGGTCAGGAGTTGAAGGCATATCAGCAGTATGGTCATTGGGATTAGAAGAAATCGGCAAAAGTTGACGGTATACCTTTTTCATGAAAGCGTATCATCCTAGCTATCTACCATTTCTAATATTAGTAAGTATTCTACATAGATCATTTTTATTTTTGTTAAATCCAACTCACCCCTAAGGAGGATATTTATATGCTTACGCCGAAATCTAAAGGAACCATTATGGAACCCGACGAAGAAAAACAGGGTGAAACCGTTATTATTGGAAATACCGCTACCTCATCTACAGAAACATCTAGTCGGTTTGTAGTTAGTAGAACCACACTATCCAATGAAAAGGGTACTGAACCACAAGCATCTTTAGTTAATGAAGTGATTATGGTTACTATACAAATAGGTAGATACCTTGTTATTCCGAGGTTACCCGATTTTGAAGCCGATGCCTCTGCAATAGTTGAAGATGGTGATGAATCTGAGAAGGCGTTATCTAGGGTGCTTGCTTTTATGGGTAATGTTACCATGTCAGATGAAGTTTGGCAAAGAGCCATAATGTTAGCTGATAGTGGATCTAAAGTGAGATTAGTTAGAACTGACACTTTAGATGACGAAGGAAAGTTTTTGGTGGATATTAAGTGAAAATTATATGAGTACTTTATATTTTCATTATATTTTCATTACGCGATAGGAGGATATTTTACATGCGAACCAAAACGTCTAAGAAAGAGATTATAGTTGAAGAACCCAAGAAAAGGTCTAAGAAAGAGATTATAGTTGAAGAACCCAAGAAAAGGTCTAAGAAAGAGATTATAGTTGAAGAACCCACAAAAGAGGTTGTTGAAGAGATTATAGTTGAAGAACCAATAGGAGTAGAACCTATTACATTCGAAGAACCTAACGATTCTACAATAATTAAAGAAGTGATTATGGTTGCTATACAGATAGATAGATACATCATAACACCCCTTCGTCAAGATTTCAATCCAGCGTCTGCTATAGTTGAGAATGGTATCGAATCTAATAATGCTAGGGAGTCGGTACTTGCTTATATGGGCAACGTTACTATACCAGATAACGTTTGGCAGCGGGCTATACAGTTGGCTGATAAAGGTGGAAAAGCAAAATTAGTTAGAACCAACAATCGAGACCCCAATGGAAAGTTTTTGGTAGAAATCAAGTGAAGAAAACGAAAGAACCAGAACGTCCCGATAAGCCAATATCAGCTAGGTGTACTTACTGTGGCTATCCTATTCAGATTATGTTGGACAATCAAACTAATACTAAACGATTCACACTTAAAGGACCAGTAACATGTCTTTATTGTACTGCTATTGTAGATGAAGTGATATTTGACAGTTATAATCGTGGTTGGTGCCGAAGAAAGGAGAGGTGATAATGGTATCTATTATTTTGACCAGTTACGTCGATTCGCTTGATAGAGAACTTAATCTCAAAATGGTGCTTGAATGTTTATCCAACCAGGGGTTTCCAGTTCCATCTGAACACTGTGAAGTAATACTCGTTTTGTATCATAACGATCCAAACTGTTTTCCAAATCTAACATTTCCTCTTGTAGATTTGCACGTAAGTGAGATCAATCAACTTGAGATCTCTGAAGACAAATACTGTCTTTCTTGGTTACGTAACATAGGCGCTAAAACTGCAAAAGGGGATAAATTAATATTCTTGGATGATAATATAGTCTTCGGGGACGATTATCTTGAGAATCTTATCTCTAATTTTGACCCCAAGACGAAATTTCTTATGGGTTGGAGTCGCCAAGCTAAACTTACTCGTTTAGGAAGAACTGTTTATAGATCTGAAGGGTTTTATTCTACCGAATGGGCTGATCCATATATTGAGTGTTATATTCATGCTGCTTATGATGGTGTAACGTGTAGTCCCGTCATCTTTGATAGTGAATATTTTTGTCACGTCCTCGGCGGCTATTCAGAGAACTATATTGGTGAAGAAGGATCGGATAATGATATATTCACTAGAGCTAGATTCTTAGTTGGTGACTATCCTAGATACGATTATACTACATTAAGACTTTGGACCTCACCTAGAATTATGGAAGTTACTTCTAATTGTAACTATCTTCTAGGACAAGCTTTACGCTTTCCATTAGAACTATCTACACGTATGGTCCATTCTGATTTAGGAAAAGAGAATCAACGGACTGAAATAAAGTATGACGTTACATTAGTAGGTCGGTAATTCTAGGATTGAGTTTTTACTATGACATTAAGACAATCTTGTTAGTTAATGGTATTATTTAATAAGTTAATATTTTATTTTTGGAGGTGATTTATTTGGCGTTATCTGATAGAAACGTTTCTGAAGTATGTGAAGATGCTAGTTTTGAACGTTTGCAAAAATTACACGGTTCTTTTGTTTTTGCGAAATTCAAAAAAGAGCATCCTAAGAATAAAATGACTATTAAATGGGTCGTTGGGAGTTTCACGAGTATGGAGACAAGTATAGAAGATACTTTATTTATTAACGTTAACGAATCTATTTCTAGAGTACATACTATTCCTACAAAGGATATATTGTATATTTATAGTATTGAGGAAATGGAAGAGAGTATCCGAATACCACCGAAGGATTTAGAAAATGGAACAGAACGTGGACAAAATAACGATAGTTAATATTCAAGTGTCGTTAGCACATTATTGTGAAGTTTGTGATACTTTGCTAGTTGAGATAGAGTCGAGATTACATACCGATTACTGGTTTTGTGCTAAATGTGGTCTTAACTATGAAATTTCTCATTTGGGACAAGTTTTACGTTCTTTTAGACCATCTCAACAGGTAGTAATACGGACGGGAGAAAAGTAGTGCATTCATTAACCGAGCTAGTGAGAGAGCGTTTGAGAGTATACTTGATAACACAAATAGTAACTTTTCTTGAAAAACAACTGTCTATTGAATTAACATATGCGATTGTAGAAGAAACCCTTTCATCCGAACTTAGAAGATTGATCGCCCGATTGCATAGACGATTATTATACGGTAAAGTATTTAGACGTTATTTTGTTGTATACACAAGTAGAGGATTAAAGGAAGTGAAACTTATTCGTTTGGAAGTAGATAATTTAGCCAAATTGAGCGAACTCGTAAATAAGCATAAACCATCATGGGCTGCACATAGCAAAACTTATCCTATCGCAGATGAGTTAATTGACGACGTTAATTTCCCGTTTCAGTGTTTTTGGCCTAAAGTGGGAGTTGATCTTGATGATAAAAATATTTGATATAAGTGTATCCGTGGAAGAACTGAACGAAAAAATAACGTCTATTTATAAAATTCCGGCGAGTATTGTAAGTTATACCGAGGAATCGCATATAGTTAAACCGCTATACCGACTAGGTAAGTTAAATTTATTGCTAGAATCTTCTGGTAAGCGTTTGAATCTTTCGTTATTAGTAAAAGAATGTTCTTCCGTGGAGTTATCACTTACGAGTCTTATGAACATTATCTTACCCTATTCTAGTCCAAAAGTAGTTTATTATCAAGAGAAACTAATGTATCACTTAGGGTGTTGGATGTTTTTAGAAAACATTTCCACATGGGTAGACTTAGATGGTTCGAATAGGATATATGAAAATCTTTTGGATGGTATTTATGAGATTCATAAACAGTTTTTTGACAAGGATAAATTGCTTATAGATACCTTTCCTACATTATTTCGATCAGTGACTTGGTCATTTATGAAGAGCATTATTGAGAATGCACTATTTGAGATTTCTACATTAAGTATACATCCGTCACTCGTTGAGTTGTTTCCTACTTGGGAGAAACTGCAATTGAAGTTAGAGAAACGCCTACCGGAACAGATTTCTTTTATATCTACATTAGTGCATAATAATTACTATCCAAATTCTGTAAGGGGGATGTATGATTCGCGACAAAATGTACGTGTAGTAGCTTACGATTGGATAAATTCTATTGTAGGATGGCCCCAATTAGATTTGGTAGTATTGTTAGATAGGATTGACGTTTTAACCAACGCACAACTAATACAATCACCATCTGATCTACTACTAGAGAGATACTTACGGCGATTACGGCACGATGCTATTAACGTATCTAATGAAGAATTTATAAAGGTATATAATCTATGTTATCTTTATAAAGTACTACCTTTGATAGTTATACTATTGAAGCACTTTTTAAGGGTAGAGAATCGTAATCTTAAAGAATTAAAAAATGAACTTGAACCAAAGATATCGAAATTAGCTTTGATAAGCGCAGGTTAATTAATGAAAAATAAAATCGAACAAGTCGTATCTACTAAATGGGTCAAGTTGATATGTAGAAATAATAATTGGATTATACAACTAACTATCTAGAGGAATATGGTGATTATGGGAAACGAAATTACGCGAGTTAGTTCACTACGAGATTTAACTCAAAATAAAAAGTTTAAGATTAGTGTATTTGAACTGCTTAAGAATCAAAAACTTAGTGATATTCTGTCTCAATTACATTTCTTTACCTGTTATTCGTGTGATCAAGTTTTTGCCATTCACTATGTTAATGGTAAGCAACTATTATGCCCTACTTGTGGTGAGAGAGCCCTTACCGTATTAGATTTACCTGGACTTCTTGCTGACCTTTATCAAGAGAGTATTACTGACAAAAGGAGTAACAATGAGAACGTATGATGTACAAGTAGATATATCTGATACCATACAGGACATAGAATATTCTATAGAAGGAATATTTTATGATCTTATAGAACTTGAATTTGATACTACTGATCCTACTGTTATGAGTAGTAAAGCAAAAGATGCGTTTAAAATGCGTATAAAGATATTATGTCGATTGATGATATTGATATCTAAATCAACTAATGAGAATCTTTGGGTACAATTAGATTCAGCACTTTTAGCTTTAGCAAAAGTGCTTGAGGAAGGCGGTTTATATGGAGCTTGGGGCATTGTTGAATCAGAGATTAAAAGAGTATTCGAACAATCGAGAGGAACAGATACTTCTGATAAGAAAAGTGTTTAATTTTAATATTGATAAGTTTGATTTGGACGTATGTAGTCTATCTAGGTGGGATATTCTGGGTAGTTTTGAAGTTAACCCGGTTATCTCAAGTTCGGCCGGTTTTGGTTTCAATGTAAAATTGGAAAATACGTTTAACCGTTGTCAAATTTATATGAAGCCAAGTGTAAAAGGGATAGTTATAACTATGGTTGATGTACGCAGTCAAACGACAAAAGAAGTTTATCCTATTCATTTTGAAGAGTCTCATCTGGATATAGATAACCTTAAACAGTATGTTGTAGATTTTATAATTCAGAATGAATTCGAATGTAGAGAAATATCATGGTGAAGAAAAAGCATACTGGGATATATAATACTCTTGTTGTAGATGCTTCACATCTAGCTTATAGAGTATTTTTTGCCTTACCTAATTTGTCTGCAAATGGTGATAGTACTCAACTCATTTATGGATTTATGATTTCATTACTCTCAAGTATAGAACAATTTCCATTTCATGAGTTAATTATTGCACTAGATAAAGGTTCAGGTAGAAAGAGAGAACTTTATTCTGGATATAAAGTACGTAAACCCGAAGAAGAACCTTTAGATGAAGTACTTCGTCAAGATTTTTATCGTCAGTTTGACATATTAGTAGATCTCTTGACTGCTTTAGGGGTTAGACAATGTTTTTGTAAAAACGTTGAAGCTGATGATGTGATAGCACATATTGCACGTCAAGGTTGGGTTGGGGAATATGCGCAACATATTGTAGAACGACCAATTTTAATTCTGTCAGGTGATCATGATTTATATTCTCTTCTACAGGATGATGTAGCTATATGGAATCCACATAAGGATGATATATATACAATAGAAAAGTTTCGTGACGAGTTTCAAGGTCTTGAACCTAAACAATATACAGATATATTGGCATTTATGGGTTGTTCAGGAGATAAAGTCCCCGGCGTAAGAGGTATTGGACCAGGATATGCCACTAAGTTGATCAAAGATTACGGGTCAGTTGACGGTGTAAAGACTGCCAACCCGTCTAAAGATCGTATAGTTAAACTAGCTCAAGCTAATTGGGCGGATGTAGAAATAAGTTGGAAATTAGTAACTTTTTTAGACATAGAGCCAACGCTAATACATCAAGACCCCAATTTTTCTAGAGCGCGAAAGATATTATTTGCGAATGAGTTGATGAGTCTTCTTGAATCTTGGGACGAGTTGGAAAATCTTTCAAAATTATAATGGTTCATTACGACGAACTATTATAATTTTGTATAATAAAATGTTTTGAAAGTCTTACCTATAGAGATTGATAAGATTGTATGTTTGGGAATTAGAAATGGAAGCGAAATCTGTAGCACTTGCGTTGAGTATAGTATTTTCTGCTGAGTTAACTTCTGTAGAGCTTGGTACATACGCCCGAGTTAGAGCTTTATATCAACAAGGAACTACACGTTTCTCCGTAAATGATTTATCTACTTGGGATGACGAAATTGTGGTGCGTACCTCATTAGAAGGTTTAGCAGAGTTAGGTTTGATAGAACATACCGGCGGCGGTTGGTTTTCTTTGAAAAAAGTACCTTTACTAGATGAGTTACATTTAGAAAGGAAGAAGTCTATGTCACATAGAATTACAGAAGCTATACGTAGGAGACCTACTGAACAGAGAGAGCATCTTCGTTATATGTTGGAAGAGTATGTTAGAACTAAATTACAACTTAAACCACTTTCTTCTCTGTTTACTATAAATGTAAAAACTGCGGGTTGTTATAGAGCTATTCTTAGTGTAATAACCCAGAACAAATCCTCATTAGAAGAGTATCTACTTTGGGTAGCAAGTCAACCTTGGACTTGGATACAAGAGAGAATGCCTAATATGTTTTTACTAGGTTCCGCACGATATCTAGAACTCTTTGAAGTATATTTAACTGAAAAAGACGAACTTCGCGCGACTGACGATTTGCTAGACCTTTTTGATAAAACGTTTAATGTAGTTGTATCACGAGAAATAGCTGATAGAAGAATTGCGTTAGGGATAAAGCGAATGGTTTTTAGTCTTCACGCTTCCATAGCTCAATTTTTTATGTTTGTGAGTACTTTGAGAGTTACTGACAATAACAAAACCTTGTCTTTTTTGAGTAGTACTTGGCTGCAAGAACAATTTAGAACTTATTTAACCGCAAATAATGCTATTATATCGATACCATCATCTAGTTCTTATTTTGGGAGAATACTAACTAGACTTCAAAACACCCAAATTAATTCTGCAAGTCAATTTGAAAACTTAAATTGGGATATAGCTGAAGCAGTTTTCAATCCAATATCAAATATACCGAACGATACTTTCTTTCAGATGTTAGCAAATAGGATACGGAAGGAGAAATGTTTAGAGCGTTTAGGTTTCTATTTTATAACCCCTGATAAGAAGTTTACCCCTTTAGCTGTATATTGGATTGTATTTGCTAGTGAAAATGTAAGTATTCCATTTTATTCGGGAAATGGGGACAAAAATAGTCAATGGAAAGAAACTTTAATGGAATATGTATCAGATGCAGTAGATTTGTCTTTTCTTGAGGGGAATGTTATATGAAATATACTTACACAGATGAACACAGCGTTATTGAACTTGAATCATTGGAGCGGGGTAATGCTGAAGTTGATAAGTTACAAGTATTTGTGAATAGTGGTCGATGGACCCCAAAACAGTATAGTTATGAGTTAGAACGTCGTTATAGATATATAAAGGCGCGTATACCTGAACAATATTGGAACTTACACCTTCTAGATAATATTAGTCGTACTATCTATTCGGCTATATCCGATTATGAAAGTAATCTCAATAGGATGGTTTCATACGGCCTCGGATTTACTTTTTTAGGTGAGGGTTTTAAACAAACCGTAATGAGTCTCTTGGCGAGAGACTTGTGTGATCTAACTAAAGATAAAGAACTAGTCGTTTTTGTAGTAACATATGTTGAATTAGTTTATTTCTTTAGACAATCTTGGAATGATCCGTTACTTAAAGCAGAACTAAACAATCGTTTTGATGTTGATTTCTTTTTTCTTGTAGATATACCATCAAGTGACGTCACTAACTACCAGATTTTAACTGAACTTCTCGCCCGATTGCAACTTAGAATTGGTTACAACCTACCAACTTTTCTTTCTGTCAATGTTAAAGCAACTTCGCTGAATGATATTCTGAGGGACTCATTTGTTGGACAAATAGTGTTTCCTTTTGCATCGGTCAATAAACCTATAGTTATCGATGAAATATGTAACTATGATATGTTATATGAGCGGAAGTGGGAGTTAGCTGATGTCAAAAACTGAAACATATGCCGATCTTATTCTAGAGAAATCCGTTTTAGCGGCTTTAATACAAAACGGCGAAAGTAGTATGTCCTATTATGATATCTTACTACCTAAACACTTTACTGATGATAATGTACGTAGATTATTTACTTTGGTAAGACGCTTAGCTATAACAGGTGTAGTTCCAAATAGAGAGACATTACGTCTTGAGTTAATTTCTTTATATGCGCAAACACCTGAAATACGTGTAGGTCTTTTAGACCTATTCGACCAGTTTTTGATTATATCCGTGCAGACTAGTATTACTTATCTTGTAGAACGTTTGATAAAGTTTCAGCGAGTTCGTGAGATGTTTAGTAGTATGAAGAAATGTGTGGCTTTGTTGGAGAATGGTGATCTTGACGCGTCATTATCCCAATATCAGAATGATGCTTTGACATTGCAAGCTGATGATTATAACTTACCCGTTACCCGTGGTAGTATTTTTAATGACTTTGAGGAGCAGTATAGAATCCTAGAAGACAAGCAACTTTATCCTGAGAAGTATAAAGGAATAAGTACTGGTATTGATGAATTAGATGACGTAACTGCTGGTCTTTGGAAAGGTGAGTTAGGGTTTGTATTTGGAAAAAGTGGTGTTGGTAAAAGTTTCTTTTTACTAAATTGTGCTTTTTATGGCTATCAAGCAGGATTAAATGTTTTAGTTATCCCAATAGAAATGCCCGCCCATCAATGGATGCTTCGCGTTTATAGTAGGCTGTCCCATGTTCCGTATGAACTTTTCAAGAAAGGTACTATGTCTGATCCCGAAAAGTTTATATGGCGAGATAGAGTTAACCAGTTGAAAGCAACCTATTCAGTTAAAGGAGCGGATATTTTAGTTTCTCATATACCTATGGGGTGTACAACAAATAGTATACGTGCTGAGTTAGAGTACTATCGTCGTGAAGGTAAGCCAATAGGTTTATTGATTATTGATTATGCTGATCTTATGTCACCACCTAGAGTGCAATATTCAGAACAGAGTGAGTTGACTGCTATATTTAGAGAACTCAAAGGATTGGCTAGTGCTTATGACATTCCTACATGGACCGCATCGCAATCGAAAAGAGAATCTTATAGTAAAACAGTATTAAGTATGGACGATGTTGGATATGCTATGGGGAAAGTTCATGTTTCTGATTTGGTAGTAGGTTTAGCCCAAACTGATGATTTTAGAATAACAAATAGGATGAATTTAAGTGTATGCAAGTTTCGTGATGGTGTTTATAACAAACCAATAGTTATTAAGACAAATTTAGCAATTGCTATGATTAATGAAACTATATAGGGAGTCAATTGAAGTGAAAGTACTTATAACTGGTGGACAAGGTTTTATAGGTAATAGGTTTGTTAATTCTTTAGTTGAATCGGGAAACTACTCCTATGATGATATTATTGTAGTAGATGATCTTTCTAATAGTTGTGTGAAAGACCCTCTTCCTTATGTACTATATAAGATACCTATTGAAGGGCGTTCGGGTTTGTTTGATATCTTTAAAAAGCACAAACCAGATATTGTGTTTCATTTTGCAGCTAAAGTAGTTGTATCTGATTCTCTATACGGTATATTTGAAAATGCTTATACTAACATTTGTGGTTCTGCTAATGTATTTCATTGTTGTTATATAACCGATGTATCTAAAGTAGTATTCATTTCTTCTGGCGCGGTATATGGTGATACTAATATATTGCCTACACCAGAAACTGTAGAACCTAAACCTATTTCTATTTATGGGATAAATAAGTATACTGCTGAACAGTATTTAGATGTTTATGCCCAAACGGGTAAACTTGATACTTTAATATTTAGATTTGCTAATGTGTATGGTCCAGGTCAATTTACTGAACTTGGTGTTATTAAGAATTTTATTTTGAACGCATTGGAGAAAACTCCTCTTATTGTATATGGAGATGGTTCTGCTAGTAGAGATTTTGTGCACGTAGATGATATAGCATCGGCAGTTAATCATGCATTTGATAAAAGGTGCGTTGGGACGTTTAATGTTGGAACTGGTAAGGCAGTTACTATAAACAATCTTATAGAAATTATTCAGCAAATTATATCATTCTCTTTACATTATGACATATCTGTACAGTATCTTGATAAAAGACCTGAGGACATTTTACATTCTGTATTATGTGCAGATAAACTATGTAAGAGTTTTGATTGGCAATCTAAAGTGGAATTGAGTGATGGCATAAGTAGTTTATTTGATTACTATCGTGATCAGATGAGTAGGGGGCATTAGTGATGGAAATAAGAAAATTGGATCTATTTGGAGTTACTATGGAATTTATGGTTTCTGACCTTATACCTGAGGACGAAATTAGATTTATTAACCCCGAGGTTGTTAGAGAAACTGAACAGATAGCTGCTACGATTGCTAAGTATCCCCAATTTTTCAGTTATAGTGCTGAACGTATTTTCGAGACTCTTTTATGTAACGGGCCTTTTGCTGCTAAGATAATAAACGTTGGAACGGGATGCAAAAGATGATTAAATTTATTGATATAGAAACAGTTTGTAGTAGACTAGGTATAGAATTGAATCCTGAAGGGAGAAGATTAGTAGGACCATGTCCATTTCATGATGAACATCGACCTTCTTTTAATGTTTATCATGATACTAATACCTGGTACTGCTTTTCTTGTAAAAGAGGGGGAGACGCTTATAGATTAGTATCTTCTATTTTAGATGATATTACTACTTGGTCTGCTTTCCAACGCTGGTTTTATGATGATAGTACCCCCAAACGTATTCCAGTTATTATTTCACCTTCGTTGGAAAGTATATTACAGTTGTTGGAAGATACCCCATCAATTGTACTTCCGCCTTCAATACCAGTTGATGATCCATTTTTAACTTCTCTTGGTATTACTTTTGCTACGTCTGGTGTATATGCTGGTAGATATATAATACCTATTTACATTCAACATACGCTAGTGGGGTTTGAAGCTAGAGACTTTACTAGTAAGATGGTTCCTAAGACGTTAGCGTTGCCAGTATTTATAAAGATTCATTCTTTCTTATGGAATATTGATAACATACAAAGAGGAGAACCTATTGTAGTTGTTGAAGGTATCAAAGGAGCTATTGCTGTTTTGAAGTTTGGATATCCTAATGTAGTTTCTAGTTTCGGCGCGGCTTTATCTGCTGATCAAGTTGTATTACTTATGATGAAAAGACCATCTGAGGTTATAATAGCCTATGATGGCGATCCTGCGGGATATTCCGGATCACGCAGTGCTATTATGGGTATGTTGACATGGACAACTACGTCTAAGGTACAATTGCCATTAGGAACAGACCCTTGGGATATTGATTTGTCTATATGGAACACTTGCCTGTCTAATAGACAAATAATTACTGTAGATGACTTGAACAATATGGTTTTGTGTGAGTTGGAATATCTAATCTCTTAATTTTTTATGTATATTTTCAGTTTGACAACCTACAGATCTATTAGTAATATATAGTATTAGTAGTAATTTAAGGGAGTCTTCAACGTGTTAACGCAACCTGATGTAGTAAGAGCGAACGGTTTAAGTGATAGTGATTACTTGAACAAAACTGAACAATTTGAAAGACTACTTCCAATGGTCATCCCATATATTCGGGACCAGGCTAGAATAAAAGCGGTAAAGTTACCTAACTATTATATAACGCAAGACGATTTGGAGGCAGTAGGTTGGACGCAAGTTTGGATAGCTGTTATGACGTGGGACTCTTCTAAGGGTACTTCTCTAATTAGTTGGGCTAAACGTCTTATTTGGACTAATATGTCTGTTATCTTAGATGATCAGTACCAACAAAAAAGAGTACCTAGAATAGTTGTTTCGCCTTTATATGTGAAAGAGCAATTATCTATGCATTTTAATTCTTTGGCTGATGGTGATATGAGAGATTTGATACAACATGTGAAGAGTTCTACTGGAAATCGTTTATCATATCCTACTGATGCTAGGATACATTCGTATATTGCTAGAGACTTGAAATTAGATGTAATGCAATCACCTATATCTATTTTCGATAAAACTGATGAGGGTATGCCTGTATATGATACTATAGTAGATAATAGTTCGCCTACTGATGCTATAGAAGCGGAAGAACTCTACAATCTTACTAGGGAGAAGCTTATTTCTAAAGATAGTCGTGTTGCGTTGGGTGTACTTCGTTTGATAACTAACCCTGATCGAGAGTTGTTGGTTTTATGTGAACGAGATTCTAGATCGACTAATAGATCTAGTGTTAGAATTACAAACAAATCTTTAGCAGCTAGATTAGGTCTTAAAGTATCTAAGATAGCTGATGCTAAAGTAGTTGTACGTACTACAATGCAAGCGATAATAGTTGCTATTAATTCTGAAGTAGAAAGGCATACAAAAATGTTAAAATTAGACATTACGATGGGTGGGGTAATTAAGTTATGTGACGAATTAGTAACTAAGATAAATGACACTGTTTATGATCCTCAGTATATATTAGCTGTTGGTTACGGCGGAGTCTATCCAGGAGCACTTATAAGTAAGACTTTATCATTACCTTTATTTGTAATACGTACTTCTCATTATGATGAAAATAATAATAAGTTGGATTCAGTTAAGATACTAGATGATATTGACTTACCTAACAAACGATGTATAATTGTAGACGACATTGTTGATAGTGGTGCTACGTTAGCAGCGGTAATAGAACATTTGACTAAGAAAGGAGTACATAGAGATAATATTAGAATTTGCACTTTGCATTTTAGAACTACATCTAAAGTGACCCCTAGGTGGTATGGTCGTGTAACAGATAAGTGGGTTGTTTATCCCTGGGAAGTTAAGGTGTAGTTATGTATTCAAAACTTTTTACATGTTTCGCTAAAGCATATTCGGCCCTTGACAATACTTGTCAAAACTGTGGCTGTAAAGAGGAGTGTCAATTAATGAATACCATCCCCGAATTGGTGAATCCAAAGTTTATATGTTTTGGAGGTTGGATTGAGACTAACCACGCTTGTAGAAGATCGTGTAAGTATTCTAATGATTGTAAAGAGATTACACTTAGAGCAAAGTCAATCGGATCTAACAGTGAGATAAAAGGAGAAATAATAATGGAAGAGAAAGTAGAAGAAGTAGTTAAAGTAGAAGAAGTAGTTATTACCGAACCAAGAGTATCATCTTCCGTAACTTCTGATGTTTTTGCAGTAGAACCTAGTTCGTCTACTTCAGTATCAGTACCATCTAAACCCAAAATGGTTACACCGTCTACTAAGTTGACTAAGAAAGGTGTTGTACGAAACATGCTCAAAGACAATCCCGATACACTTTTCTCAGCAGATCAATTTGTTTCTGGTATGATCGAAGGGGGTGTTGCGGCAGATTCTCCTACGGATATGAAGAAGAACAAAGATTATATTTCTTTGTGTATTTCTGAACTTCGCAATAATGAAGGTATGACTATTATAAAGGAGGGAACTAACTATGTCTATAGACCAACCTAACAAATGTGAGAATTGTGGTTGTACTGAAACTGTTCAACCAGTAAGTTCATCCTTTAGTGGTTTCGAAAGAACATTTTATTTATGTTTTTCACATAGAATAGAGTTTCTAAGTAAGATGTCTATTTTGACTTCAGAATTTGTTGCAAATAGCAAGATGGTTGAAGGTATAGAACTTCTTCTAGAAGGGATACGTGCCTTCACCGGTACGAATCTGAACGATCCAGAATTAGATAAGACGCCCTATAGAGTTGCTAGAATGTATAGTGAGTTACTATCTGGATATCTCATAGATCCTAGAACATATTTACGTACTAAGATACCTTCTGTAGGCGATCACCTAATTTATGAAGGAGCTATAACTTTCAATTCTATGTGTATTCATCATATGGCTATAATATCTGGAGAGGTACATATAGGATATGTACCTAATGAATATATTGTAGGATTAAGTAAACTCGCTCGAGTTGTGGAGGGTTATGCTAAGAGATTACAGTTGCAAGAGCGTTTGACAGAACAAATAATAACTGCTATAGATGACGAGTTAAAACCTTTAGGGGTTATGGTAGTAGTAAAAGCTACTCACGATTGTATGCAGATTCGTGGTGTACTGAAACCGGGTACATTAACTACTACGGCCGCTGTTCGAGGTATCTTTAAAGAGAACGATGCGTCTTGTAAGAGTGAATTTCTTGCGTTTTTGAAAGGAGGTAGTTGATGAGACGGCGAAGTGGTCGCGGTATTAGAAGAAATAGGTCACGTGAGTACAAAAGTGCATTACAAACTGTAATGGCAAGTAACGAGACTCTTGAATACCATTCTTATATTCAGCAATTAGAAACAGATTGGAATGAGCAGTTTACTAATCCAGAGAAGTATGGTTATGGACCAACCGATCCTGGACCTATAAATTTTGGTCAGTTTCTTAGGGAAAGTTTAGCTACGTTAGAGTTTCGTCGGGATAAAGATCTTCCGGAAAATAGAGCAAACGGTAATTTAATTCGTGAAGAGTTTGATTGGAATATGGATCTTGTTAATCAGATGATTGAATTTAATAAACGAAAACTAGGAGAGTTGGGAGTAGAGACAAAATGAAGATAGCACATATAGCACCAATACATCACTTGTATATTACTCATGCGGGAGACTTTGATTTTGCGTTAGCACATATTGCCAGAGATAATCCCGATTATCTTAACTTTTTTAAACAAAGAGCCGCGCAAGGACGAACCGTTTTTCTTGATAATGGCGTTTGGGAAATGGGTAAGCCTATAGATTCGGACATCTTATTAGATATAGCTAAAGATATGTCGCCCTCTTATGTTTACGCACCAGATTACTTGAACGAATCTGACAAAACTGTAGATAGTACTACTGAGTTTATGAATCTGATGGTTACTAGAGAGTGTAAGACTAAGATTATTGCTGTAGCGCAAGGAAATACTTTAGATGATTGGACTAAATGTACCGAGAGATTGTGTCAGTTACCTGTAGATATGATAGCTTTACCAGCGTTAGACATATCTGATAAATATCAAAATGGGTTGAT
>Ga0315294_10004118_pt1 | contig 15842 bp, 12 predicted proteins | sample YL17G13_40_MG_FD_203626 | JGI IMG/M metagenome (GOLD analysis project Ga0315294, IMG submission 203626) | Sediment microbial communities from Yellowstone Lake, YNP, Wyoming, USA - YL17G13_40 | ecosystem: Environmental > Aquatic > Freshwater > Lake > Sediment | place: USA: Wyoming | collected... | reverse complement strand
GAGTTGGGTATAGGCTTTCTCCTTGTCCAGCTCGAGGAGCGCGGTCAGGCTTTCCACCCGGCCGTCCCGGCCGCTGTAGACAAGAGCCGGCAGGGAGAGGGCTTTGGGCTTAATGGCGGGGAAGGCGAGCGTCCGGCTGATTTCCTCCCGGCCGGTTTCCATCCAACGGACCTCGAGCTGGGGCGCCGGCGCCCGGTTGTCCTCAAACGTCACTTTGACCCTGGGCGGCCGGCCTTCGCTTGAAGGATGGATGATGGGCATGACGTTTCCCGGCGCGGAAAAGCGCGACGTGTCTTCGGGCGTGTCTTCGGTCCGGTCGAGGTCCGTGATTCCCCGCAAGAAATCCAGGGTGTCGAAGTACAGCTCGTCGTGCATGGCCTCCAGGCTGCTGATCCTCTCCTCGTCCAGGCCCAGCCGGAAGTCGGGTTCGCTGGCCCACAGCTCCACGGTCAGCTTTTTAAAGAAGGGCTGCTTGGAAAAGAGGGGGTTGTGGTCCGTTTTTTTGAGGATGGTCGAGTACACGGGAGCCAGGACCTCCTCTTTATAAAAATTCCAGAACTTTTCAAGGTCGCATTCGAGCGGGGCGTCCAGGACCGCGCGGCCGTCGGCGGCGAGTTTCAGCCAGCCGGTGCTCACCTTGACCGTTCCCCATTCGGGAAGAATCGGAAGGTAGGGCATCTCCCGGAGGCGCGGGCTGAAATCCCGCTCGAGGATATTCGCTCCCTGCGGGTCGTAGGCCGACACCCGATAGACGGGCGCCGGCCCGTCCATCGCCTCGAACTCGATTCTGTCGAGCGGAAGGCCGAGCGCCTCGGCTAGGAGTTCGTCGATGGGATACAATTCCTGGAGCCAGCGCGTCGGCTCGGAGTAGAAACGCTTCATCCGGCCGTAATCGTCATTTTCCTTGGCCCAGCGGATCAAGACCCGGGCCGGGTTCTTGCCTTTGAGCTCGGGGAGGACTTCCTCCCTCAGCCAGAAAAATCCCTGCTTGTAGGCTGAAAAAACTCTGGCTTCGACATGCGGGATGCCGAGCTCCGCCGCGGCGCGCTCGAAACGGGCCTTCAGGCTTTGCCGCGTTGGCGGGGATTCGCTCAGCCCCGCCTCGATGGTCACCGTCTTCGGAACTCGGTTCAAGCCTTTGATCTTCTCGACGAGGAGGCCCAGGGCGTCGTCCGCCTCCCAGGAAAAATCCCGCGTTTTTTCCAGGACCACTTTGCCCGACTGCGCGGCTGAGGCGTTCAGGACGAGCTTCTTGGGATTAAGGCCGGAGCGGATCAGGGCTTCCGCTTCCTTCACGAACTCGGGATTCTCCCCGGGAAGGACAAGTTCGGCCTGAAAACTTTCCAGGTCCTTGCCCCGGAGCTCATCGATGAGTTTTTTAAGTTGGATATGAAAATAGGCCTCGGCGGCCCCGCGCTCCCCGCCGATAAATTTTTCCACATCGGATAAAATGTCGGCCAGCTGAGGGTTTCCTTTCCCGTATTCGGTGAGGTAGGGAAACGTCCGGCCGAGGTAGCGCAACAGGGATTCGAGACCTGGGGCGTCGGCGCCCGACAGGGCCAGAGCGCTGGATTTATGAAAAGCCGCCGGAACGATCGCGGCTTGGCCTTGTCCCGGGGCCATACCCGCCGGCTTGAGCTTCCCCGTTTTCTGGAGCTCGCGGCTGAGGCTGTTGTCTCCGATGAGCACCGGCGCAGTCAGGGATTTAGGGTTGTCGATCTCCTTGTCCAGATAGACCAGTGGAAACGAAGCCCCGGCCGAAGACAGCGTAAGGCGCGTGGTTAAGTCCGAGAGAGAAACAACCGCGGAATCACGGGAAATGACAATGGACGTCTCGACGTTATCCGCCAGGCCGTCCTGATCGCTGTCGGCGAGAAGGGCTTTGGCGGTGAATAGGCCCAGAAGGTCGAATTCTTTTCCCTTTGATTCCGGCCGGGCCGCCGGCTTATACCCCGGCGTCAAGAGCCGTTTTGGAAATCCCGTCCGGGGCAGGGTCGCTGTGAGGCTTTCCGGGCCTCTCAGGATGTGGAATGTCAGGAGGCCGCAGCCCGGATAGGAGAGGATTTCCGTGCGTCGTCCCCGAGCCCTGTCCTCGGCCAGCCCGGCCAGGGCTTTGAACGCCTTGTCCAAGCCGTCCCCGGCGGCCACGGCGATTTCAACTTCCAGGTTCTTGACCTGGCCTGTTTGGAACAACAGCCTTTTCAGCGATTCGTGCGGCGTTTCCCGGGAGGGAAACTCGTAGCGGGCTCGCTTGATGGACACCGCGGCCGGGGAAAGGCCTTCCTGCTCCAAGAATCGGCCGAGGTCTTTTTCGAGCGAAAAATAAGTCGATCCGTCCTCCCGGCCCCAGATTTCCCAAAAATAAGGCCAGCGCAGGAAAAAAGCCCGGGCTGTTTTGAGCAGGGTTTCATCCGACCCGGCCACGAGGGCCAGCCCTTCGAGGCCGGCCTGATTGAAACACGTAACCGCTCCCTCCTGAGCGCCGAGAGAGGCCAGGCTTTTATCCTTCAGGAACAGGTCTTGGACGGCGCGCAGCCGCGGGCCGATCAGGATCACGCTTTCGGTTTTCTTTTCACGTAAAAACCGTGATTCCGTCATCACCAGATCGAAGTCCGCCACCAGGCTTTCCAGGTTGGCCCGTCCGGCGATATCCGCCGCGGCGGCCGCCTCCTGGGCCGTGGGTTGATCGGGAATGACGATGTGAAAAGCGAGGGCGTCGGCCAGGCCGTCGCCGTCCGAATCCGCAAGGCCGTGTCCCAGCGAAAACAGGTGTGACAAGCTTTTTATTTCACCGGCATTCAAAGCCGTGCAGATAATGACAAACATAAAGGCCGCGAGAGTCGCGATCGCTTTTTTCATGAGGCCTCCTCCGCATAAAAATCAGACTCCCATTGTGTGAGGAATGTCCGGCTCCGTCAAGGGGACCCTCGAAATCCCGGGGTTTTTCGTGTATAGTGACTCATCTTGCATATCTGAATTCAATTCATTTCGAAACCATGAACACAAAGAAAACCGGCCGGCGGCTCAATCCTTTGCAGCGAGCTAAGTCTGTTATCAATCGGCTCAGCTGGAAGCGCGCCTTCACGGCCATGGGCTATCGCAACTACCGGCTCTATTTTTGGGGTCAAATCGTTTCTTTGTTCGGGTCCTGGATGCAGATTACGGCCCAGGGCTTCCTGATCTACGAGCTGACGCACTCGGCGGCCTACCTGGGATTGGTCGGGTTTGCCACCGGGCTTCCCACCTGGTTGTTCATGCTCTATGCCGGGGTTATCGCCGATCGCTTTCCCCGGCGCCGGCTGATGATCATCACCCAGAGCCTGATGGCCGTCCTGGCCTTTGTTTTGGCTTTCCTGACTTTTATGCGTTGGATTCAACCCTGGCACATCGTGCTCCTGGCCTTTGCCCTGGGAACGGCCAACGCGTTCGATGCCCCGGCCCGGCAGGCCATCGTGACCGACCTCGTCGAGGACAAAGAAGATATGCCCAACGCCATAGCCTTGAACGCGACCATGTTCAATGGGGCTTCGGTGGTGGGCCCTGCCGTGGCGGGCTTGATTTATGCCCTTTTAGGGCCGGAATGGTGTTTCGTCATCAACGGCCTGTCCTTTTTTGCGGTGATAGCCGCCCTGGCGGCCATGACCGCCGGGCCAAAGCCTATGTCGAAGCCCCGCGGGTCTGTTTGGGGCGATATCCGGGAGGGGATCCGCTATACCTTCTCCCATCGTATTATTCTAACCGTCATCGGCCTGGTGGCCATGATCAGCCTTTTCGGGCTGACCTTTGTCAACATTATCCCGGCCTGGACGGTCAAAATCCTGAAAGGAAACGCAGCAACCAACGGCTTGCTGTATTCGGCCAGGGGAGTGGGAGCCCTGGCTTGCGCCCTATTTATTGCTTCATTGGGCCGTTTCAGGTTCAAGGGCAAGCTGCTCACCCTCGGCAGTTTGTTGTTTCCCATCATGCTGTTGGCTTTTTCGTTCACCCGAACCCTGCCTTTGTCCTTGATTGTCCTTGTGGGGGCCGGGGCGGCGGCAATCCTCGTCTTCAACATGGCAAATGCCCTTGTCCAAACCCTCGTTGACGATAAGCTGAGGGGAAGGGTAATGTCGATCTACAGCCTGACATTTTTCGGCTTTGTCCCGATCGGCGCCCTTTGGGTCGGATTATTGGCGGAAGCGCTAGGCGTACCGGCTGCTCTGATCGTTAACTCCATTATTTTGTTTATTTTTACCCTTGTCATATGGATTTTTGTTCCTAGGCTCAGAGCTCAAAAGTAAAAAGAGCCGAAATTTTACAAATTTTTCGTTTTAGAGTATTATTCTCACGTCAGGTCAGGGGGGATACAAAATATAGTAGGTTTTAGAAGAAAGGTAGCATATCTAGAATAAAACTCTTGACAAAGGATAAATTTACAGGCATAATTTAGCTGGACTCGGTCAGCAACCATGAAAAAAACCCAAATAAAGCATATAAATTACCTTATCCTTTTTTTCCCGATCCTTTTTTTCCTGGCTCGGCCGCTGGAATTCGGCAGGGACACGGAGTTTTTCCGAGGGTATTCCATCCCCAAACCCGCGATAAAGATTGGCCTGGGCGTCGGGCTGAGTGATATCACTATCCGGTCATCTTCAGGCATGAAAATCTTCCTGGTGGACAAGGATTACAAGCTTTTAGGGCAGGATGAAGCCGAGGCCCAGGTTAAAGGCCATAAGGAAAAGCTAACCGAAAAATTCGCCGTTCAGATCAGCCGGGCCAGGACCAAAGAAGAGGCGGAAAAAGCTGCCCGGGGGTACCAAGCCAAGGTTGAGTATAAGATTTCGGTTTTGCCCACCGCGGAGGGGGGGCCCCTGGGTGCCTGGCAACTGCTGGTCGGCGATTTCCTGACCAGGGGAGATGCCCTTCATTTTATCTCCAAACTCAACAAGCTCGGGTTCAAGGATGTCTGGATTGTTCGGACCGAGCTTACGGAGAAGGATTCCAGGCCGTTCGCCCTTCTCCTGGACGGGCGGCTGATCGACCTCGACGGCGAAACCGTCCTGTACTTCATTCCGTCCAATTCGCAAAGTTTCCTGTCTTATAATGATAAGGCCTATCGGGGCATTTTCATCGTCAGTCACACGACCGAAGGGATAGTCTTAATCAATATCCTGAACGTGGACGATTACCTTCAGGGAGTCGTTCCCTGCGAGATGTCCTCTTACGATTTCGGGGAAATCGAGGCCCAAAAGGCCCAGGCCATTGCCGCCAGAACCTACGCCTTGAAGAATATAGGCAAATACAAGGACTTGGGGTTCGACCTGGATGATTCGCCTTCGTCTCAGGTGTATAAGGGCTTGAGCGCCGAAACAGCCCCGAGCACCCGGGCCGTGCGGGAGACGATCGGCCAAGTGGCATTATTTAACAAGAACCTGATCGATGCCCTGTACACAAGCACATGCGGGGGAATGACCGAGGATGTGGAAAATGTATTCCTCGGTCCGGCGTTGCCCTACCTAAGGGGCGTGGAATGCGTTCCGGAGCGAGAGGAGGAGTGGACCCTCAAGACCGAGAAATCCCTGCCGCCCGTCATCTGGAACGGCCTGGACTTGAGCAAGAAGATTGCCGCCCTCATGGCCCTGGACATAATTCCCCAGCAGCCCGACCCGGCCTGCTTTCGCTGTCCGGTCGACGCCGAGGAAACGTCGGCCTGGGTGCGGGGGCTTCTCGCCGCCCTCGGACGAAAAAGCGCGATCCCGGACCTGGACAAGAAATCCTTGAGCCACGCCGAGCTAGCCTCCCGGCTGGTCGGCCTCCTGGGATGGCCGGAGAGAGTCAAAAACCTGCTCCTGCAGAGCGAGGCCGACCATGTCCTGAAGGATTTTCCCGAAATCAAGGGGCAGGAAAGGAACGACCTGGCTTACATGATCATCGCCGGAGTCTTTCCTCCTCTGGCCAAAGCCGGCGGGGCCGAGCCGCCTGTCGCGCGCGCTGAGCTCGGATACATCCTTTACAAGGTCTTGGCCCTTCATCAGCCGGTCTTCCAGCAGGGAATCTTCAAGAGAGTGGACAAGAACCGCCTGGTCATTGTCCAGGACGGCCTGGACAAAACCTATGGGCTGTCGCCCGAAGCTTTTCTCTTGCGCAACTTGGATGACGGGTCGTCGTTTGCCAACAGGATTGACCTGGAGGGAGGGGAGCGCGCCAACTTCATCCTGACCGGCGGCCAGGTGCGTTTGCTCGAGGTCGACTACAGCTCGCCCTCCAATATCCTGGACAAATCCTCGACGCTGCACCGCTGGCAGGTTAGGATGTCGCGGGAAGAATTAGAGACTCGGATCAACCAGTTCTATCCTCTGGGACGGCTCATCGACATTATCCCCAAAGCCAGGGGCGTGTCCAAACGGGTCTCGGAGCTCGAAATCGTCGGCTCCGAAGGCAGTGAGCTTGTTACGGGCTTGAAGATTCGCTGGGTCCTGGGCTTGAGGGAGACTTCGTTTGTCGTTGATAAAGAAGTCGATGCAAAGGGAGGAACCTCCTTTTTCAATTTTTCCGGACGAGGCTGGGGGCACGGCGTCGGCCTCTGCCAAGTGGGGGCCTTTCGGCTGGCCCAGACCGGCCACTCCTACAAGGATATATTGAAAAAGTACTACCAGGGCATTACAATAGACAAAGTTTATTGACCCCCGACCAGGATTCAGGGTGAGCAATACGACGCCGAAGAAACCCGCAGGCTCTTCCGAGTTCCGGGAGTACCACACTCCGACCAGCGGCCTTTTTTTCCGGACGGGCCGGGTTCTTTGCAGCCGCTCCTCGGCCTTTCAGAAAATTGAAGCCTTCAACCACGACTTCTTCGGCACAGTCCTCTTTCTCGACGGATTGGTCCAAACGACGGAGAAGGACGAGTTCTACTACCACGAGATGCTCGTCCATCCGGCCCTGGCCTGCCATCCGGCCCCGGAACGCGTGCTCATCATCGGCGGCGGGGACGGGGGCGCGTTGAAGCAGGTCCTATTGCACCCGGTCAAGCACGTCACTCTGGTGGAGATCGACCCCCAGGTCATCGAAGTCAGCCGGGAATATTTCCCCTGGCTCAAAGCCTGCCTGAAGGACAAGAGGGCGGAGCTCGTGGTGGCCGACGGGAATGAATTTATGGCCCAATCCCAGCGGCTGTTCGATATCATCCTAGTGGATTCCTCGGACCCCGTGGGGCCCTCGGCCGTCCTCCACCAGAAAGGCTTCTTCCGCCATTTGAAAAAACGCCTGAATCCGGGCGGGGTGGCGGCTTGCCAGTCCGGCTCTCTTCTGCTGCACGCCCCCACGTTCCGGGCTAAATCAAAATTCCTCAAGGACATATTCCGCGTGGCCCGTTTCTACACCGGGCCCGTGCCGACCTATCCCGGTGGAATCTGGGTTTATAATTTTCTGTCGGATGCCGTGGACCCGCTAGACATCAAAAGAAAGCCGGCGGCGGGTCTCGGCTACTACAACGCCGACGTGCACCGCGCGGCCTTCAGCTTGCCGAACAACCTCAAGAAGCTCATCGGCTGAAGAGGAGCCGGTTTCCGGTTCGGCCACTCCACACCCTCGGACATTTTAATTGTTATTTTTTTATTTTTTGTTATCATATATCACTCCGTCCGAGCCTGAGAGGATCTTGGGCCGCGGCGGACGCTATCGGACAATTTCCTGACGGGAGAGACGATGAGAAAGAAGCTCGTTGACTATGTCCCCAAATCCAAGATCTTTTCCCGAAGCAAACTGTTTCGCACCAAGACTCTGGATCAATGCATGGCCGATGCGGAGGCGCCCGAATACCAGCTTAAGCGCGTCCTGGGGCCGTTCCAGCTGATCCTGTTCGGCATCGGGGCCATCATCGGCGCCGGTATTTTCGCCACCATCGGCACGGCCGCGGCCGGCGACGCGTACCGCCCCGGGGCGGGACCGGCCCTGATGGTCTCCTTCGTCATCACGGCCATCGTCTGCAGCTTCACCGCCCTGTGCTACGCCGAGTTCACCTCCATCGTGCCCATTTCCGGCTCGGCCTACACCTACTCTTACGCCACCCTGGGCGAGATCGTGGCCTGGATCATCGGCTGGGACTTGATCATCGAATACGCCGTGGGCAACATCGCCGTGGCCATCTCCTGGGCCAACTACTTCAAGACGTTCCTCAAGGGGTTCGGGATCAACTTTCCCGACTGGCTGTCCATGGACTACCGCACCGCGGCCAAGATCGTGGACGCCGACGGGGTCAAGATCGTGTTCCGCGACGCCCCGCACATCTTCGGACTGCCCATCATCTTCAACATCCTGGCCGTGGGGATCGTGACCATCATCACCATCGTCCTGGTGTGGGGCATCCGGGAGAGCGCCCGGTTCAACGCCATCATGGTCGGGATCAAGATCATTGTCCTGACCTTTTTTATCATCATCGGCTTTTTCTGGGTCAAGCCGGAGAACTGGACGCCCTTCGCCCCCAACGGCTGGGCGGGCATCAGCGCCGGGGCGGCCATCGTCTTTTTCGCCTACATCGGGTTCGACGCCGTGTCCACCGTGGCCGAGGAGACACGGAATCCCAAGCGGGACTTGCCCATCGGCATCATCGGCTCGCTCCTGATCTGCACCGTTTTCTACATCGTGGTCTCGGCCGTGTTCACCGGCCTGATCTCCTATCCAGCGCTGAAAATGAAGCTGGCCACCGAGCAGGCGGAGCCTTTGACCATGGCCCTCCAGCACGCGGCGCCCAACCTGGGCTGGGCGGTGGGCATCGTCGCTTTCGGCTCGGTCATCGCCCACACGGCCGTTCTGCTCATTTTCCAGCTCGGCCAGCCCCGTATTTTCTTCAGCATGTCCCGCGACGGCCTTCTGCCCAAGACCTTCAGCAAAGTCCACCCTCGCTTTCGGACGCCCCACGTGGCCACTATCCTGACCGGAGTGTTCGTGGCGACGTTCGCCGCGGTGGCCAGCATCGACGAGATGGTGGACCTGACCAACATCGGCACGCTGTTCGCCTTCCTCCTGGTGTGCAGCGGGATCATTGTCCTGCGCAAGACGGAGCCCGACCGGCCTCGCCCGTTCAGGGTCCCCGGCGGCTGGCTGTGGAGCGGCATTCTGTTTGTGGCCTTGGCCGTGGCCGTGATCTTTATCATCCCGGCGCCGTTGATCACCAAGCTCGTCATCCTGTCCATTGCGGCCGCAAGCTTCGCCTACTTCCGCAACATTCTGTTCCCCGCATTGGGCATTGTGTCCTGTTTGTACCTGATCTTCTACCTCCCGCCCACATCCTGGCTGCGGTTTGCCGCCTGGCTCAACTTCGGCTTCTTGATCTACATCGCCTACGGCTCCATCCACAGCCGGTTGATGTCGTCCGACATGAAAAAGCGGAGCCCCGAGCATCTGGCTTACACCGCCCGGCTGGGAGTCATCCTCCTGCTCATCGGCGACGCCATGCTGTTCCTGATGCGCGGCTTCGACCTGTACCAGTTGGCCCACAAGAAACTGGTGAACCTGAGCGGCTGGGAGCGATTCACCACGGCCCTCCACGACACGTTCCATCTCAGCCTCTGGACGGAAATGTCGTGGTTTCTGGTCATCCCCCTGGTCCTCAACGCCCTGATCCTCTGCCCGCTCATCATTCGCCGCGCGTCCCAGGCCCAAGGCGTTTCCATCAAGGACAAAGAATCCCGGGCAGCGGCGGCGATGGCCATCGTTGTCGCCGTGCTGAGCTTAATTTACCTGGCCGTGGTGATTTTCTAATCAGCGGTATTATTCGGCTGTCGGCAGGAACTGGAAAACTCGCTTGGTTTCCGCTAGAATTTTAGCCTTAGGAAAATCTTGTGATTTGGAAAATACCGACAACCACTAGGGCGCACAGCATCGGCCGGGTTTTTCTGCTTGCGCTCCTGGCCATTTTTTCGTCGGTTCTTCTGAAAGCCGCCCGGGGGGGCATCCCCGAGGAGAAGGCGTCCTTCAAGGTCCGGGATGACCTGGGAAGGGAAGTGTCCATTCCCCAAAGAGTCGCGAGGGTAATTTCTCTGCAGCCTGAAGCCTCGCGCATCCTGGTCGCCCTGGGCTGTGCCGATAACCTGGTCGGGTTTGATTATTTTTTGAATAAATACGATCCTTTGTTTCCTAGGCTTTGTCCCCGGTCCCAAAACTTGCCCGTGGTGGCCTATCCGGATGCCAGCGTCAACCTGGAGCACGTCATCCGCCTCAACCCCGACCTGATCATCGCTTCGCCCTACGATACTCATGTCCCCGATTCGCTCCAGCAAAAAACGGGTATACCGGTCGTGGCCGTCTCGTCGCTCGGCCGGGTCGAAAAACTGCTGGAGGAAATCCGCTTGATCGGCCGGGTGATGGGCCGGAGCGAGAGGGCCGCGGAGCTTATCGCTTTTTTCCAAGAAACAACGGCCCGGGTGAGTCGGGCGGCGGGCGCGGTTGCTCCAGAACATCGGCCGCGTGTTTACCTTTGTTTTTGGTCGTCGCTCGTCCGGACGCCGGTTATTTATGAGCCCGTGACCATAGCCGGGGGAAGAAATGTCGCCCAGGACCTGGCGGGCAACCATTCCGTCTCCGATCGGACGGTCGTCTCGGTCGAGCAGGTTGTCCGCTGGGACCCGGACATCATCCTGGTTCACGGCAATTATTCTCCAAGCCAGCGGGCGGTGACTGTGGACGACGTCTTGGGCGATAAACGGCTGCGCTCGATCAAGGCCGTGCGGGACAAGCGCGTCTTCTACACCTTCGGCTTCTGGTCCTGGTGGGACCCGGCCGAAGTCCTAATCGAGACTCTGTATCTGGCCAAGGTTTTCCATCCGGCCCTGTTCCAAAACCTAGACCTTGTCAAGGAAGGCAACGCGATCTATAAGAAGGTCTATGGGATAGAGCACGGCTATTCCATACTCTGTCAATCGATCCAATGCGATGAGTGGCTCAAAGACTAATAAAGACAGGCTGATCTTCGGGTTGGCCTTCGCTCTGCCCGTCGTGGTTTTTATCATTTCCCTGAACATCGGCTCCTATCCCATCTCGCCGCGGATGCTGTTCAAGGTCATCCTCTCGGTTTTCTCGCCCTCGAGTCAGCCCGGGCTGCCGGCTGCCCTGAAGGACATCGTTTTTCAGATCCGTCTGCCCCGGTTGCTGCTGGCCGTAGCCGTGGGCGCCACCCTGTCCGTCTCGGGCGCCAGCCTTCAGGCTTTGTTCAAGAATCCCCTGGTCAATGAGTATATCCTGGGCATTTCCTCGGGCTCGGCCTTCGGCGCGGCCGTGTCACTTGTCTTTCTGGGCAAAGGCTTCCCGCCCCAAATCGTGGCTTTCGTCTTCGGCATCGCCGCGGTCCTGGCCGTGCTGATCATCGCCCGCACTTCGGGCTCCCATATCGTGGCCCTTTTGCTCACGGGCATCATCGTCTCGGCCTTCTTTTCGGCGCTGCTGGCCTTGGTCGAATTTTTCGCCAGCCCCTACGCTCTCCAGGCGCTCTTCTATTGGCTCATGGGCAACATGTCCCTGGCCACCTGGAGAGACCTAGCCTTGTCCACGCCGCTCATGGCTGTGGGCGTCATCCTCCTCATCATGCTCCGGTGGCGGATGAACGTCCTGTCCATGAGCGACCAAGAAGCCAAGGCCATGGGCATATCGGTCCGCAGGGAAAAGATCCTGATCATCGTGGCCTGCACCCTGGCCACCGCCGCGGCCACGGCCGTGACCGGAATCATCGGCTGGATCGGGCTGGTCGTGCCCCACCTGGTCCGGATGGTTGTCGGGGTCGACAACCGCCGGGTCATCCCCCTGTCCGCCTCCCTGGGCGCCAGTTTTCTCCTGGCCGCCGACGCCCTCGCCCGCAGCCTGGCCTCGTTCGAAATTCCGCTGGGCATTTTCACAAGCCTCATCGGCATTCCCTTCTTTCTCTTCCTGTTGAAAAAATCCCGGAGGGTTTGGTTGTGAGCGTCAGCGTGCGGGGACTGTCCTATGCCCGGGGGAATTTTCGTCTGCGTATCGACAGCCTGGAGTTCGAGTCCGGCCGGCTGACCTCCATCGTCGGGCCGAACGGCGCGGGCAAGACGACCCTGCTGATGTGCCTGGGGGGCCTGCTGGCCGTGCCGCGGAACCGTATTTTCATCCAGGGGCGGGACATCGCTTCGCTCAAGGACGCCGAGCGGGCCAGGCTCGTCAGCTCCGTTCCCCAGGAGCACAATCCCATCTTCAACTACTCGGTCCTGGATTTTGTGGTTATGGGCCGGGCCGCCCACTTGTCGCTTTTTTCGCTGCCATCGGCCGAGGATGTCCGCTTGGCGGAGGAGTCCCTGGCCTTTGTCGGCCTCCAATCGTTTGCCTCCCGTCCGTACTTTGAGCTGAGCAGCGGCGAGCGGCGTCTCATCCTGATCGCTCGGGCCCTGGCCCAGCGCGCGGACGTCCTGCTCCTCGACGAACCGACATCCTTCCTCGACCCCAAACACGAGATAGAGATCCTGGAATTGACCAGGAAGCTGGCCGTGGAGCGGGGACAAACGATTCTGTTGACCCTTCACAACCTCGACATGGCCATAAAGTACTCGGACAGCCTGGTGTTCATGAAGAACGGCGGGGTGTTCGCCTCGGGCCGCCCGCGCGACATCCTGAGCGACGCGCTCCTCGAATCGGTCTATGACGTCAGGATGAAGATCGTCGATTGCGAAGGGCAAAAGCTCATTCTCCGCTAGGGGAGAGGCTGGGCGTCCATTCATCAACTAGTCAGCGAATGGCTTGACTTCCAATTAAAAAGTAATTACAGTTATTACATGAAAACGACTGAGCTCAAGGTCTCCCGTATCGGTAACTCCCGCGGGGTCCGGTTGCCTGCAGCGTCGCTGCGGCGTTATCGCATCGGTGCGGCCGTCCTCATGGAGGAGCGGAGCGAGGGGATTTTCCTGCGGCCCGTTGGCCCCGTGGTGGAGAAACTCTCATGGGAAGATACGGCCCGCGAGATGGCGGCCGGCCGCGAAGACTGGGGCGAGTGGGACGCGGCGGACGCGGACGGATTGGAAAGCATTCCGTGGGAAACCGGAGAGGCCGGCAGGATTGCGGAAAAGAAAGCACGGTACCGTTCGGTACGGCGATCGGCTAAGAAATCATGAGGCGCTACGAGATTCGGTGGGTGTCGCTGGACCCGGCCCAGGGCGCGGAAATGGGCAAGAAACGTCCGGCGGTCATCGTGAGTTTGGATGCGCTCAATGAGAAATTACAGACCGTGACAGTCTGCCCTCTGACCAGCCGGCTGCATCCCTCCTGGCGATCCCGGCTGCAAGTCCGATGCAGCCGACAAGAGGCGGAAATCGCGGCGGACCAAATACGAACGATCAGCAAATCTCGGCTGGGAGCCAAGATTGGCGCATTGACGGAAGACGAAGCCTCCGCGCTGAGGCGGATCCTCACCGAAATGTACGGCGAGTGACTCGTAACCCTATTTGTTCTGATCTTTATTATTCGGCCGGGGCGACTTGGCCTTGGGCGCCAGGCTGAGGATTCTCTGAATCAGCTGGGGGTTATCAGGGAACTGCCCGACCTTGGGCAGGCGGGGCAGGAGAACGGCCCATTGGAGATTTAGGCTAAAAGCTTTGCTGAAGAGAGGCAGGCTCTCCTCCACCTTGCCCAAGGAAGCCAGAGTCGTCGCCGTCCAGAAGGCCATCTCCGCATTGTCCGGGACCATGGCCATGGCCGCGGCATACTCCGCCATGGCCGCCTCGACCTTGCCGGCGGTCATAAACTCGTCGCCGTTGTTCATTCTCTTGTAGGCTTTGTCCAGGCGGACGAGTCTCTTTAACTCCGCCACCGGATCAGGATGATCCTCGACCCGAAGGTCGTAAAGCCTGTCCTTCCACCAAACGCCCGAGCTCTTGCCCCTGACCACCAGAATGGCCGCCGCCTGGCGGCCCCGGATGTCGCCGCCTTCAGCCTCGGCCGCTTCCAGGGCGGCCAGCAGCCTGTCCACGAGCTCCCCCCGCGTCGACTCGTAGGCTTTGGCCATGGCGGTCCAGACCGTGTTCTTCAGCATGAGGTTGGCCTGGCAGGAAAAGCCGTCTCCAATGATATGGCCGGCCTCGGGGATGCAGTTTTTTCCCGTATGAGCGGCCACGCGGCCCCGGCCGTCGATGACCGCCACCTGACGGACAGATTCATTCGGGTCGGCTTTAAGCAGGCCGGCCAGCGCCTCTTCCGGCGTTTTCCCGGCTCGCATCAGCTCCAGAGCCAGAGGGCCGTAAGAGACTTCGACGAACGACTGGGTGGCCACGGCACCCACGCCGGATTCAGCCCAGGGGACGAGCGAGCCCACCGAGAACCAATGCGACTGGACGGCAACGCCCAGCTCGCCCGTGGCTTTGTCATAAGCGACAATGGAGTAGGTATGGGTGGGCCGGGCCGGTTCAGCCCGGAGCAGGGGAGCCCACAAGAAAGTCAGAGCGGCGATACCCAGGATCACGACGGAGGATTTGAATGGATTATGGAAATTTGATTTGATCATGGAAGTAAAATATCGCCGGCCGGACGGCGATGTCAAGAAATTGAAGGCGTTCAAACTTCTTGACAGGCATTCCGAACGGGTAGTATGTATTGTCGGAGATCCCCGACGCTAAGCCATGAAACCATCTAAAAAAAGCCTCGCTTTCGGACTCGCCCTTCTGGGGGGCATTTTGTTGACGCTCATCGTCTCCATGGTCCAGGGCGGACAAAAAACATATTGGCACTTCATGATCAAGGCGATGATCGTTCCGGATCGGGCGGAGGAATGGGCCTGGGTCACTTTTGTTCAAATGGGCAAAGAGGAGGCTTTCCCCGAGACAGCCGAGGCGGTCCGCCGGCTGGGGGGGGATTTTTCGGGGTGGAAGTTGGGACAAGTCCGGGCAGCGGCTTGGAGGAGCAGCTACAGTTACACAAAAGATCGTCGGTGCAAAGACCGTCCGTCCAAGATAGAAATCTCCTGGACTTCCAGCTGGAGCGACCAAGTCTTGGCTCATTGCCAAATTGTATCGCCGAACGTCCGGGATGAGCTATTTTGTTTCAAGTTTGGCTTTTGCGCAACTCTCGGTCGGGTGCTAATGGAAGACGGGCAGACCCGCGGGCTGGGCGACCTGGTCAATATGATCGTCGGCCCCATAGACCTCGGCCGCGGGGAGCGCGAGGACTTGCGCGGTAAATTCCTTACACGGGCGATCAACTATGAAGACGCCCTGACCCATTACAAATTTTGCGGCAAGTCGTGGGCGGAACAGTTTGATTCCCTATTGCTGCACTATACCCACGATGGTCTGCGGGGCGCTTTCGTGGACGACCTCTTTGGCACGGAGGGCGTGGACAGTTTCGGCTGGCATGGACACGATATCATGGTCGTCTTTACGATTATCAGGAACAATTCCCGCGAACACCCCTACTGGAAGCAAAAATACTTGATCCGCTGAATCCGACCGGAGCCTTGCTGTGAAGTAAATCGCTCAATGTTGCCATTCCGGCCGAAATCTAGTAAAAAGACTCCATGGCTCACCTGGCCGCGAAAACGGGATACCATAAGCTCGTCAAACGGCTCAACAAGCACCCCCAGGGCGCCCCGTCGTCGGAACTCCTTTACGAAATCCTCAAGCTGCTCATGAGCGAGAAGGAAGCTTCGCTCGTGGCCCTCGTTCCGATCAAGCCCTTTACCGCCGAAACGGCTGCGCGGGCCTGGAAGACGAGCCTCCTGGAAGCCCGTAAAGCCCTTGACGCTTTAGCGAGCCGGGCCCTGCTCATCGACGTCGCCGGCCGGAAGAACCGCTATTACGTCCTGCCGCCGCCCATGGCCGGCTTTTTCGAGTTCTCCATGATGAGGCTGAGGGGCGACCTCGATCAAA
>Ga0315294_10004117_pt1 | contig 15842 bp, 20 predicted proteins | sample YL17G13_40_MG_FD_203626 | JGI IMG/M metagenome (GOLD analysis project Ga0315294, IMG submission 203626) | Sediment microbial communities from Yellowstone Lake, YNP, Wyoming, USA - YL17G13_40 | ecosystem: Environmental > Aquatic > Freshwater > Lake > Sediment | place: USA: Wyoming | collected... | reverse complement strand
AAGGCGCTTTTGATTTCTTTTTTGAAAAGGCTTTTTTGGGTGAAAAACCAACCTAAGGGTTGATCTTGCTGGTCATAAAAACCGCCACTGATTAAAAACCGGCAATTATTCTCCTGAGACAATTGAGTTGAGGGGAGTTTTTTTTCAAAGTTGGGAAGCAAAACCAGTTTTTCCGGACGGCTGATTTTCTGATCCAAGAAAAGAAACTTTTTTTCTTGAGAAACCACCTCTTTCATTTCCTGGCGAAAATTATCGGTTTCAACCGTAGTTTTCTTTTCAGTCGAAGGGGGTGGGGAAGCTTCCTTAAAGAAAAACCAAAAAGAAAAACCAATCAAAGACAAAAAAACCAGCCAAAAGAAAAAACGTTTCACGGATTGATTATATATTATTTTAGGCAAAAAAAGAGACCCTTGTTAAATCTGTTAAAAAACTTTAACAAAGGTCTCTATTATAATAAATAAAATTTCTCAGGAATTAATAAAACAAAATGTTTTTCCCGCTATTGGGAAAAGCTAATTTATTTCCCTGAAAATTAAAGCTGTGGGGCTTTACTCTCTAGACTCTCTAGAATTCTTTTTAAAAAGACATTGATGCCTTTTTTGAGAACCTCATCCGGTTTAATCTCTTTATCAAAATAGATTTTCTTACTCACTTGCCGAAACTTTTTAGGAAATAAAAGGCCAATCTGAAAATAAAGATTATTAATTTTTGGGTCTTCAAAAATCTTGACTTGCCCTTTATCTTTATCCTGATCATTCATCTTCAGATGCCAACAGGCAATTTGAGAGTCTTTAACTTCTTCATTAAAATAAGAAACAACTTCACAATCTTCTAACTCTAATCCCTCAAGCTTAAGAAGCTCGTCTAAAACCGATTCAATCTTGTCTTTATCAACAGCATATTGTTTAAATATTTTTTCTACTTCAGGGTTGGCTTGTTTCTTTTTTTCTTCTTCTGGGTTTTCTTTTTCTCTTTTTCCCGAAATCTCCACGTTGAGGTCAAACTTTTCCATTCTCTCTCACTTACCTTTCTTTTTCTCTTGTTCTTATTAAAAAAATTATTCCCCTTAAATTTTGCCTTCGTCCAGTTCAATCTGGATTTGCGAATCTTCAACAGCTGATCTTTTCCTTTTATAGCGAACTAAAATTAAACCCACAATGGCTATAATAAAAACAATTGCCAAAATAGCTGAAGGAAAAACAAAGTCGCTTAAGATATTCACCCACAAATTCATTTTCTCACCTCTTTTTGAAATTTATATTAAAATTTAAAAGTACAACTTTTGGTATAAGGAATTATAGCAAAAAGGGAGGCCCCGGAAGGTCGGTAAAGAATCAAAAATTATTTTTAGCTAATGAAAACTTCTAAATTTCTTTAACGACACAACTTCGGCCTATTTAAGCAAAAATTTATCTTGTCAACATTTCAACCTCTTTTTCGGAAAGTTTCACTTTATTTGGTGTCACGGAAAAACGCTCTGCAGTCTCAACCTCAAGTCCCTTAATGTCTACAATTTCATCTTTTCTTGAAGAAACCAATTTTTTATTGACTTTTTTGGTGATGGTGATATTAATCAGTTTTTTCAAACCAGCTTTTTCTAGTCTAGTGACAACAGCTTTTTCTTCATCAGTTAAGATAACATTCGATGTTAGACGCCAACTAAATTTACCAGAAAGTGTTTCAACCGTTTTTGTTTTACCTTGAGTCAATTTCTGACGGTTTTTTTCAGCGTAAATAAAAATTCCATCGACATCTTTCTTTATCTTTTCAACAAATTCATCTACTGTGGTTTGAGCATTAGATTTTAAGTCACTGATATCTTTGTTCAATTTTTCCTCTTCTTTTCTAATACTTTCCATCGCTTCTCTTATTTCAGAGATTAATAAATCAGCATCATTTAAATTCTTAACGACTCTTATTGTTTTTCTTTTCTTCTCTTCCATTCCTCTCTCATCTCCTTTTAATTAAATTTTTTGTTTTTTTAATTTCCTTCGGAAGCATGCCATATACACTTTGAATAAGATCAAGAAAACCTTGTCTGGAAACATCGCCAGGTTTTGTCTTCTTAAAGAGTACCTTTTGATCACTGATATTCCCATCAGAATCTATCTGAAAAAATAGTTGTCCTGCAATAGTTCCGATTCGCACCTCAAGATAGGGGAAACTCTCATTGAGCGAAAACAAACCTCCATACCCGACAATAAAACCATTTGTTTTCTCATCTAACCAAGGTTCTTCTGAGAGAGAGAAAGTTAAAAATGATTTTTCCTGAAGAGAACTGTAGGGAATGGTTAAAAGTCTTAAAACATCAACAACATCCTTCCTAATGGAGATTAAATCTTTCTCCTTAAACCAAATCTCATCCATATTTCACCTCTTTTTATTTTTTATGATAATGATTAAAACGGCGATAATCGATCCAAAAAGCAAAATTCCGGCTAGCCAGTAAACAGAAATCGGCGGAAACATCTCCCTGCCTCCTTATTCTAAATTATTAAATTATTTATATGTCAATGTTCTTTAGCCAAATCATAGCAAAAGAGGGGAGAAAAGTCAATTTTATAGGATAAAAAGGGACAAAAAAAGAGACCAGATGGTTGTCGAAGAGTTAAGAATTTAAAAAACAAAATTTTCGCAGAAGAAAATTTAAATTCTTAACTACTAACAAGATTAACCCCCTGGCCTCTTTGAGCACTTTAATCTTCTTAACCACTTATAGTTTATAGGCATAAATTTTTTATTATTTGGTTAAAATAATTAAAGGCTATTTATTTGAAAAGATAAGATAGGATGGTTTAATTTAAGAATTTCTAAACATTCACTCTTTCAACTCTTTTTATAAGTGCAACAAGACTGCTAATCGTAGACTCCTTAGTAAAAGACCAACTATTTTCATGACTGTAAAGAGCGAAATGGCTTTTTCTGGTGGCACCATCAATTTCGAATAATATTTTATAGAAAGTAAAGAAAGGTGGTTTCTGAAAACGAGAATCAATAGCTTGGTAGCCACATTTGCCTGGAATCGGGACAACATTTGCCTCTCTATTCTTCTTCTGACACAGCCTGGTGATTACATTTTTCACTGAGTTCTCTTTTTTAGAGTTCATTTTTACTGAATCCGGCTGATGATGATTTTTACCAGTTTCTGTTGTTTTGCTTCTAGCCTTGTAATTACTTTGACTCATCCCAAACCTCCATTTTTTCTTTTAATAAAAGTTTTCCATCCCTATCTTATCTTTTGAATTTTCAAAGGACAAACTGATGAGCCAAATTATAACATAATCACTAAAATATTCAAATTATAGGGTATCTAGCTTGCCAAACAACTGTGTGCGTATTTCTGGCTCATCTTCCCCAGAAAGTAATCTAATTCCTTCCTGTTCAAGTTTAATCAAAATTTCTTTTTCTAATTTTTGTGAATCTTCAAAAATTTTTAAAATCACCCGTGGATCATCATCAGCGGCAATTCGATTAATGGTAATTTGGCCGCAATCCTGGCATTGGTGAATAATCATCAGCTCGCCTTGGCGAGGTTTTTTGTATTTATCAAAACCTTCATGTTTAAAAGTCAGGCCAATCGGTTCCATATTGCCTCGGCATAAAGCCAGCCGGTCACCGGCTTTTTTTTCATCAACATGTTTGGACCAGAGACAGTGGGGGCAGTGATTTCTGAAGTGGGTCCCGATATATTTACGACAATCAACCCATTGATGACAGTGGGCACATTCAAAGCCTTTATCTTTCTTAAAACTCATTGATGTTTCCATTAAAACCTATCTTGAGGCTAAAATCAAGAAAGCCCCTTGACAAGTAGCAGATTTTAGGAAAAATAAAGAAAGGAAATGTATAAAGAAAAAGACTTAAGCCGAGAATTCCTGTCCGTTCTCCAAGAAAAAACAAAAAATTATCCCGACTTTGATTCAGTTAAAAATTGTCCGGAGGCCTATGCTTCCTTCCTAACGTTATTTAATCGCCTAAGATTGGCGGCGAAAAATAATCTAAAGCCAAAAACTTATGAAGAAGTGAAGAAAACTGTCCAGAAATTAAGTGAAATTAATATCATTTATGAGAATAGTTTTAACCAGTTCAGGGGGATAGCCGAGAAGGAAAGAAAAGATAAAGACGATAGCGAAAAAAAATTTTTAACCAACTATGAGCTTCAGGAATTCATTATCGTCAAGTTAAATGGTTTTTTCTTTAATGTTTTGGGTGAAGAAAAAAGAGGTATCTGCAATGAAGGCAAAAATTTAATTGGGAAACTTTATGATGAAGTTTATGATAACAATGATGTAAGTTGGACAGCTATCCAATCATTTAGATTTGATTTTTTTCACAATTTAGACCCAGAAAGAGAAGTTTTTAAAAAAAGGCCGAATCCTTTTATAATTTGTCTTAATTTTTATGAATTAGGAGTTTTTCCTCAGTACCTTAAAAACGGCGAATTCCGAATTGATATCCCCACCGCAACATTGGACGGTAAGGATTATTTTTTTGCTTGTTGTTCACCGCAAGATAATTTTTGTCTGACTCACGGTCATTTAAGGGAACAAGACTGTAAACATAAAAGGCCCCTTGAAAATGGGAAATTAATTATTCATAATGAAGATAATGCCCAGAAGCAATCTCGTTTTTACCGTCCCGGTGGGTAAGAATCCCCCCTTTGAAGTCAATTGCGTGGTGGAAGTTCCCAAAGGCGGGACTAATAAATATGAATATGATGAGGAGATAAATATTTTTAAGCTTGACCGGGCTTTATACGAAGCAGTTTTTTATCCGGCCGAATATGGTTTTATCCCTCAAACTCTTAATGAAAAAGACGGCGATCCTTTGGATGTCATGGTCTTATCCACTTTTCCGACTTTTCCAGGCTGCTTGGTTTCGTGCCGACCCATTGGCATTTTGCGATTGATTGACTCCGGCGAAGAGGATGACAAGATTATTGCCGTTTCCGCCAATGACCCAAGATTTGACGAGATTAAAGAGCTTGAAGATTTGCCTATTCATATCCGCAAAGAAATCAAAAACTTTTTTGGAAATTACGCCGAACTGCAAACCGATAAAAAAATCAAAATTGACGGTTGGAGCGGGAAAGATAAAGCCCACGAACTCATCAAACAGGCGAGCAAAGACTTCCAAGAGAAAAAATAAGAACCCCCCGTTTACGCGGATTTTATCCGCGGAAAATGTTAATAAAAACTTCAAGAAAACCGTCAATTTATTGTACGGATGAATTGAAATTGTATCAACATCTTATGTTATAATTATTCATATCTAATTGGCGCCTGTAGCTCAACGGATTAGAGCACTTGTCTTCGGAACAAGGGGTTGGGGGTTCGATTCCCTCCAGGCGCGCTGAAAATTTTGCAAAATTTTTAGGGACCGTAGCTCAGTGGTAGAGCAGTTGCCTCTTAAGCAATTGGTCGGAGGTTCGAATCCTCCCGGTCTCACTATCTTTCGCTCCCGTCCTCCGCAGTAGCTCTGCTACGGAGGGTGGAAAGGCTACAGATGGCAAGCCGGTATAAATATGTTTTATACATACATATTAAGAAATAGCATCACGGGGAGGTATTACATTGGATACACCCCAGATTTAAAAAATCGTATTAATAAGCACCTCAAAGGCTTAGTGCAATCAACAAAGTCAAATTTGAACTACCAACTAGAATGGTATTGTGCTTTTCAAACAAAAAGTCAGGCTTTGTCTTTTGAAAAATATTTAAAGACAGGGTCAGGTATTGCTTTTATGAAGAAAAGATTTTTTAAATCTGTCAATGTAGCTTTAGGGAAAGATACTGCTGTTGAGGGATGACTTGCTCTCCGAAGCCTTGGCGAAGGAGAGAATCCTCCCGGTCTCACATAAAGATTTAATTTCCTCTTAGATACAACAATCAAAGTTTAAATTAATTCCCGGGTGTTGGCGGAAAGCGATCGGTCCAATCGGAAGAATTATTGGTGTCAAATCCAGGTGTCAGTCGCTCGGTTGAATGTCCAGCGACCATCCCTGTTCCCCATCCCATTCGATCAACTTCTACGCCGGTAGCATTTTTGAGAATCAGTTGGTCACCATTATTATCTAGCCCATCACCGAGCTGATTACCCAGCTCCAGCGTGTCTTTGGCTGGTTTAATATCCCAGTATTTCCAGGTGGAGGCGTCTTTGGAGACCAAAAGAAAGCTACCCGCTTTTATTATTTTATTGGCATTAATCTTTGATTGTATTCCTGAGTTATCAACCAGCGACCAGTTTTTCAAAGAAATATCTTTATCAGTTGGATTATATAGTTCAAGCCACTCATTATTTAGTCCCAACTTTTTATCATTTCTATCTTTGGGGCTGTCCGATCCATGTTTGCTGTCAACATTGTAAAATACCTCATTAATGACAACATCGTTTCCGGTAATCACGCCAAAGGTTAAATCAAAGACCACTGATTTTGCCTGATATTCATCACCGGCTGAGGCTGGAAAAGTTACCAGAAAATTATAATTTTGTTGTTGTCCTGGATTGATAATCCCAAGTTTATATTCATTATCGTTTTTGCTTAAATCGAAAAAGTTTTCTAGTTTATCGTTATATAAATCTGTAGCCCCATCAGAGATGGTGAGATTAAGACCTGATTCGATAAAAGGGACAGAGCCAACACCATTAGTTTTAAGACCCTTGACAGCAACATAACGGGCAACACTACCGTTGTTTTTTACATTTACTGAATGACTTTCTTCGTTTCCTGGTTTCATATTAATGACAGAAAATATTGGAGAACCGGGTGGAACACCAAACTCCACCAACAAATCCCCAAAAGCCCGAATGGTGGAAGGATTAAACAGTTTATCCCAGCCGCCACTCAGATAGAAAACACCACTGACGATAATGGTTAAAATTAAAATTCTTAAAAAATGTTTTTTAATATTCATTTTTATTTACAACAACAGGTATCAGCACTTGGGCCACCGGTACAATATTGATTACCTCCGGACTGATAACTTTCTCCATTACCTATACATTGTTGTTCGTTTTGTCGACAAACTCCAGTTGTAAATGGAGGAGTATGAGATACAGATATACAATAGCCTGTACAGGTACTAATCGGTGTTGGAGTTGGTGTTGGCGTAACTGTTGGAGTAGGAGTAACGGTTGGAGTTGGTGTAATGGTCGGAATGGGAGTTGGAAAAGCAGTTGAGGCGCCAAAAATATTATTACTTGATTGTCCAGAGTCGCTAAAAAGAGCAAGAGCTCCTCGATAGGAGATAAAACCTGTTATTATCATAACAATCAATATTAGAAAATAATTTTTCTTTTTCATCCCTTTTTCATTTTTTCCAATAACTTTTTTTCTATTTCCTTCGTCATTTCTTTTTTAATGTTTATTATTTCAAGAATGATATAAATGATTGCCGGAAAACCAATCAGCAAAAGAAATCCAGGAATGGTTTTTAAAAACAGCGCTAATTTTCCCAGATAAGGAACTAGAAAAAAAGCCCTGCCTAAGATCTGATCTTGAGAAACCATCGGGCTATCAGGATTGTTGTTGGCATCACCTTGGGTTTTATAATAATAAATATTATTCTTAGTCTCAAAATCTATGATTCGATGGGTGACAATCACATTACCGGTTTTAAAAGCCACCACATCTTTTTGCCTATAGGAGGGAAACTTTTTTGTAAAAACGATGCTCCCCACGGGAAGAGACGGTTCCATACTCCCTGTTAAAACGACAAATGATTGGATCCCTCCTATAATCGAAGTCCTTGAAGTAATCATCACAAAAACCAAAATAGGAAAGACACCAAAAATAATTGCTTTTAGTAAAAGCTTAAACACAACAGAAATAGTATTTAATAAATTTCTATTCATGCAATTTAATAATCACACCATCAAGACGCCCTCGGCCCAACTGGTAGTGGATACGTTCACCCCCACTACCAGCGTTTTAAACAAAAAATTTATTGACTGGCATCCTGATTCAAATCAACCGTGAACGTTGAAACAACATTATCTCCCTGCAGCGTATTTCCGGCGCTGCTATCTAAACAAACATCTAGAACTAAATCATGACCAGCATCGAGATTGGTAAGAGCCAAATCATCCAAAGCGGTTGCACTGGCATCCCAGTCAGCTAGATCTTCAAAATCATTAGCATTACTATCTGCAATTTGAGATTTAACATCGGTGACCCCGTATGTTAATTTATTTATTCTCAAAAAACTATCCATGCCTGGTGTGGCATTACTACCTGTATCAGTAACTACATTAGCAACCGTTACTTCAGCGTGATTAGCGGCTACTGTTCCTGTATTCTTCAGGGTTAATGTTTGATCTCCTGTACAAGTTCCAGGAACAAGAGTGCTGCTACCAAAACTGGCTGTAACAGAATCCTGATCGGTTTCATTACCATCGGTTAATTTTAGTATAAGAGTACCAGTTGAAAATGTATTTCCAGTTGATGTCCCTTGATCACTAAAATAAGCGTATGTTAATCCGCCGACTAGTCCGACGACTGCGAATATTGATAAAAGTCCTAAAACTATTGATTTATTCATTATTTTTCACCTCCTTTCTTTTTCATCCTACTTTTTGTACAAAAAAATCACAACTTTCGTTGTGGTTTATTTCTTAAATGCCTTGGTATTTATATATTCCATAAACCTAAGGCAGTAGGATTAATATAAAAAGTGTAATTATTAATTATTGCAGTGTCAACTGTATCTTTCTAATACAGTGAGCAAATTAGGAAGGGCCGTCGGTTTAACAACCTTGACAAACTACTTCAAAATAAGTACCTGTCGCATTAGGCGACAGAACCTTGTTTCTCGTCCCTTTGCTTGACAAAGGGACTCAAAATATGTCACTATAAATTATTCTGCCAATGAAGAAAATATTTTTAATTTTTGTCGCGTTGGCCTTTACTCCTTTAACTTTAGGGGCCAGCCTTTTTACTTTCAACCAAATTACCCAAGCCAAAAGCCCAAAGGTGGAATCTTTTAAATCTTCAGGCCAGTATTACGCGGCTTTGCCGGAAACCACCGGTGAAGTTCTGGGCACGGCGGTTGAGGAAGACGCCCGGCCGGTCATCATTCAAAAATATTTGGAACAATACGATTCGCCCTTGTTGCCCTACGCCCAGGATCTTCTTAATGCCTCGGAAAAATATGGGGTTGATTACAAATTAATTGTCGCCATTGCCCAGTGTGAATCTAATTTATGTAAAAAATCGCCTGAAGGCTCTTTTAATTGCTGGGGGTTTGAAAACGGTGAAACGAAATTTTTATCCTGGCAACAAGCTTTTGACCAAGTCGCTAAGACTTTAAGGGAAAAATACCTTGACCAAGGCCTAACCACCCCGGAAGAGATTATGCCCAAATATGCCCCGCCTTCGGTGGAAAAGGGCGGCCCCTGGGCCAAATGCGTTACTCAATTTATGGAAGATTTAGAGTTTGGTGATTTTTAGCTTCTTTTAGGCCTTCATGGTAAAATAATTTGCCTATGAAACAAATTTCCTACTATGACGATTCCCACTACGATTACAAAAAGTATTGGGAAACGAGGAAATACGAAAATCAGGCCGAAAAAATCGCCTTAAAAAAACTTTTTCGTCTCATCCTCCAAAAAAACCTGCCTGCCGGTAGGCACGGTAGGATTATCGACATCGGTGGGGGATTCGGACGTTTGACTCCCGACTATGCGCCATTGTTTAAATCCTGTCTTTTGATTGAACCCTCGGAAAAACTTTTAAAAGAAGCGAAAAAAGTTTGCCAAAAATATAAAAATGTGACCTTACAAAAAAGTTTTGTGGAAAAGCTGCCTGTTCCGGATGAAAGCCTTGATGTGGCTTTGATGGTCAGGGTAGCTCATCATCTGACCGATTTACAAGCAATGATTAAAGAAATTAAAAGAATTCTTAAGCCCGGCGGTTATTTTATCTTGGAATTTGCCAACAAAATTCATTTTAAAAATAGATTAGACGCCCTTTTACATCTCAATTTAGATTTCTTTATAAACCATCAATCTGAAAATCTTAAAACCAAACCAAAAACCGTTCCTTTTTATAACTATCATCCTAACCAAATCAAGACTTTACTTTTAAGTAATGAGTTTAAGATTATCAAATGTTTATCGGTTTCCAACTTCCGCCATTCCTGGCTAAAGAAAATATTTCCCCTGCCTTTACTTTTGTTTTTTGAATCTTGTATTCAAATTATCAATTCTAAATTATCAATTCTAAATTATCACGGTCCTTCTATTTTCGTTTTGGCCTGCCTCGCCGAACGCGAGTCAAGACGGACCCGCCTGTCGGAAGCCTTGTGAAGTTATAAGAAAAAGGGTATCATTTAACCAAGAGAGAGAAAATGCTCGCTGGACGGGCATTTTTTTATGTAAGGAAACCTTGTTTCTCGAAGACTCGAAATATGAAAATTCGCAACATCGCCATCATCGCTCATGTTGACCACGGCAAAACCACCTTGGTTGATTCTTTACTGCGCCAGTCAAAAACCCATCTTAACAAGAATATGGCCGAGACAACTTGTATTATGGACAGCAACGAGTTGGAGCGGGAGCGGGGGATTACGATTTTTTCCAAGAACGCCTCAGTTGTCTGGCAGGATACTAAAATCAACATTATTGATACCCCCGGCCACGCCGATTTCGGCGGTGAGGTTGAGCGGGTTTTAAAAATGGCCGATGGTTCGCTTTTGCTGATTGACGCCCAAGAGGGGCCAATGCCGCAAACACGTTTTGTTTTGAGAAAAGCCCTGGAGTTAAAACATAAAATTATTGTTGTCATCAATAAAATCGATAAACCCCATGTCAATATCAGCCAGGCCTTAAACAAGACTTTTGACCTTTTTATTGATTTGGGCGCCGACGAGGAAACTGCTAATTTCCCAGTTATCTATGCCTCTTCCAAAATGGGCAAAGCCGGTCTAACCCCCGACTTAAGCCAAATGAAAGATATCACCCCCTTGTTTGAGGAAATTGTAAAATATATTCCCCAACCGAGCGGGAAGAAAGATTTGCCTTTGCAAATGCTCGTCACTTCGATTAACTGGGATAATTTTAAAGGCCGCATCGCCCGGGGTCGGATTTACAACGGCAAAATCAAGGCCGGCCAGGAAGTGATGCAAATCAACCGCGAAGGACAAATGAAAAAATATCGCCTGACTTCTTTGGTAACTTTTCAGGGGCTTGGACAAAATGAAGTCAAGGAAACCGAAGCCGGAGAAATTGTGGCCATCGCCGGAATTCCGGAAATTATGATTGGCGAAACCATCGCCGATGTCAATCAGCCCCAAGCTTTGCCTTTGTTGGAAATTGAAGAACCAACACTTAAAATGACTTTCAATGTCAGCTCCTCACCTTTTGCCGGCAAAGAGGGAAAATACACAACTTCCCGGCAAATCAAAGAAAGGCTTTACAAAGAACTGGATAATGATGTGGCCTTAAAGGTTGAAGACGACCCTCAAAGCGGTTGGATTGTTTCCGGCCGGGGCGAACTCCATCTGGCCATTTTAATTGAACGCCTGCGCCGTGAAGGTTATGAGCTCCAAGTTTCCCAGCCGCAGATGATTATAAAAATAGTTGACGGCCAAAAAATGGTTCCTTATGAAGAAGTTTTTATTGACGTTCCGGAAAAATATTCCGGCGTGGTTATTCAAAAATTAGGCAATCGCTTGGGCCTGATGAAAAAAATGGAGGTTGAAGATGGAGTCGCTCATTTGGAGTTTATCATCTCCACCCGTGGTTTGTTCGGCTACCGCCGGGAATTTATGACCGATACCCGCGGGCTGGGCATCATTAATACTTTATTTCATCAATATCTGCCGGAAAAAGGTGAATGGAAGGAAAGAGAACAGGGCTCGCTGATTGCCTGTGAAACCGGAGTCACTCGTTTGTACGGCTTGACTAATGTTCAGGGCAGAGGAGAGTTGTTTGTCGGTCCCGGAGTTAATGTCTACAAAGGTCAAGTGGTTGGCCAAAACTCGCGCCAGGAAGATATTTGGGTGAATGTCTGTAAGGAAAAACAGCTTTCCAATATGCGCTCCAAAGGCGACGGCAGTATGGAACATTTTAATGTCCCAAAAGTTATGAGTTTGGACGATGCTTTGGAATATATTGACAAAACCGAGCTGGTCGAAGCCACCCCAAAATCAATCCGCATCCGCAAAATCATTTTGGATGAGTTAGAAGAAAAAAGAAGAAAAAAAGGCTTGACCAAATAGTTTCCTATATGTTATCATTCTTCTATGGCAACCAAAAAAACTACCAAAAAAGCTATTAAAGAAACTTGTGAATGCGAACCGGGATGTGTCTGCTGCACCCTTAATAAAAAGAAGATGACTTTCGGTATTGTTATTGCCGTTTTGGTTATCTTGGCGGCCTTGTATTTCTTCCGAAGCTTTTTTATCGTCGCCTTGGTCAACGGCAAACCCATCAGCCGTTTTGGTTTTGACCGCGCTTTGGAAAAACAGGGCGGCCAGCAGGTTCTAAACAACATCGTGACCGAGATGTTGATTAATCAGGAAGCTAAAAAACAAAATGTCACCGCTTCCCAAGCCGACTTGGACCAAAAATTTACGGAAATTGATAATCAATTGAAGGGCCAAGGACAGACTTTGGACGCCACCTTAACGGCCAATGGCCAAACCAGAGCCGATTTTGACAGCCAGATGAAAACCCAAATTGTCTTGGAAAAAATGCTGGGCAAAGATGTAACTGTCGCCGATGAAGAAATAAACACTTATTTCACTGAAAACAAAGCCACTTTTGCCAAAGACGCTACTTTGGCAAGTGAAACAGCCAGTATTAAAAGTGCTTTAATCCAACAGAAATTAAGCGAAAAACTCCAGCCCTGGCTTAAGGACCTCCAATCCAAAGCTAAAATTTTCTATTTTCTGAAGCTTTAAAAATTTTTTTCTTCTCCAAAAGCAACAAAAAATTTACTTTTGTGGTAAAATCAATCAATGAGTGAAATCAATTGGAATAAGGTCTGGATGGAATTTGAAAAAGAGATGCGCCTCAAGCTTAAAAATCTGCCCGATCATCGTGAAGTCAAAGAAAAATTAAAACCATTGCGTTATCTTATCTCCCACGGATTGTTGGAAACAACCTCCAGTAAAACTTTTAAAACTTTAATCGACCTTCTTTTGAAGAAAAAAGTGATTAATCTCACAGCTATTAAAAAGAAATATCTCCTTCCGGAATTAAAAAAAGAAAAAGAAATTTTAAATCAGAAGAAAAAAGAATTTGGAGCCTTGAAAAAATCGGCCGAAAAGTGGGTTGGGAAGAATTTTTCCGAAGAGAAGCTGAAAGAATTATGGGAAAAACACCAATCTTGGCTGCCACGTCGCTGTTATCCTTATAAATATACAAGCAAAACTTCCTTGCAAAAAATCGCCTCAGACACGCTGGCCAGATTTAAACTAATCAATAAATTGTGAAGAAAGTATTAAAAAAGGGGAAGCTTCCTCACTCTCTTTTGCTTAAACTATTAAGAAAATTTGGTGAAACCAGTGCGCTTGTGGGCCCAAGTATAGGTGAAGATGCGGCGATAGTTTTAGCAAAAAAGTCAGCTTTTATTTTTACCCTCGATCCGATTACTTTTACCGATAAAGATATCGGTCATTATCTTTTAAAGATTAATGCCAATGATATTGCTGCTTGTGGGGGAATACCAAAATATCTTTTAGTTTCTCTTCTTTTCCCAAAAGGTACAAAAGAAAAACAAATAAAAGATCTCTTTTCTGAAATTCAAAAAGAGAGCAAAAGGGCAGGGGTAGAATTACTTGGTGGTCATACGGAAATCACTGATGAAGTCAAAAGAACCGTGGCCATGGGAATGATGATTGGAACAGCCAAAAAAGATAAAATTACTCCCACCAAAAATGCCAAACCACAAGATAAAATTCTTCTCACCAAACAAATCGCCATCGAGGGAACGGCAACGATTTTTCAAGAGAAAGAAAAGAAACTTAAATCAATTTTCCCACAAAAAATTGTTAAAAGAGGTAGATATCTTCTTTTTGATCCAGGAATTTCTGTTATAAAAGAGGCAAAAATTCTCAATCAACACTGCCAAGTCAATTCCATGCATGATCCCACCGAAGGAGGAATTGCAACGGCTTTATGGGAAATCTCCCAAGCGGCTCAAGTAAAAATCTTAGTAGATGAAGAAAAAATTCCCATCTTAAAAGAAACGCAGGCTGTTTGTGATTATTATCGTTTAGACCCTCTGTATCTTCTCGCCTCTGGTTCTTTATTAGCTACCCTTCCTAAAAAAGAGGCTGAAAAGGGTGTAAAAATTTTGAGAAAAAAGGGAATACCAGCGTCAATTATTGGAGAAGTGAAAAAGGGGAAAGGTGCCTGGCTTTTGCAAAAAAATAATAAATTAAGAAAGATTCTCCCAAAAGAGGATGAACTTACAAAAATAGCGGTCAGAGACAGTTAGTAAGTTTAAAGGGTGACTTCTTTTTCTTCCCAGGTAAACAAAGCTCCTAAAGATTTTCCTTGATGAATTCTTTTGATAACTTTGGCTAAAAGCGGGGCTAAGGAAATGACTTTGATTTTGTCAATTTTCTTTTCCTTAGGCAAAGCGACGGTGTCAGAAAGTAAAACTTGAGAGGCCGGACAGTCTTTAAGTTTTTGGCAAGCATCACCAGATAGCAATCCATGTGTGGCACAAATAATAATATCTGTAGCACCTTTTTGTTTTAGAACACGAGCCACTTCGGTAACAGTCCCGCCTGTATCAATCATGTCATCAATAATAATGGCTGTTTTACCCTCAACTTCGCCAATGATTCTCAAAACCTCCGATTGATTATGATTAGCTCTTCTTTTATCAATCACAGTCAGGGGGATTTTCATTAACCCCGCCATTTTTCTTCCCCGCTTGACGCCTCCGATATCCGGAGAAACAACAACCATGTTTTTATATTTTTTCCTTAAAAGATAATCGGCAAAACGGGGATAAGCGACGAAATGGTCAACAGGAATATCATAAAAGCCCTGGATTTGTTCCGCATGAAGATCAACAGTCAAAATCCGACTCGCACCTGCTTTCGTAACCAAATTAGCAATCAACTTGGCGGTAATTGGTTCACGCGAAGCTGCTTTTCGGTCTTGACGGCTATAAGCCAAATAAGGGCAAACAACATTGATTTTCTCAGCCGAAGCCCGGCGTAAAGCATCAATCGTAATCAAAAGTTCCATCAAGTGTTCATTAACTGGGGAAGAGAGACTTTGAATGATAAAAATATCATCACCGCGAACATTTTCTTTAATCCGAGCATAAATCTCCCCGTCGGCAAAAGTTTTAATTTCAACAGGGACAAGAGGTATTTTTAGCAGTTGGGTGATTTTCCGAGCCAGGGCAGGATGGGAACGGCCACTAACAACTTTAATCTTCTCCATCATCCTTAGTATAATTCATGAAAAATTTTTTTCAACCCCTTCTTTTCCTACTATCATGATAGAATAAATTGATGAAGATTTTTGGGAAAAGAAAGTTAAATATGGCAGGTTTGTTATTTTTAGGCCTTGTTTTTGTCATAGGAATAATCCGATTAATCAGTGGGGAAGATGATTGGATATGCCAAAACGGAGAATGGGTTGAACATGGAATGCCCAGTGCACCCAAACCAACTGGCACTTGTGGAGAAATTAAGGAAAAATTATTTAAAGTCACCAAAGTTATTGATGGTGATACCATTGAAATTGAAGGTGGGCAAAAGGTCCGTTATATCGGAATGGACACCCCTGAACTTGATGATAAAAACCTGACGAAAAAATGCTATGCACAACAAGCTTCTAAGAAAAACAAAGAATTGGTGGAGGGCAAGGAAATC
>Ga0315294_10004115_pt1 | contig 15845 bp, 18 predicted proteins | sample YL17G13_40_MG_FD_203626 | JGI IMG/M metagenome (GOLD analysis project Ga0315294, IMG submission 203626) | Sediment microbial communities from Yellowstone Lake, YNP, Wyoming, USA - YL17G13_40 | ecosystem: Environmental > Aquatic > Freshwater > Lake > Sediment | place: USA: Wyoming | collected... | reverse complement strand
CCTGCATTCCGCATTAACGCTCCAATCCATAATATTTTTCGCAAACCGGCCCGAATAGCCGAATAATCTTAACAAGATTATCATTCAAATTAGCAATCTTCCGGTGCATTTCTCCATTGATCCAGACTGTAACCTCTGTAACTCCCATGAACAGAAAGACTATCCACTTGAGTGTAGGCTTTTGGGTTGGCTTTTTCAACTGGTTTGGAATGGTCTCTCCTGTTTCACGCATCCGTTTTCTGAGCATCCACTCCGCAACAGAATAGATCATGAGAGTTAAGACCATGATCATAGCAAGAGCTTCAATGCGTTCTTCTTTCTTGAGATACACCTCAGCAACGCGGAAGCTCTTATCTTTGAGGAATCTGAAACCACGTTCAACCGCTTGCTGACCTTTGTAATAGCTAAGAATAGTATTGGGATCGAGATTGAGGTCATTCGTGGCAAGAATGAACCTTCCAAGCTTGGATTTTGCTTCGGCTACCTTTTCAGCATTGATCTCGATCTCTGCTTCGACAAAATGAACTTCCAGAAGCTCTTCTCCCTTTTTAGGTCGTCCTCGCAGCTTTCCGTTTCTTCTGGTGACCAATTTGACCGATAGATCCACGAATCTATGGAAAGGATGCTCAGCTAACCATAATTCAGCCTCTTTTCTTGCATCTGCCTCACAAGCGAACTCGCGACGCTTAAGCTTGGCCAGGGATCTCTCTGCTTGCTTGCTCTCCTTTTCAATCTGCTTTTCAAAGGTCTTTTCCTTGCGTTCCTGCATCGGCTGAGACTGGTAAAGAACCCATTTCTGCTGGATACCTCCATAGTTCGAGGTCGTAGAGAAGCATTTGTACCTGGAATCCAGGCATTCAACCAACTCGACATCGCGATCTAGCAGACTCTCGCTCTCATTTATTGTTGCAGGGATGCGGGTTATCCAGAGCATCTTGGTTCCGAGTTGCTGGATATTCTTCTCGCTATAAACGGCGCTATCTGCTATGTAATAGGCAGCATCGTCCAAATTAAGGCCATTCTTGATCTTCATGAAGGCTTCAATGATCGTGTTTTTATCTGATGCATTGCCGGAATAGGCTTTAGCAAAAAGAGGTATTCCATCTTGGTTTGTTACCAATCCCAGGACAAACTGCTTCAGATCCATCCTGCCGTCTTTGGAATGGCCTAGTGTTATCTCGATAGCGCTCTGACCGTCGCATCCCTCATACTCACCTTGGACACTAAAGCTCGTAGTATCGGCATGAAGCCTCTGGACTCCAAGATCCAGGTGACTCATCACGTTCAGAGCTATATCATTGAAGAGTTCCGTGGGTCCATACGCGGAAATCGCATCAAGAGTCCTTCCCAGAACATCATCGTTTAGATCAGCAGCCGTAACGCCTTCCCCGAGTAACCTCTCAATAGGTAGCTTTTCATAGAATTCTGGAAATAAATATAGTCTCTGACCAACATAACCTAAAGCATTCAAAATCATAGCTTTGATGACTTTTGAATGCTCTAGATTGTGATTTCTGAGCTTAGGAATTCTATCATCGATTATCTCTGCAATTTCGAGTTGATCGAATACGCTAGCAACCAAACCTAAATGCTCCAGTTCAAGGGTTCTTATCTCCATTCTCGCTGCTCCCAAAGCGAAATATAGCGAGATATTTAATAAAGCTTTGCAATAAATTTCAGCAGAATTGTTTGGAAATTAGACCGTTAATGCGAAATGAGGGCTATATTGATTATTCTTGGTATTATGATGCAAATTTATTCTCTTATCATGTCCGCATGAATCTCCCATTGGTTTAAGCCGCTAAAATGACCCTAGCGGAAGCTGTGGAGGTAGATGTTTGCAAGAAATGAGTTATGGCCCTGACAACAATCGTAATAATATGAACTAAATCAACGGTTTAAAGGCAATAGATTTGGTTTCTTCGTTAGGACAATCTCTGTTTAGCCATTCAATGGTCTCGTCGCTAAGACTATCTATAACGGCATCTAGATATGGAGTGAAACCCTCCGAGTAGACAATGAGTTAAACAACATCAATCCACGGAGGGAAGTACATGAAGAAGACGAGGCGGCGCTACGACCGAGAATTCAAGATATCAGTAGTGGCTGAACTTGAATGTGGCAAACCTGTAGCTCAGATCGCCCGCGAGCAGGGCATCCATCCGAGTCTTCCATCCCGGTGGGAGAGATGAATTGGCTGATAATCCCCGAAAAAGCGTTCAGCGGCAATGGGAATAAGTACAAGGACCAGGCTCGGATTGCTGAACTGGAGAGGATGCTCGGCCAGCTTCATGCGGAGAACGAACTTTTAAAAAAAGCCTTCGCCATAATGGAAAAGAAGGTCCGAGAAGAGCGAATAAAACCGACGCTCGGAGAAGGTACATGATTATCCAGGATAACCAATCCAACGGCTTTCCGTTGTCAATATCCCAATCCTGTCAGGCCCTCGAAGCAAGTCGTAGCGGCTACTTCAAATGGCGGAAACAACCGGAAATAGTTCCAATCATAAAAATATATAAAATTATATGAATAGGTGTCCTCCTGCAAATATCTCAAATCTTTATCTTTATCCCAAACAGCTTCTCGAATTTCTCATACTTGGCCCTGGCCCGATAGAGGTTCTGGCGGGTGTAGGGTTGATTGCGCTCGCAGGCCATCATGTCCCTGATCTCGGCGGGCGTGAAGACCGCCTCCAGCTTCTCCCTGGGAAGAGAAGAGACGCTCTCCTCCTTCACAGCCATCTGCAGCTCCAGGTCGCCCAGCCAGTTCCACTGCAGGTCATAGCGCATTAGGATGAGATGGTCTTCCTTGCAGCGAGCAGAGACGAGCCACCCGGATTCGGTGCGATGGTAAGCCAGGCTCTCCAGGTCCGATTGGCACTGCTCGCAAAAGCCCACCTGGTTTCTCTCCAGGGATACCGGCTCCAGCCTCTTCCCCTCGATATGGAGAGCATAGCATCCCTCTTCCAGCCTGTTCATCGAGATCTCAAGACATCCGCCATGCTGTAGATTCCGGGCTCTTTATCGACCACCCATCGGGCCGCCCGCACTGCGCCAGAGGCAAAGGCTGTACGGCTGTGCGCCTGATGCTTGATCTCCAGCCGCTCGCCTGGTCCAGCAAAGAGCACGGTATGATCGCCCACGATGTCCCCCGCCCGGATGGCATGCACCCCGATCTCTCTGCCTCGAAGCCTTATCCCTTCACGGCCGTAAACGACCTCTGCGTCACCCAGGACCTTCTTGATCACCTCAACCGTAGCTAGGGCCGTGCCACTGGGAGCATCTTTCTTTTGATTATGATGGGCCTCGATGACCTCGATGTCATAGTCCTGCAGGGCTTCTGCGGCGACGGCTATGAGCTTCCAGAACAGGTTTACTCCCACGCTGAAGTTGGGGGATATCACCGCCGCCACCTTTCCGTCGATGGCCGATCTCATCCTGGAGATCTGATCCCCAGAGAAGCCTGTGGTTCCTACTACTAGGTTCACTCCCATCTCGGCTGCAGTGCATACGTTCTCGACCGCAGCCGCAGCTACAGTAAAATCGATGAGCACATTCGGTTTGGTCGAGGCGAGGACCTCCTTTAGCTTTGAGGCATCGGATACAGTCACGCCACCTGGCAGCGGCCTGCCCGCCCCGGCAGCGTCGAAGCCCGCCACGAGCTGCATGTCACCGGCCTTGGCCAGCTCCTGTATGACCAGGGTGCCCATGCGCCCCAGGGCACCGGTTACGGCAACCTTGGTCATGCTCTTCATGCTCTTTCGCCCAGCCTGTCGAGAATTTCTTTCAGTATCTTCTCCTTCTCTGGAGCCATGGCCGCCAGGGGAAGCCGCAGGGGGCCAGCTGCCATATCCAAGAGCCTTTGGGCGGTCTTGACGGGGATGGGATTGGTCTCCAGGAACATGGCCCTGACCAGGGGAGCGAGCTCGTAGTGCAGCGATCTTGCCTTCTCCAGGTCGCCTTTGGCCATGGCCTCCACCATGGCCACCGTCCTCTTGGGAGCTACGTTGGCCACCACAGAGACCACGCCTGTGGCCCCCAGAACCATGATGGGCAAGGTTAAGTCATCGTCTCCCGATAGAACGGAAAAGCCGCTACCTCTGGTCTGCTCGATGATCTGAGAGACCTGGGAAGGGCTTCCGCTGGCCTCCTTTATGGCCACGATGTTCTTTACTTTGGACAGTTTTGCGACCATTTCCGGCTTGAGGTCGATTCCAGTCCTCTTGGGAACGTTGTAGAGTACTATGGGGATGTTGCACTTCTCGGCTATGGTCTTGAAATGCTCAAACATGCCGCGATCGTTGGGCTTGTTGTAGTAAGGCGTGATCAATAGAGCAGCGTCCGCTCCAGCGTCTGCCGCATGACACGTCAGCTCCAAAGCCTCTCGGGTGTTATTTGAGCCCGTACCTGCTATGACCGGCACTTTCGAGCAATCCACAGCAATCTCCACCACCCTCTTATGTTCCTCGAAGGTCAGGGTGGCGGACTCCCCCGTGGTTCCGCAGGGAACAATTCCTGCGATGCCCGTTTTGCTCAGGTACTCGATGTTCCTCTTTAGTCCCTCCTCATCCAGGCTCAAGTCTTCTTTGAATGGCGTGATTATCGCGGGAAACACGCCTTTAAACATCAACCTCGACCTCTCCCCTGCGAGTGCTCTTCTGTCTCAGCACGCGAGTTATGTAGCCTGCCACGCGGTTGCGGATGGTCTTATTCTTGATGTCCGTGTACTCAGATACCTTCAGCTTGTTCTGCTCGAAGTCCGGGCTAAAAGAGCTCTCGTAAGTCCTCAGCAGATCCATCGCGAAATTCTTAATATAACTAGGTTTTACGCATCCCATAATCAACACTCCAGATAGAGCGATCCTTTGTGCTTCCTTCTGCCCTCAATTTATATCTTCCCGTCCCCCAGGAGTCTGGCGAGCCTTAGGGCCTTGCGGGCTACCTCTGTGCTGCTCGTTCCCAGCAGCCTGAGCATGGGCTCCTTGCCAGGAGCGCCTCTATCCCAGATCACATCCGGCAGGCGGCCTGCCTCTTCTATGGCTCGCAGCGTTCCCCAGCGCATGGTGGCCATGCCGGAAGGCTCTTCTTGCCGGTCGAATTGCGCCGTCTCCAGGCCCAGAGCCTCGCAGGCCGGCAGAGCCTTCAGGCTCAGGTTCATGGCCGCCTTGGCCCGGGGGTCAAAGCTCATGGCTGCCAGGATGATCCTGGCGATGTGGCTGCTGGCCCCAAACTTTACACAACCAGATGGATGCACCTTTCTTCCTGCCCGGACCAGCCTGCCCTCCACTGCGGCCACATCCTCCCTGGATAGCGCTCCTGCGATGGCCATGCCCAGGTTTGATCCCACCTCTGGAATCAGCCCAAGGATCTTCGGCTCATCCAGGAGAAGGTCCACTGCGCTCTGCACATCGCATAAAACCCTGAACCTGTCCGCCTCCTTTTGAAGGGCTGCTGCCTGGTTCACCGGCCCTGCTCCGCGGCCCACATTCATGCTGTGGGCGACGGCCAAAGCCGCGAACTTCTTGGCCTTGAGGGCCGCCTCTCGCAGAGGGCAGCCTTGGGCAAGATATGAGGTCAAAGCCGCAGAAAAGGTGCATCCCACACCGTGGTTGCCGCCGGTCATCCTTTTTCCGGGCAAAAGATGAACCTCTCCACCATGCCTCAGCAGATCGGTGCAGTCCAGGTGCCCTCCCTTGACGATGACCGCTTCCGCTCCGAAGGAGATGATCTTTTGGGCAGCAAGATCGGCACTGGCGGTATCTTGCACAGGGATGCCGGTCAGGGCCTCGGCCTCGAAGATGTTGGGGGTCACCACCTTGGCCAGGGGGATGAGGTGCTCCTTCACAGCCTGCACAGCCTCAGGCCGAAGCAGCCGGCCGCCAGCCTCGGCCTCGATCACCGGGTCCAGGACGAAGGGAATCCTTGTATCCCGAAGGTGCCCTGCAACTACTACTACAATCTCTGGCGAGAAGAGCATGCCCGTCTTGGCGAAGGCCACGGAAAAATCATCCGTTATGGACCTGAGCTGGGCTGCGACCGCTTCAGGCTCAAGGCCAAAGACCCTCTGCACGCCAAGCGTATTTTGGGCAGTTACTGCCGTAAGGGCGGAGGTGCCGTGCAGCCCCAGGATGGAGAAGGTCTTGAGGTCGGCCTGGATTCCGGCTCCGCCCCCCGAGTCCGAGCCTCCGATGGTGAGCACTACTTCTGGCATGCTCTCCTTCTTGACTTGGGGCTTTAAGATATCTTCTTCTCTGCTTCCTGGACCATCTCCTCTGGAAGATTGTACTTCCGAGCGATCTTCAGGGCCTTGCGGTAGAGCCCGGCCTGCATGTGCTGCTCAAAGGACTTCATAGCTGCTTCCTGTTTCATCTTCAGGGGAAGTTCGAAATCCTCGGCTATTTCAGCGGCGTTCTTGACCAGGCCGAAGCTCATGCTCTTGTTGAAGGCCTGAATGGCGGCTTCTCGGATCGTTTGCTCAGGCAGGCCGAACTCCTTGGCATAGTCAGCCGCAGCCCGGAAGAATTCGCTGTCGATCTTTCTATGGAAGGATCGCAGAGCAGCCTCATTCCGGAGATCGGCGGGAAGATCGTACTGCTTGGCCAGATCGGCTGCCAGGGAAAAGTCACCTTTCTTCATGTTGGCCTCATAGGCCTGCCTCACTGCATCCTGAAGCATCTCACTGGGAAGGCCGAAGTCAGACTTGATCCTGGCCGCCTCCTTATAAGCACCCAGGTTCATCTTTACGGTAAACTGCCTCACACCTTCTGCCAAATTGCTATCGGGCATGGTATCCTCCATACTACTATTACTCCCAAGAGATAAAAAGATATCAGTCCTCGATCTGATTCGTTGATCGACACTGATCACCATGATCCTTAGCTTCATACAAGTAAGATGTCAAGAATATCTTATCTTCCCATATTGAGAGCAGCGGGGTGACCACACCTCTGCGCACCTCATGCAAGGGCTGCAAAAGGCGGCTATTGCCTTGCCGTTTAAATGCAGCTGACCTCCGCGTGCTACCTGCGTGGTCGCTGTAGCACGACCGGGTAGGGGGAGCAGAACTCTCCCCCCTCGGACCCGTGTTCAGGGGCTTGCCCTGCAGCCCGAAGGCTGCGAGAAGAGGCAAAAAAGGGCCACTAGTGCAAGCTGATGCCCTGAAGCCCGTGGTGAGGTTTTAGGACCCGGACCAGATCAGCCGGGGTGATTATGCCCCACAGTACTCCGGAGTCCGAAACTACGAGCTGGCTTAAGTCATTTCTTCCCAGAATATTCACGGCCTCGGAGATGGGCTCCTTTGAGTCGACAGTCAAGAAGCTGTGGCTTGAAATCTCACTGACCTTCAGGTCAGTCCGACCATCTGCTATGGCCCTAGCTATGTCGATCATGCTGACCAGCCCGGGAGAGCTTTCATTAACAAGCGCCTCACGAACTTCGTTGCGTATAAGTATCCTAGCTGCCTCTTGGATTGTAGCATTGGCATCGATACGAACGGCACGCCGCCCCACCTCTTTGACAGGAATCCTAGGCACTGAGATTATCTCCGTTACATCGAAGATAAGCTGGGACATAGTGATATCCTTCCCTGTGATATTTCCGCGAATGTAAAGCTTGTTCATCGGTGTAGGTCCGATCCGGATCTCATCGCCCACGTTGAAGTCTTTGATGTTGCCTATTACACGCACCGATCCACTACACTCGTGGGATTTCATGACCTTGTCAAAGACAATCTCGCTGGCAGTGATCCCATCGACCACGATTCCGTTCTTCATAATGGGCGTCACTACGTCGCCGGTAGCATCGAGGTTGAGGGCCTCATAAGCGGAGATCGTAGCCTTGTAGCCTCCTTTGGGTCCGGGTATGCCCTCCACTAGGTTCAAAGCCTTCAGAGATTGCATCTGGTTCCTTATGGTACCAGGATGGCGATCTATGAGCTCTGCGATCTCCTCGCCTTTGACGGCACGGTTTTCTGTACGGTAAATGTTTATCAACGTGGTCAAGATGTCTCTTTGAACCAGTGTTAATTCCATGCTTAGATCTGTATTAATCATGACTCTCTCCTTATAAAGAGAATTGCTGTTCCCAGAGGCGCTATAATGGTAATAGCTTTCTTCGTTCTTGATACAATTCTAAATATATTTCTTTTCATGTTTCTATTGCAAATATCTCATAGTTCTAATAGTAATAGATATTTATGAATAATTCATACCGTAGCTGGAAGGCCCTTTCAGTAATCCGCAAGATAGGCATGCTTGCCAGATCGAGAAGCGCAGTTCTTTGGTCGGCGTCCTTCAGCGTCACCGCAACCGCTCAAAGAAGCTCTTCGTCCTTGAGCTCAGGGTCGCTCCTATCACGGGTTTGCCCTTGAAGGCATAATCTATCTCTTCGATCCTATGAGCCAGCGCCTCCAGCGCCTCGAAAACCTCTGACTCATCTATACCTTTGGTCCGACACACCTCGGACAACATCTCCTTGGGAGCTCTCTGTTGGGATGTGGCCAGGACCATGGTCGCCCAGCAAATCTTCGCGTATTTGCGGGGAAGCTCAGCTCGGCCAGGGAACTCAGGATTCCAGGATCTAGCTGCCCTGGCGATCAGCTCATCTCCAAAAGGGGGAGGCTTAGGCCTCACCAAATGAGAGATATCCATGCTTTGACCTCAAAGACATTTAATAAAGTTAATGATTAAAAAGTTTTTGTTATTTGAATCTCCGAGACGTGAAACGTTAGCGAATAGATCTCAAGAGATATGGGCGAAGGGATTACAGTTGTGCAAAACTGGATCGAATTATGCTTCCCTCGCCTAGAACCACCATGAATAATACTGATATTTGAGAGTTTCCCTCCAAAATTATTTCATGGATTGCCAATAATCTCACAGAACCAAGCGATGCATTTGGCATGGGTCAGCTCTAAGTCATTCCTGTTTGGCGAGCTGAAATGACCATAATATTGCTCAGTAATTATATGCTCCGGTTGGGATTTGAACCCAAGTCGAAGGAGTGAGAGTCCTTCATGATTGGCCGAGCTACACTACCGGAGCGCGGAATGGCGGTGGTTGTTACTATCATTTAAGCCTTGTGCCCGCAAATAGCAGTCGCATAGGGATCGCAGCGCGCACTCCACATGGCGGGGATTTCGCGCCCGGCAAATGAGCCTTCCGTGTCTTATCAAGTTCAGATGCAAGGAGAGATACTTATCCGCTGGGACGGTCTTCTCCAGAATCTGCTGGGCCTTTTCCAGGCTCGCTCTCTCCGGCACCAGGCCAAGACGCCTGGAAACGCGAAAGACATGCGTGTCCACGGGCATGACCGGGAGGCCAAAGGCGAAGAGGAGAACCACGGAAGCGGTCTTTGGGCCGATGCCTGGAAAAGACAGCAGATACTCCATGGCCTTCTTTTTGTCCATCCCGGCCAAAGAGCCCAGATCGATCGCGCCCGCATCCTGCCGGATCTTCAAGAGCGCGCCCCTGATTCGTCGGGCCTTTATCTTGGCCAGGCCTCCTGCCCGGATCTTTTCGGCTATCTCCTCATCCTTCGCGGCCAGCATCTCCTCATAGTCGGAGTATGCTGATTTCAGGCTGCCAAAGGCTCGCAGGCTGTTGGCATCGCTGGTGTTCTGAGATAAGATGGTCATGACCAGGAGGTCCACTGGATCCATCTCCTCCTCCTGAGGTACCCCGTAAAGATCCTCCAGGATCGCAATGCAGGCATTGACCTTCTCTTCGTTCATCCTTCCTCTCAAAGCTCGCCGTTTTAAAAATGTTGGCTAGCAAAAATTATTAACTCAGAAATGGCTGAAAGGAGCAATGAACTTTGCCGAAACATACCCCTTTATCGTAGCCCTGCTTATCGGCGCGCTCATCGGGACAGAGCGCCAACGAAGACTTGCAGAGGAGAAGGTGCGGGGTGTGGCGGGCCTGCGCACCTTCACTTTGATCGCCCTCTTGGGTGCCCTGTCCGCAACCCTGGCCAACCATTACGGCCCAGGCTTCGCCATAGCAGCTTTTGCTGCTTTCACCATCCTGGTGGGCATAGGCTATGCTGCCTCGGTCAGCACCTTGGGCAGGATTGATTTTACGGGTGCCGTGGCCGCCGTGGTGACCTTCAACCTGGGAATGCTCGCCAGTTATCAGGAAAGCATGCTTCTGTCTGTGGCCCTGGCCATCCTCACCACCTGGATCCTGGCTACGAGGTCCATCACTCACCGCTATGTCGAGGCCCTGAGTGAGGCAGACCTGCTGGACACTCTCAAGATGGGGATAATCGCCCTGGTGATCTATCCCCTTCTTCCTGATACCCCGCCGGACCCCTGGGGTGTCCTCAATCCCCGGCAGATCTGGCTCTTCATCGTACTGGTCAGCCTCATCGGCTATGCCGGTTACGTCCTGATCCGCATCCTCGGCGCGGAGCGCGGTCTGAGCTTGACGGGAATCCTGGGGGGGCTGGTGTCGAGCACTGCCGTGGCCACCGCCATGGCCTCGGAGGCAAAGGAGAACAGAGCTATCATATCCTCTGCCGTCTTCGCCACAGCCATCGCGAGCTGCACCATGTTTCCCAGGATCCTGTTCATAGTGCTGGTGGTGAACAGAGAGTTGTTCCTCTCCCTTCTGCCCCCCCTCTTGATGATGGCCGTGGTGGGCGCAAGCCTTGCCTTTCTGCTGACGAGGAAGAGCCAGCCTGTGAGCAAAGATGTGAAAGTGAAGGACCCCTTCCGCATCATCCCCGCCCTGAAGTTCGGGGCCTTCTTTGCCGTTGTACTGCTAACCACGAAGCTGGCCAATCTTTACTTCGGAAATGCAGGAGCCTATGCCGCGAGCCTCATCGCCGGGCTGGCTGATGTCGATGCCATAACTCTCTCCATGGCCACCTTGGCTCAATCGACCCTGGATCCGGGCGTGGCCGTGACATCCATCATCCTGGCGGCCATGACCAATACTCTGGTCAAGCTGGTCATAGCCTATGTCCTCGGCACTGTTGAGTTTGGCAATAAGATTGCAGCCATCTTCCTGCCCATGATGCTCACAGGGATCCTCATCATGCTCCTGATCTGAAAAGACCCAAAAAAATTTCTTCGCGGATGGGCCCGACGCGATTCGAACGCGTGATCCCCGCCGTGTAAGGGCGATGTCATAACCAGCTAGACCACGGGCCCTGCCCATTCACTATCTTCTTGTCGTATTAGATCTTATCGCTTAGCCTGGGAGATGGCTCCGGGTCTTGCCGGATGTGAGAAACTTTTATAGTGGGGCCCACCCATTTTAAGGAGATGAGCGAGCGACTTTCCCCGAGATGCAGCGACCTGAAAAGGCTCTGCGACACCATCGCCAAGGCCGTGACCTCGGCCATCCGGGAGATGGTGGGCACCGTGGAGGGTGGTCTGATGGTGACGATGGGCGCAGACGGCACTCCCACGAAGAGCATCGATCGCGCGGCGGAGGATGCCGTCCTGGCCCAGCTGCGGGCCTCGGGGCTGGGCTTCAAAGTTCTCAGCGAGGAGAGCGGAGAGGTCTTGATCGGCGAGAAGCCCGATTATTTCCTTCACCTTGATCCCCTGGACGGGACCTTCAACGCCATCAAGGGGATACCCTTCTACTCCGTCTCCATTTACCTCTCCAAGGACGATTGTCACTTCGGCTACGTCTGCGACCTCGCTTCAGGGAGCAAGTATTATGCGGAGGCGGGAAGAGGTGCCTGGTTCGATCCCGGTGTGTGCCTCTGTGTCTCCAAGACCTCAGATCTGAAGGACTTCAGCATCTCCGCCTACACCCTGAGGCCCCATACCGCAAGGATGGTGGGCATAGGAGACAAGGTGCGCCGGATTCGTACCCTGGGGAGCACATCCCTGGAGATGGCCCTGGTGGCCTCCGGCAAGCTGGATGCCTTCGTGGACCTGCGGGGCATGCTGCGCGTGGTGGATGTGGCGGCAGGAAAGCTCATCCTGGAGGAAGCGGGTGGCATCATCACGGATGCAGAAGCTAGAGAGCTTCACCTGGACGGGAATATGTGGCAGAGGACGGATCTGATAGGATCAAACCGCCTGCGACATAACGATCTGCTGCAGCTCATCGGCGGTGGTAGCCATTAAGATCGGCTTCGTCTCCCGGCATGAGCCCGAATCGGTGCGGCTGGTAAAGACCCTCGTAGACCGCCTCAAGGCCGACGCAGAGGCTGTAGAGATCTTCGTGGACCAGGATATCGCTTCGCAGATAAGCTGGAGGGGAACTTCAGTAGAGGAGATGGAGGCGACCAAGGTGGACTTCATGGTCTCGGTGGGAGGGGACGGGACCATTCTTCGCACCATTCACAAGATGGCTGACCCGATGCCTATTTTAGGCATAAATATGGGAACGCTGGGATTTCTGGTGGACGTCGAGCCAAAAGATGCCATAGCGACTTTGGAGCATCTTCTCTCGGGCTTCGAGGTGGATCTGCGCTCCCGGTTGAAAGTGGTCTTGAACGAAAAGAGCCTGCCTCCCGCTACCAATGAAGTGGCCCTCCTGACCGCCAGCCCGGCCAAGATGATAGAGTTTGAGATCATAGTGGACGGCTCGCTCATGGAGGATTTCCGCGCCGATGGGGTTATAATCGCCACCTCCACAGGCTCCACGGCCTATGCCATGTCCGCTGGCGGACCTATCGTCGATCCAAGAGTGGACGCCATCGTGCTCGTGCCCATGGCCCCCTTCAAGCTCTCCAGCCGCCCCTGGGTGATTCCAGGGGGAAGCGTCATCGAGGTCAAGCTCAAGTTGCCCATGAAAGAGGCGCTGGTGGTGGTGGACGGCCAGAGCACGACCACGATCTCGGTCAATGATACTGTGGTCATAAGCAAGGCAGAGACACCCGCCAGGTTCGTGAAGGTGGGACGCGACGGGTTCTACGCCAAGGTTAAGAGCAAGCTGACCTAGCCGTTCTTTTTTCTTGAGATCTGATCTAGGCCACCTCCCGCCTCAGCATGAGTGTGGCGGCGACGAAGAAGAAGAGGAAGAATGCGCTCAACGCCAGGAGGTCCGGGTAGAGAATATCGGTGATGGATGCCCCCCTGAGCATCACCGCTCGCAGGGCATCGCTGGCATAGGTGAGGGGAAGAATGTAGGAAATAGGCCGGATGAACTCCGGAACGGACTGCAGCGGCCACCACACCCCGCAGAGGACGATCTGCGGCGTTATGATCAAGGGTATAAACTGCACCACCTGAAACTCGCTCCGGGCGAAGTTGGAGAAGAAGGAGCCCAGGACCAGCGCGCCAGCCCCCAGAAGAAGGACGACCGCCAGGGCAGTGAGCGGATTGCCGCGCATGGGAACTCCGAAGCCGATAGTGACCACCAGCAGAGTGGTGGTCGATTGGAGGAGAGTGAAGAGGGAAAAACCCAGAACGTAGCCGGATACCATCTCCACTCTGCTCAAGGGCGAGACCATGAACTTCTCCAGAGTTCCCTGCGATCGTTCTCTGATGAAGGATATGGCGGCGTTGATGAAGGTGAAGAAGAAGACCACCAGGCCGAGAATGGCGGGGCCCACCGTGTCCATCATCTCCAGGTCGTAGCCAAAGATGTAGCGCGTGACCACGATGTTCTCAGGTCCTTCTTGGAAGCTCGCCTTCTCCCCGCTTGCTCCTGCTTCTACTGCCGCCTGGATGGCGTTTGAGATCTGCAGGCTGGTGGCGTCCAGGAGCACCCGGACCTCACCTGGCCGCAGGATTACCGCTCCATTGAGCCTGCCTTCATAGACTTGCTTTTCAGCATCCGATTCCGATCCCAGGCGGAGGATATTGAAGTCCTTGATCCCCTCCAGGTGAGACTTCAGGACTGCATGCCCTCCATAGTCCACCAATCCCAGTGAGACGCCGCTCATCTCTCCCGAGAGGGCGTAGCCGAAGAGGATCATGAGAAGGATGGGGGCGAAGGTGATGAGGCCAATGGTCCGCCTATCCCTCTTCAGCTGGCGCACCACCCGCAGGGCCACCACGCTTACCCTGGATAAGTCCAGCAGCCTCATGGTGCCTCCGAGAGCCGGAGGAATGCTTCCTCCAAAGTGGGCTCCTTCAGCCTCATGTCCAGGGGGGTGACCTCCGCCAGCACCCGTTTGATCTGCTCGTGGCTCTCCAGGCGAAGCTGCACCACTCCTTTGCAGATCTGTATCTCGTAGCCCTCCGCCCTAAGTCATTGACGGAGAATAAAATACACAAGTTTATAATGTAGAACGTCGTCTATATAGTCATGGATGACAACCCAAATTATGAACCATTTTTAAAGGCACTATCTGGTGCTGATCCAGTTCAAGCAAGGCGATTTGCAGCAGCTAAAGCTCTTGAGATTGGGTGGGGTGGTGTCTCAAAAGTCTCAACTATCACAGGATTATCTCGAAAGACCATCGACAAGGGCATTCAAGAGCTTGAGAACGCTGAAAAATTGGACCTACCTGAAAGGCTCCGTGAGCCTGGAGCCGGGCGAAAAAAGGCCGAAATCAAAGATCTAACCCTTAAAGAACACATTGAAGAAATAATGAATGAAAGCACAGCAGGTGATCCGATGAGTCTTCTTAAATGGACATACAAATCAACATATGCCATAGCTGACAAGTTAAGACTCAGAGGGCATAAGGTAAGCCATGACACTGTGGGACGCCTTTTGAAAGAAGATGGCTATTCGCTTCAAGCCAATATAAAAACGAAGGAAGGGGAATCAGTACCTGAGAGAGGTGACCAGTTTCGCTATATTAATGAACAGGCGACCAAATTCATAAACGATGGCGATCCCGTAATCTCTGTGGACACAAAGAAAAGGAGCTTGTCGGGAATTTTAAAAATGCAGGTCGAACCTGGAGGCAAATAGGCAATCCCGAAAAGGTCAATGTATATGATTTTCCATCATATGCGGCTGGCGCTGCAATACCTTATGGGGTGTATGACCCTAAGAGAAATGACGGATTGGTAAATGTAGGCATGAGTCATAACACGGCAGAGTTCGCCGTCGAAAGCATCAGACAATGGTGGAATCTAATTGGAAAAAACCATTATGCAGAGAGCAAGAATTTACTCATCTGTGCCGATGGTGGGGGAAGTAACGGAAGTCGAAGCAGAGGTTGGAAATTCTTTCTGCAAGATTTGGCGGACCAAATTGGAATAACAATAACCGTATGCCATTATCCTCCGGGGACGAGCAAGTGGAATAAGATTGAGCATTGCATGTTCTCATTCATCAGCATGAATTGGCGAGGAAGGCCTTTGGTCAGCTATGAAACGATTATCAAGCTAATCAGTTCGACAAAGACAAAAAAAGGACTTAACGTAGCGGCTCGATTAGACGAAAGAGACTACAAGACTGGAATTAAGATCTTGGACAAAGACATGGCACAACTAAACATTCAATCACATAAATTATATCCCAAATGGAATTATTCTATTAAGCCACGTGTAACCTGACTAGGCAAAGGAAAATTTGAGCAAATTATTCAACGTCAAGCCCTTAGGTCCCATGGGCACCAAAACAGATCCTGTTGCCACACAAAGATTTAGAGACTCGGTAAAAAGCATCGATCAATATAGGTATCTAGCTCCAGAAAATCTACGTCGATTAATAGATGAATTTTTGCTCCATTTAGATGACATGAAAAGGGGAAAAGATGCACCCAATTTAGGCGACTTTGAACAGTTGCTAGTAAAGGCAACAAAAGACCTATACTATGGAGGCAATGTGATAGGAGGATTCGTAGAGATCAGGTATTATGAACCTTAACTCCGCATCATGTAGGGAATATGTTTAGTCCAAGCTTAGCCTCTATATCTTTAATTTTTTTGGGAACTTCCATAACTCTTCCAAGCTCTTCGAAATTGATATGATATACTTT
>Ga0315294_10004113_pt1 | contig 15847 bp, 6 predicted proteins | sample YL17G13_40_MG_FD_203626 | JGI IMG/M metagenome (GOLD analysis project Ga0315294, IMG submission 203626) | Sediment microbial communities from Yellowstone Lake, YNP, Wyoming, USA - YL17G13_40 | ecosystem: Environmental > Aquatic > Freshwater > Lake > Sediment | place: USA: Wyoming | collected... | reverse complement strand
AGGCAACCCGCGCTGCTGCCGCCGCCATGTATGCTGACCGGGAGAACGCCCTCTGCAACGAAGCGAAACTCACGTCTTTCCGGCTGCGCGACGCCCAGCGGAAGATGAATCTCTACCGCGATACGTTGATTCCGATGGCCAGGCAGTCGCTCAAGGCGAGCCAGACTGCCTTTGAAACGGGGAAGGCGAGCTTCCTGGACATTCTTGATGCCGAGCGGGCGTTGCTGGAATTCCAGCTTTCGTATGAGCGTGCTCGCGCAGACAGGGCGGAGCAAATCGCTAGACTCGAGATGCTGGCCGGAAGGGCATTGCCGCGTGCCGCTAAGAGCGCCCCGGGGGAGAGCAAACCCAAAGCCGAGTAGGGCGGACATGTCGGCCGTCAAGGCGCTCTCGGCAACAAGCGGGTCGGCATTGGGTGCTTCATCAATCTGGAGGTGTCACAGGTGGGCGACAGATTCAAGGGCGTCGGCCGTGGTCTGGCCGTGCTTGTCCTGGTCGTGGCGGCGGCGGGTGTGGGCTACGTTCTGCATGGCTGTCTCCAGGAGCAGCCGGCGCAGGGCACGCAGGCACGCGCGGCCCAGGGCGGCCCGGCCGAGAAGGACGTGCTGTTCTGGACCTGCTCCATGCATCCGCAGATACGGCAGCCCGGACCCGGCAAGTGCCCCATCTGCCACATGGACCTGGTGCCCGTCAGAAAGGCGGCAGGGGGCGGGGCGGGCACGCGTACGTTGACCACCACGCCCGAGGCCGCGGCCCTCATGGGCATCCAGACAAGCCCGGTCGAGCGACGCTTCGTCACCGCCGAGGTAAGGCTGGTCGGCAAGGTCACATACGATGAGACGAGGGTGCGCTACCTCACGGCGTGGATGGCTGGGCGGCTGGACCGGCTCTACGTTGACTACACCGGCGTGGAGGTCCGCAAGGGCGACCACATGGTCTCCCTGTACAGCCCCGAACTTGTCAGCGCCCAGGAGGAACTGCTTCAGGCCCTGAAAGCGGAAGTCGAACTGAGTGCGAGCGACATCCCCACGATTAAGGAATCCGCGACGGCCACCGCCGCCGCCGCCCGCAAGAAGCTTCAGCTCCTCGGTCTGAAAGAAGAGCAGATCCAGGAGATAGTGAAACGCGGCAGCCCCACGAGCCAGATGACCATCTACGCGCCGCTCGGAGGCACCGTGATTGAGAAGAACGGCGCCGAGGGGATGTACGTGGAGGTCGGCACGCGCATCTACACCATAGCTGACCTCAGCAAGGTCTGGGTCAAGCTGGACGCCTATGAGTCGGACCTGGTATGGCTGCGCTACGGCCAGAAGGTCACGTTCACCACGGAGGCCTCCCCGGGTGAGACGTTCCAGGGCTGGATTGCCTTCATTGACCCCATTGTGGACGACAAGACACGAACGGTCAAGGTGCGCGTCAACGTCCCCAACGCGGAGCGGAAGCTCAAGCCCGAGATGTTCGTGCGCGGGCTGGTGCGAGCGAGTGTGGCGGCGAGCGGACGCGTGATGGACCCTGACCTGGCAGGCAAGTGGATATGCCCCATGCACCCGGAGGTCGTCAAGGACAAGGCCGGTCAGTGCGACATCTGCGGCATGGACCTCGTGACGAGTGAGGCGCTGGGCTATCTGCCCGCTGTCCCGAAGGAGGAAGAGCGACCGCTGGTGATACCGGTCTCGGCGGCTCTTGTGACCGGCGTCCGCGCGGTTGTCTACGTGCAGGACCCCAAGGCGAGTGAGCCGACCTTCGAGGGGCGCGAGGTTGTCCTCGGGCCTCGGGCCGGGGATTACTACGTGGTGCGGCTGGGGCTGGAAGAGGGCGAGCTTGTCGTCACGCGTGGGAGTTTCAAGATTGACAGCGCCCTCCAGATACAGGCCAAGCCGAGCATGATGAATCCGGAAGGCGGAGGGGCGCCAGGCGGCGGGCACCAACACGGAGGCCAGGCCCCTGCGCCGCCCGCTAGCGGCGGCGGAGCACGGACTCCGGCCCCCGGAGGACACGTGCATGAGTGAGAGCCGGGACATCGGACAGGGCGCTCCCGAGCGGCGTTCTCTTATTGACCACGTCATCCGATTCTGCCTCGAGAACAAGCTCGTGGTGGCGCTCGTGCTCATCGGCCTCGTGGCCTGGGGCGTCCTTGTGGCGCCGTTCGACTGGAAGGCGGGTGGCCTGCAGCGCTCGCCGGTGCCCGTAGACGCCATCCCTGACATCGGCGAGAACCAGCAGATCGTGTTCACCGAGTGGATGGGGCGGTCGCCCCAGGATGTTGACGACCAGGTCACATATCCGCTGACCACCGCGCTCATGGGCCTGCCGAGCGTCAAGACAATCCGGAGCTTCTCCTTCTTCGGGTTCTCCACCATCTACGTCATCTTCGAGGAGAACAGGGATTTCTACTGGACGCGCAGCCGCATCCTGGAGAAGCTCAACAGCCTTCCGCCCGACATCCTGCCCGAGGGGGTGCAGCCTACGCTCGGCCCGGATGCCACCGCACTGGGGCAGATCTTCTGGTATACGCTCGAAGGGCGCGACCCGGACGGCAAACCCGTGGGCGGCTGGGACCTGAACCAGCTCAGGACCGTTCAGGACTGGTACGTGCGCTACCACCTGCTCTCGGCTGAAGGGATTGCTGAGGTGGCGCCCGTCGGCGGGTTCGTGCAGGAGTATCAGATTGACGTGGACCCGGACGCGATGCGGGCGCACGGCGTGACCCTTCAGGAGGTCTTCGAAGCCGTCCGCGCGTCCAACGTTGACGTCGGCGCGAGGGCGATCGAGCTCAACAAGGTCGAATACCTCATCCGGGGCCGCGGCTTCATCCGGGGCGTGCGGGACATCGAGAATACGGTCGTCAAGGTCGCTGAGGACGTCCCAATCTGCATCAGGAACGTCGCCACAGTCACGCTGGGGCCGCAGATGCGGGAGGGCGCGCTCGACAAAGGCGGCGCGGAAGCCGTCGGCGGAGTCGTCGTGGTCCGCCACGGCTACAACCCTCTTGAGGCCATCAAGAACGTCAAGGCAAAGATAACCGAGGTCGCGCCCTCTCTGCCGGTGAGGGCGGTGATTGACTTCCAGAAGGTCAGGCGCGCTCAGGTCGAGCGGTTTGCGCAGGAGCAGGGGTTAAAGACGTCCGATCCCGATTCGGACCAGGGCGCGTGGCTTCAGTGGCTTCGTTCGCATCCGCGCGCCGAGTGGCCGCAATGGCTCACCACCAGCCAGGTGACCGTTGTGCCGTTCTACGACCGCACGGGGCTTATCTACGAGACGCTCGGCACGCTCAATGCCGCGCTCTACGAGGAGGTCCTCGTCACCATCATCGTGATTATCGTGATGGCTGCGCGGCTGCGCATGTCTCTGATGATAAGCGCCGTGATGCCGCTGGCCGTGCTCGCAGCCTTCATTGCCATGAAGATGTTCGGCGTGGACGCCAACATCGTCTCTCTTTCCGGCATCGCCATAGCCATCGGCACCGTCGTGGACATGGGAATCGTCATCTGCCAGAACATCGTCCAGCATCTTGAGGCGGCCAAGCCCGGGGAGCGCAGGCTCGAGGTCATCTATCGCGCCTCCAGCGAGGTGGGGGGCGCGGTCGTGACGGCCATTGCGACCACGGTCGTCGGCTTCCTCCCCGTCTTCGCCATGACCGGGCCGGAAGGGAAACTGTTCAGGCCGCTCGCCTTCACCAAGACGTTCTGTCTCATAGCCTCGGTGGTGGTGGCGCTGACCGTGATACCCGCGGCGGCTCACATCTTCCTGGCCCCGGAGGCGAGGTCGCGGATGCGAGGGCGTGTGCTCTCGGCGGGCGCAGTGGCGCTGGGCGTTGTGCTGGGCCTGCTTCTGGGCTGGTGGTGGGCGGGGCTGCTGCTGGTCCTCCTCGGCGCGTATGCCCTTGCCGAGGATTACCTTCCGCCGCTGGTGCGCAGGCTCGCGCCCTTTGCTGCCAACGTGCTCGCGCTCGTAGTCGTCGGCGTTCTGCTCACCGAGCACTGGCTGCCTCTGGGACCTGAGAAGGGCTTCTGGCGGAATTTCGTTCTCGTGGCTGCGGTCATTGGGGCGTTCCAGCTCTTCTACTACTCCGTGGAGCGGCTCTACGAGCCGGTGCTGCGGTGGTTCCTTGCGCACAAGGTGGTCTTCCTCTGCATGCCGGCGCTCATCGTGGTCGCGGGTTACACGGCGTGGCTGGGTTTCGACAGGGTGTTCGGCTTCGTGCCGGCGGCAGCCGGAAAGGTGGGCGCAAGTCCCGAGAGCATTCGGGAGACGACAGTCTGGGTGAGCGCGGCGCGCAAGCTGCCGGGCTTCGGCAAGGAGTTCATGCCCCCGCTGGACGAGGGGTCGTTCCTCTACATGCCAACGACCATGCCGCACGCATCCATCGGGGAGGCCCTGGACGTCATCGAGAAGCAGGACAAGGCCCTTAGCGCCATACCCGAGGTCGAATCAGTGGTAGGCAAGATCGGCCGTGCCGACACTGCGCTCGACCCCGCGCCGATGAACATGATAGAGACCGTCATCACCTACAAGCCGGAGTTCATAACGGACAAGGACGGTCGGCGCGTTAGGTTCCGGTACGATGAGATGAAGGGGGAGTTCGTGCGGGACGGAAGCGGGCAGCTCATGCCTGACCCGAACGGGCGGCCCTATCGGCAATGGCGCGAGCACATAAGGAGCCCCGATGACATCTGGAAAGAAATCGTCGAGGCCGCCCAGATACCCGGCACGACCTCGGCCCCGAAGCTTCAGCCGATAGCCGCCCGCATCGTGATGCTGCAGAGCGGCATGCGCGCGCCGATGGGCGTGAAGGTGAAGGGGCCCGACCTGGACAGCATCCAGCGCGCAAGCCTGGACATCGAGCGGCTCCTCAGGGAAGTGCCGTCCGTTGAGGCCTCGGCGGTCATCGCTGACCGCATCATAGGCAAGCCCTACCTGGAGATAGACATCAATCGCGAGGCCCTCGCGCGCTACGGGCTTTCCGTGCGCGACGTGCAGGATGTCATCGAGGTAGCGATCGGCGGCATACGGATAACCACGACCGTGGAAGGGCGTGAGCGCTACCCGGTGCGCGTGCGCTACATGCGCGAGCTCCGCGACCAGATTGAGACCATGAGCAAGGTCCTTGTTCCCACGCCTTCAGGAGCGCAGATCCCGCTGGATCAGCTCTCGGAGGTCCGGTACGTGCGCGGGCCTGAGTCCATCAAGAGCGAGGATGCGTTCCTGGTCGGCTACGTGCTGTTCGACAAGAAGCCCGGCTATGCCGAGGTGGACGTTGTGGAGGCGTGCGACCGCTACCTGAAGTTCAAGCAGGAGAAAGGCGAGCTTGTCCTGCCCGCGGGCGTCAGCTACCGGTTCGCCGGGACCTATGAGAATCAGGTTCACGCGCGCGGGACACTCGTCATCGTGCTTCCCCTGGCGCTGTTCGTCATATTCATGATCATTTATTTCCAGTTCCGGTCCGTGGTAACCACTTCCCTGGTCTTCAGCAGCATATTCGTCTGTTGGGGCGGCGGCCTGCTTCTGCTGTGGCTCTACGGGCAGCCCTGGTTCCTGGATTTCTCCATCTTTGGCGCCAACCTTCGGGACCTCTTCCACATTCACACCATCAACATGAGCGTCGCCATCTGGGTCGGGTTCCTCGCACTGTTCGGCATCGCTTCCGACGACGCGGTCGTCGTGTGCACGTACATGGAGCAGCGCTTCGGCGCCGTGAAGCCGAAGACGGTGCTTGAGGTCCGCGAGGCCACGGTCTACGCCGGCAAGCGCCGCATCCGGGCGTGCCTTATGACGACTGCCACCACGGTGCTGGCCCTGCTGCCAGTGCTCACCTCCACGGGGCGCGGCTCGGACATTCTGATGCCCATGGCGATACCCAGCTTCGGCGGGATGACCATCGAGGTCATCACCATGTTCCTTGCGCCGGTGCTCTACTGCGCCGTCAAGGAGTTCGGCGTTAGGGGTGCGGGGCGCAGTTCGTAGGCCGCTGGCTACTGTGCCCAGCTTCAAGGAGGAATGGGCCACAAATGTACTGCCTGAAGCCGACAAAGGTCTTCGCGCTGGATGTTGTGAAGGACGATGCGGACGCGCTCGAACGGATGACTCGAGTGCTGAGCGCCATCGGCGTCAGCGAGGGCCGCGTTTCTTTCTTCTCGCGCAAGCAGGCGTACGACGTCGCACGTGAGATTGGGGACTGGCCGGGCGACTCGCTGGCGAAGGGAGCTTGTGTGCAGTATCAGAGGCCGCTCGTCTTCACCAGCGTCGTCATCGGCCGAGCGGCCAAGAAGGATCCGCTCGTCGCCAGGCGTCCCGACAGCGTGCCCGGCGGAATCCTCGAAGCAATCCTCGGATACATCACGCTGGTCAAGAACACCCACTCGCCGGGAGACGACAAGCGCCGCAACATGGTCTGCTGGAACACGCAGGACTTCGGCGTGATGACCGGGTGCCCGCACGGGTGCCAGTATTGCGGCGACGGCCGGAACGGCAAGTTCATCGCCATCGGCTGCAACATCAATGAGTACATGGAAAAGGTGGTGGGGCCGGTGATTGAGAAGCACCCCGGGCAGAAGTGCTTCCGCATGATCGGGTGGGGCGCGGACATCATCACGTTCGAGCCTGAATACGGGGTGTTCGCCTCGTTCCTGACGAAGCTCGCCCAGTATGAGAACCATTACGGCTACTTCCACACCTCCAGCGACAACGTCGGCTGGGTGAAGAACGTGCCGCACAGGGACAGGCTCATCGGCGTGTGGAGCCTGGCCTCGGGCAAGGTGTCGCGGGTCATCGAGCCCGGCTCGCCGACGGACGTGGCGAGGATTGAGGCGGCGGCCAAGTGCGAGAAGTGGGGCGTGCCGGTCCGGTTCAAGCTCAAGCCCGTGATCCCCGTGCGCGGCTGGCGGGAGGACTATGCCCGGACAATCAGGCGTGTCTTCGAGAGGACGCGGCCCGAGACCATCGGGTTCTGCGTCATCATGTGGATGGACTTCGAGACGCTGGGCAAGATGCTCGACCTGGACGTGCTGGACCCCGAGTACGTGGATGAGGCGCGCAAGGCCGCGGGCAGGCTGAAGGGCATCCGCGTGGGGCCGTTCCCTCACCACGTGCGCGCGCAGATCTACCGCTTCCTCATCCGGGAAGTCAGGCGCTGGGACAGGAAAATCCCGGTCTATATCTCGACCGAGAGCCGCCAGATGTGGTACGAGCTCAAGGACGAGTTGAGGCAGGACCCGCGGCGCTTCGTCTGCGGGTGCAATCCCATCGAGGCCCCGGGGCCGAAGATGCTGCGCTCGAAGCATCTCTGCCGCTCAACTTACTTCTACCAGCCGCAGGCGGGCCGCCGGAGCTGACCCGTCATTCTCGCACGACACCCTCGATCGCCGGCTGGAAGGTGCGTTCCCAGACGGGCGGGAACACGAGGTCCTTGACCACCAGTTCGTGTTCGCCCTCGGGCACGCTCAGGGCCATCATGTCGGTGTGCGAGAAGGAGCCGAACCCGCTGTCGGGCCAGTCCGTCCAGCATGCCATCCACTCCTGGCCGTCGAGCCAGTACTGCGGGCGACGGATGAACTGCGGCTGCGTCACGTTCAGCACGCGCGCGCGGCCCGAGGTCTTGATGCGGATCGCGTCGCCGTCCAGCGCGGCCTCCAGCGGCGCCTCGCCCGTCACGACGACGCCGCGGCCCAGGTCCACGCGGACCATCTTCTTCTCATAGCCGCCCTCCACCTTCGTGACGCCCGGTTTGAGGTCGGCCACCGCAATGGAGCGCTCGAACGGCCCGTGGCCCTCCAGCACGCAGCCCTTGTAGCCGACGCGCCCGCTCCCGCTCGTCATGCTCAACACCACGCGGCCCGGCATCACGCGCACCGCTCCGGCCTTGCCGGTGAACACCACGTCCTCCTGCTGGAAGGCGAGCGGGGAATCGCTGAGGAACGCGTAGTCAGTCGCCTCGGCCGTGACGGTCTTGATGCAGCCGTCGGCGAGCCGCTTCATCGGCGGCACCGCCTCGCCGTCCTTGTGCGGATAGACCACGTAGAAGTAGTCCTTGCCCGGGGCCGCCATGCCTTCCAGGATGGTCTTGACCTCCGTCTTGTCCGGCAGGCACTTGCTGAAGTCGAGCATGGGCAGCTTGGAATCGAACGGCAGGTACATGCCGGCCTTGAAGGTCAGTCGCGCACGGAAGCCGAGCGGCTCGCCGGAGAACCAGATGTGCGTGCCGGCGCCGAATGCAGTCTTCATCTCGACTGCGTTGCCCGTCACGACGGACAGCTTGTCCAGTTCAGGGACGGTGTCGTGCGGCGTCTGCGCGGGTGAGAGCGCCTGCCCGCCCACGGCGATCATGTCGGCCTCGCCGAGGTTCAGCCACGTCCACCAGCTCCGGTCCGTCGCGGGGTTGCCGGGGAACGTGTCGCGCATCACGAAGTAGTCAGCGCCGCCCGGACGCTCGCTCTTGAGGAACATGACGTGCCGCCGCCAGTGGCGCTCGGTCTTGTCCTCGTAAAGCTCCGGCGGGTAGTAGCGGTCCGCCATCGCGTAGTCCACCCACTGGCCGAATCCGTAATCCCGCAGCGGCGCGTCCACGCGGCCGAAGACCTCCTTCTTGTCCTGCGCGACGATCTTCACCTGGTTGTGGTAGATGGCGTTGTTCGCGCCCATGCAGGCGGGGCCGTAGCCGTAGCCTGTGCCGGGGGAGAGCGGGGCGCCCTTCCCGTAGAGGATCACGTTGAAGATGTCCGTGTCCCAGTGCGACCAGTTGATGCCCGTGCGGAAGTAGAAAGCCGTCTCGTCCGGCGTGCCGAAGTGATTGCGGAAGATGACGCCGTAGGTCGGCATGACCATCGTGGCCAGTGTCTCCTTCGCCTCGGGGACGGCGGGCTGGAAGTTGAAGGCGAAGTACGGCGGGTTGGCCGGCAGGCGCGCCACGCCGTTAGGCCCGACCGACAGCCTGTGCATCATGCGCAGGAAGCCGGCCATCTGCGGCCCGGCGGACCTCATGCAGACGCCGAAGATGCTCTCGGGGATGTCGCCGCTGTTGCCCATGCCGGGGATGATGCGCAGGCCGTTGAAGCGCACGTCCGGCACGGTCAGGCTGGCCGTGTAGCGCAACACCCGTGCCTGGTAGCCGCCCGTGAAGTCGGCCCCGCCGGCGCTGCGCAGGGCGTTGATGTCGGTGTCCAGGAAACGTATCGGCCCGTACAGCTCGTAGTTCGGGCACTCCAGCCAGGTCCCGTCGGGGGCCGTGTGCGTCGCCAGCTTGAAGCGAGTGAACTCCGAGAGCTTTGTCATCCAGTAATCGTAGCGCGGATGGTCCGGCAGGAGCGGCGCGAAACAGGCCAGGGCGAGCGTGCGGTTGAAAGACATGTTGGGATTGCCCAGGTGCACGCCTGCGCCGCGCGGGTTGAAGTCCGGGTCCGACAGCAGGCAGGCCCACAGCGCCAGGTAGCGCCGGATATCGGCGCGCATCTCCGCCGGCAGCTCCGGACACGCCAGCGCGTCGTCCGCACGGTACGCCTCTCGGAGCGACTCCGCCTGCCGGTAGTGCGAAAGGCCCGCCGTGTTCCACTGGTACGCCGGGCTCTTGATCCAGCCAAGGAACTCACTCCCGTGGCGCACAGCGTCCTCGGTCTTTCCGCTTATCGCGTAGAAGCGCGAGAGCACGTCCTTGTCCGGGTGCTGGTCGAGCGTCTTCTTGACCTCGGCCGCGATGCCGGGCGTGAAGAACGCGCGCGGATAGATGAACTTCGGCTTGCCGGAGGCGTCCTTCGCCTCGGGCCAGTCCAGTACCCACTCCTTGTAGCGGTCCAGCCCGATGAAACCGGAACGCGTCTGGACGTTCTGCAGGTCATCGCCGAAGTACAGCGCCCACACGCGGCGGGCGTAGCTTTCCTTGAGGCTGCGGTCGTGCTCGTGCGAGGAGAACGGCGAACGCTCGTCGGTGCAGTCGTACTGCCACCACACCCAGCGCGCGTCGAGCGGGAGGCCGATGGTCACGCCCGCCCCGTCCTTGCCCCAGGCGTTGAGAGCCATCGTCCGGCGCCACTCGCCGACCGAGAGCGGCACCACGCCGACGCACGGGAGCGGCCCACCAGGCTGCGCGGGCATGGTCGCGGCAACCGCTATGCCGCCCGTCAGGCCTCCCCATTTGCCGCCCGGGACCATCCGCTCCAGCAGGAACAGCCCGTCGTCGGGCTTCACTGGCGGCGGAGGCGCGCCTGTGCCCCCGAAGCCCGAAACGCCGAATGCTTCCTGCTTTCTCTTTGCCAGGTAATCGGCGACCGCGTCGTCGCGGATAGACAGTCCTATCTCGCTGCCCTGGACTACGTGCCGGATGCACTGGGGTGTCCAGCCCTTGTGCAGGTCGAGCAGCAGGAATCCCTTGTTGTTCACTTGGAGCTGGCCGGAGTCCACCTCCTCCGTGATGCGCGCCAGCGGAATGCCGGGGCTTACGGACACGCGGCAGACGTAGTCGCCCACGGGCGCGAACCTGTAGCGTGCCTCGTACTCGAACCATGCCGGGCCGTTGTGCAGGGTCGCAAAGCTGCACGACTGCACCTTGCGCGGGTCCGCGAACCGGCAAGCGCCCATGAGCGGGCCGCCTGCCGCCTGCCACTTCACCAGCGGCGTGGGAACCGTCGTCGCATCCTGCGGATTCTCGAACTGCGTCGTGCCGACTCCCGGCAGGACGAGCGTGAAGAACTCGTTGCCCACTTCAACGCGGTCGCGTCCTGCCTGAACCTTCAGCGTCGTGGCGTTCGGGTCGGGCGTGCCATCGTGGAGCGTGTACGTCGCGCTCGTGCCCTTCTTGACGGACGCCACGAACGACAGCACGTTCCCGTCAACCTGGCAGGGCACCGCCTTGCCGTCGGCGCCCAGCAGCACGACCTTGCCCGGCTTGAACCTGCCGGGGTCCACCGTGTAATGGACCAGGTCCGGCCCCCAGTCACGGCAGCCGTAATCGGTCAGCGTGATCTTGCCGTCGTCGGGGACAGAGCGGTACTGCGGTCCGGCTGCGGGTGTCGTAGCCGCACAGGAAACGAGCACGCAACATACAGCGGCGACCTTCAGGGCGAGATGCGACATGACTTTCCCTCTCGTGCGGTCAGTTACCGGGGGACAGTGCGACTGGCGAATGCCGCCTCATTCTAATGAACGCGGAGCCTTTTTCAATCCAAACCAGAACATTAGGCAGACCGAGCGCCAGGGCGCCGAACGACGCAGGCCGTCAGCTCCGCCGCATTCCAGATGCGCACGGTGGAAGTGGCGAAGACGGTTCCTCTACGATAGATTGGCACAAGTGTCATCTTTGACTGGAAGGCTACGGTCTTGAGCGCAGGCAATCCGGGAACGCGAACGGATGAAACGACGCTGGCTTCGGGGCTGACGGCGCGCCAGGTCGAGCGGGCGATTTCGTTCTCCTATGCGCAAGCGATGTTGGGCGCGGTGTACGGCGCCTCCACCGGCGGTATGTTCCTCATCGGCTACGCGCTCATGCTCGGGGCCGACAACGTGCAGATCGGCATGATGAGCACCATCCCGATGCTCTGCATCGGCGTGCAGTTGCTGGCGGCGGCGCTGGTGGAGGGCGGCGTGAGCCGCCGACTGGTCACCGTCGTCAGCGCGACGGGCAACGTATTGGGCTGGCTGCTCATCATCCTGATTCCGCACGTGCTGTCCGGCGCCTCCGAGCACGTCAGGGTAGGGGCTCTCATCGGCGTCATCACTGTGGTGACGATCTTCGCCTACGTTTCGGGCAACGCGCGGGGGAGCTGGGTGGGCGATCTCATCCCCGCGCAGTTCCGAGGCTCATTCTTCGGCCGCATCACAATGTACTCGGGGATGATCGGCGCACTCTTCGCCATCATTGAGGGGCGTTTCCTGGACACTCTCAAGAGCATGGGCATCGGCGCTTTCAGCTACCTGTTCGGCTTCGGCGTGGTAGTTGGACTTATCAACGCCTCGCTCTTTCTGCCCCAGCCTGACGTGCCACTGCCCAGGCAGAACACGGAGGGCTTCCGATACCATGTGAAGCAGACCCTCCGGAATGTGCCGCTGATGACCGTGATGCTGTTCGCCCTGCTGTGGTCCATGCAGAGCATTGCGGGGCCGTTCTACAGCACCTTCATGATCCGTGACCTCAAGATGTCCTTTCTCGGGATCGGGCTTGTGAACTCGGTGGCCATTGCGGCGATGCTTCTGTCGGGGCCTTTCTGGGGGCGGATGGTGGACAGGTACGGGTGTCGGGCCGTCCTGACGGCCTGCACCGCCACGCTGGGCGTTGTGCAACTGGTCTGGCTGTTCATAGACTCATCCACATCCGCCTATCTCATCCTGCCCTTTGCCAACGTTATCGCCGGGCTCTGCATCGGCGGGGTCTCGGTCGCATTGAGCACGCTGATTTACAAGGTCACTCCCAGCGCGGGGCGGTCCATCCAGTTCGCCGTCTACTCCGTCATTGTGACGCTGGCGGTGGCGCCCATGCCGGTCATCGGCGGGTTCATGCCTGCCTGGTTTGCCCGAATCATGCCCGGAGCCGACCTGCGCATCACCTTCTATGCCTGTATCCCGTTTCTGCTGGCGGCCTCGCTTGTGGCACGGCGCATCCGGGAGCCGGATTCCCGCCCGACGCGCGACCTGCTGAAGTCACTGCCCAGCCATGTGATGGAGGTGTGGCAGCGGTATGTCCCGTTCGTGTTCCCGTTCGGCCGGGGCGTGGACTGACGCTTCAACGACAGGAGTTCAAGGGATCGCATGCTGAAGAGACCAAAGACTGGCGTCGGGCTTGTGATTGCTGCAGCGTGCCTGGCAATAGCGGCGTCGCCGCGAAGCGCATCGGGTGCGGAGTCCTTTGTCCGCGACAACGACGTGTGGGCTTTCCTCGGCGACAGCATCACGCACGCTGACACCTATCGCCGCACGCTCGAACGCGTCGTGCAGCACTATCATCCGGGCGTCCAGGCGCGCTTCGTGCAGGGAGGAAAGCCCGGCGCACTGGCCACCGCAAGCAAGGAACAGTTCCAGGCGGCTGCCGCAGCCGACCGGCCCACCGCGGTGAGCCTTATGACCGGCATGAACAACTCGATAAACAGCGACTGGCGTGCAGGGCAGGCCATGGATGCCCCGCTGGAGGGCTACCGGCGGCAGCTCACGGAGTTCGCGCGGGCGGGGCGCGCCAACGGTGTGACGGTGGTGCTGATGTCTCCGACGCTCACGGATGAGTCGTTGGGGTGGTACAGCATGTGGGCGCTCGACGGGACGGCGGAGTTCCTGCGGCGCTGCGGCCGCATTGCGGAGGAAGTGGCCAGGGCGGAGGGCGCGTTCTACGTGCCTGTCGCGGAGGAATTCGAAGCCGTGCAGCGGACGCTGCCGCCCGAGCAGATCCTGCGGCACGATGGAGTGCATCCGTCTGCGCTCGGCCAGTACGCCATCGCGCGGTCCCTGCTCCGGCACATGGACTTCGCGGGGGGCCTGGCGGGCGGCGCGCGGCGCATGGCCGAGCCGGCGGAGAAGCTGCCGGTGGACGTGTCCCTGCAGTCGCGCTTCCTGCAGAACGGGGACAAGGAAATCAACCTGGCGCTCACGGCAGAGCAACCCGCCAACGTGACTGCCACCTGGAGCATGGGCAATGCGCGCAGGAGCGAAACGCTGGCCCTCGCGGCCGGAGCGAACACCTGGACCATCAAAATGCCGGAACCCCTGAATCTGGACATGGGGGCGGCGAGTGATATCGTTATTGACGTCACTGACGGCAAACGCATGGGGCTGTTCATCATTGACTTGTGCCGCACGCGCGTGATGCACCTGCAGGACGGCAAGGTCAGCGGGACGGTGACGGGACCGGCCACCAGGCCCGAGGGCGCGAAGGCGGCGGACTGGACGCTGAGCGTGCTCGATGGCAAGGCCCTTCTCTTTGAGGCCGACGTATACGACTCGGAAATCCGCACGGACCATCAGTGGCCGTGGGGCCAGGACGGGCTGCAGCTCTGGCTGGATTACCGGCCGACCAAACGCTTCGCCGACGTCGGCCTGGACAGCGACGTGTACATGCTGATGCTGCATCCGTACGAGAAACCCCGCTTCGCGGTCGCTCTCCGACCATGGCTGGGCCGCGGCGTCTATGCGTCCGCAGTGGCCGGCGGCGAGAAGACGCCGACGGGGTACCGCTGCCGCCTTTCCATCGCCGACGGAGAGGGTCAGATGCGCCGTTTCAGCAAGTGGCAGGACTCAGACCTGAGCAAACGCGACTTCCTCGGCTTTGCCCTTGTGCAAACGGACCTGGACACTGGCCCCAACGGGGCGCCCGTAAGCGAGTACAATCTGCTCCACAAGACGCAATACCCGCATGACAAGTACGGCAATACATTGATCATTGTGGATCTCAAAGGCAAGCTGCCGGGGGAGAGCGCCATCAATGCGCACATCACCCGGCTCCTGCCTTGACGGGAAAAGCTGCCGCATTGCGGTGTGCTCAGGCTCTTGGCCCATGTCACAGGACTGCCCGACACGGAGGGATACGACGACGATGCTCGATGCAAAGCAATTGCTCAACGAAGGTTTCGTAGAAATTCGTTTCCGCGACCTGCCGGGGGACGTCTTCGGCGCGGCATTGACATACTCGCTGGAAGGCGGCAGCGCGTTCCGTCCGTGCGCCGTGTACCCGGGGAAGGACGCGGACACGCTCCTGGCGGCGACATTCTGGACGTGGAACCAGGCGGTGGACTTCGGCCGCGTCAAGTTCGGCGGCCAGTCGCGCCCGTGCTTCTGGAATCTCTATCTCAACAGGCTCCACAAGCATCGCGGCGCGGTGGTCCTGCGCGCTGACGTGCTGTTGGACAGTGGCGTGCGCCGATACGAAGCGACGCTGGAGCTACGGCCATCCCGGGCGGTCTACCTGGACGCGTGGGACAAGTGTGTCCCACCCGGCAGCGCCTGGAAAGTCGCGAACGGGCTCTTGACGGTCGAACCGGGCAAGGACGTTGCCCCGCTCCGTGTCCCGGCGGGCGTGACAGGACGGCACGAGGTCTACGTCGGCCTTCTGGGAGGAGGTCTTGCCGGGATGCTGAGGATCGGCGGCGAGACTCGACGATACCCCTTCAGCGTGTCGCCCAAGCATCCGGAGCTTCAGGACAAGCAGAGCAAGGAAATCCTGTGGAAAGCGGCTGACCTGGAGAAGGATGCCTTCATCGAGATTGCCCCAATCGCCGAGGCGATGCGCGATCCGAAGGTGATGCCCTTTGGGTCGGTCGCCTACCTCAAGCTGGTGCCCGTGCGGCGGCGAGCGGCCGTGCGGCCTCGACAAGACAATCGGACCCTGGCGCTCTACTTCGAGCCTTACTCGTGGGCGTACGTTTTTGGCATCACCGAGCCGGGGCAGGTCCGCGAGGCGATGGAGCTTTACCAGGAGATGGGCGCAACGGAGGTCCACAACCAGATCATCCGGTTCGGTTCCAAGACGCTTCACTACAGCCGCGTGGCCGAGCGAGGCGACGCCGGCGAGCTCATGGCCGATGACGGCACCTTCAGCGACACCCCCTCAATCATGGTCAGGTCCCTGGACGTGCTCCGCGTGACGATTGACGTCTGCCGCGAGCTCGGCCTGCCGCATTACACGAATGCCGCACTGACCAACTGCTATCCCGGCACGGGCTTCGAGGAGAGGATCAGCCGCGAACACCCCGAATGGCGCACCAGCGGGGTGTTGCGATTCAACCATCCCGAGACGCGCGCCTATGTTGCTGCGGTGATGGCCGAGTTCGTCGAGTGGGGGACCGACGGCCTGTCGGTTGACTGCATGCGGTACTGCGACTACCACACCGAGGAGGAGCTTGTGGCGCTGTTCCGGGAGGTCCGGTGCGCGGTGAACGCTGCC
>Ga0315294_10004112_pt1 | contig 15848 bp, 14 predicted proteins | sample YL17G13_40_MG_FD_203626 | JGI IMG/M metagenome (GOLD analysis project Ga0315294, IMG submission 203626) | Sediment microbial communities from Yellowstone Lake, YNP, Wyoming, USA - YL17G13_40 | ecosystem: Environmental > Aquatic > Freshwater > Lake > Sediment | place: USA: Wyoming | collected... | reverse complement strand
CTTTAGAATTTTATTATGGGATACAAATATTAGATATGTATGTTCATAAATATGGTCCTCAGCTTTCATATGACGACGCAGCTGCAGGAGTTACCCTCCTACCTGATTTAGTAAATCCCAAGGTTAGTATTGTAACCAAAGATAATGTTCAGTATTTCAGAAGAAGTTATGTTGAAGACCCAATGGCTCAATAATAATTAATGTAAGAAATGGTCTGGGTTAGAATTTCTACTCGGACCATTTCAATTATTTTGTAATATATATGTGAGAATTGAGTTTAATGGACTCCCGGGGAAAATTTCTAGAAGTTATAGTTAATTTTAAAAAGAATGTTTCTCCGCCCAAATGGGAATTTGGATACTGGGGCTGTCTTATGGACAGATGGTATGAAGAGGGCTTACCTAAAAAAGAATATCCTCATGTGCCAAAAAGAATTACCACTCCATCAGCTTCGATAGCCAATAAAGCATGGAATTCGTTAAGAAGAGGTAGGCTACCCAAAGGTATTGCTGTAGACGGTGGAGGGCTATATTTTCCTGGAAATAATTTTGCTTTGGATAAAGATGTAATGAATACTCTTGATATGGATTTAGGCCAAATACTTGTAAATGTAAATTTACTTTTTTGTCCTATGTTTGATGTTGAAATAGTTGAAGAAGATGAAAAAAAATTAATATATATAGATATAGATGGTGTAAAAAAAGTTTTTTTAAAGGAATCTGAAAATTATCCTTCTCCTATCACCTATCCTATAACAGATAGGCAAAGTTGGGAATATTTAAAAAGAGATAGACTTAATTTAAACAACATTAAGGAAAGATTTCCGAAACATTGGGGAAGTCTACTTGAAAAATATAAAAATAGAGATTACCCTTTAGTGCTGGGTGGTTTCCCAAATGGTTATTTTGGAATGCTATCTCATTTAATGGGTTATGAAAATATGTTTTTAAATTATTATGATAACCCAGCTCTAATACATGATGTTCAAAAAACATTTACAAATCTTTGGATTGCAGTATATTCTGAAGTTTTATCCCAGACTGATGTGGATTTATTTGTGTTCTGGGAAGATATGTCTGCTGGAAAAGGTCCTATGATTTCAAATTCAATAATTGAGGAATTTATGCTGCCATACTATAAAAAAATGACTGATTTTTTAAGAGGTAAGGGCATAAAGGCTATATTTGTTGATACCGATGGTTATTGTATGGAACTTATACCTCTATTAATGAAGGGTGGCATTACAGGTCTCTATCCAATTGAAGCTGGCTGTGGAATGGATATTGTAAAAATTAGGAAAAAATACCCAAAACTTCAGCTAATGGGTGGTATTCCTAAGTATGAAATAGCATTTGGGCCAAAAAGAATAGATGAGATCTTAATACCTGCTAAAGAGGTTTTAAAATATGGAGGTTATATACCTTTTGGTGATCATCTTATTTCGCCCGGGGTTTCATGGAATGACTTTAAATATTATAGACAGACTTTAAATAATATCCTTGAAAATATTAATTAATATCTTAAAAAATTGATATGCATATATTACATTTTAGGAATTATCAAGAAAAGGGTAAAATATGAGATTTTTAAAAAGGATTATTGGCCAGAGAGAATTCAGTATATTTATGATTGTAGTTGCTATTTTTATAATAATGTCATTTTCATCACCATATTTTCTCACAAAGATTAATATTCATGCGCTTTTATTATCTCTGTCAATTACAGCAATGGTAGCGGTAGGTATGACAAATCTTTTAATAAGTGGAGGTTTTGATTTATCTGTTGGATCTGTTGTTGGATTTACTGGCTTAATGGTTGCTTTATTAATTAAAGAATTTGGTATACCTGTTATTTTGGCAGTAATAATTACACTTGGTATAGGTGCATTGATTGGGTTATTTAATGGTTTGATGGTGGCAAAGGTCGGAATCAATCCATTTATTGTTACACTAGCTGGTTTAAGTCTTTTCAGGGGATTAACTTATATAGTAAATAGTGGTCAACAAGTTGCCCAGATTGGAGATGCGTTTAATGATATAGGACAGGCTTTATTCTTGGGTTTTCAACTACCGATATATTATGCTTTTCTTTTTGTAATAGTAGGTGACATTATGCTCAGAAAAAACAGATTTTTTCGTCAGAACTATTTTATTGGGGGAAATGAAAAAGCTTCCAGGCTGTTGGGAATACAGGTAGATAAAGTAAAAATAATCAATTACATGATCATGAGTGTAATTGCAGCATTTGCTGGAATTGTAATGACCGCAAGGATGGGCGCTGCAATGGTTTATGCTGGAACCGGACTTGAGCTAAATGTTATAACTGCTGTAATCATAGGAGGAGCTAGTCTTAGTGGTGGAGAAGGATCTGCTATTGGTGCTTTTCTGGGGTCATTGATAATGGTTTTAATAATAAATGCTCTTTCACTTCTCAACGTTAATATATACTGGCAGACTTTTGTTATAGGTGGAATTCTGCTTTTAGCTGTAACACTGGATACTATAAATATAAAAAGAAGAGAAAGAACTATCATAAAAAAATCCTAGAAATTATAGGAGCATAATATGTCTTATACTAGTTTGGATAGGGTTACACTTGCTCTTGAACATAAAGAGCCAGACCGCATTCCTTTTGATATAGGGGGAGCAGAAGTCGCAGGAATAAATATTAATACTTTAAGAAGATTAAAAAAATATCTGGGTTTAGATGAAAATGTTAAATTATGGGATAAAATCACTCAACTTGCAAGTTTGGATGATGATTTAATAGAAAAATTTAGTATTGACATAAAAAATGTTGGTCCTAACCCTCCATCTAAATCCAATTTAGCACAAGATCTTGGTTTACAAGGTGACCACTATCGCTTAATTGATGAATTTGGGATAACCTGGCAGATGCCAGAAAAAGGAGGTCATTTTTATGATTTATACAAATTCCCACTGGCAGATGTTAGTAATGTAAAAGATATTGAGAAATATCCATGGCCAGATCCACTTGATTCAAACAGGTTTATCAATTTAAAAGAAAAAACAGATAAAGTTATTTATGAGGATAAAAAGGCATTCGTATTGGGACGAATGAGTGCGGGTATGTGGGAAAATGCAATGTGGATGATGGGTTATGAAAAGCACTTTATTGATATGATAACTAATCCTAAATTGATACAAGCAGTAATGGATAAATTCCTGGAAATTAAAATGAAATACTGGGGAAAAGCTTTGGAGCTTTTAGGTGAAAATGTTATGATTATTTCTGAAGCAGATGATTTAGGTACCCAAAACAGCCTTCTTGTATCACTGGACTTATATAAAAAATTAATCTGGCCATACCATAAAAAATTATTTTCTTTTATAAAGAAAAAAGCAAGAACAAAGGTCTACATATTTTTCCATAGCGATGGCGCAATAAAAGAAGCAATTCCTCTACTGATTGAAGCTGGAATTGATATATTAAATCCTGTTCAAGTTAATTGCAAAGATATGGATACCAAAGTATTAAAAAAAGAGTTTGGTAATGATTTAACTTTCTGGGGTGGAAGTTGTGATAATAATATTTTCTCTTTTGGCACACCTGCAGAAGTCAGAGAGGAAACAAAAAGAAGAATCGACGATTTGGCTTCTGGTGGAGGTTTTATTTTTGCACCAATACATATTATTCAAAGCGTGGTACCTATAGAAAATATAATTGCATGGTGGGAGACATTACAAGAATTTGGAAGATATTAATATTGAATTAAAAATTTTTTTAAGAAAGTAGGTGGATTAATCTTGGTAGATAATAATTATATTATTCAAGCTAAAAATATAACAAAATATTTTGGTTCTGTTGTTGCACTTGAAAATGTAGATTTCGAATTAAAGTACGGTGAAGTTTTAGGATTAGTGGGTGACAACGGTGCTGGGAAATCAACTCTAATAAAGATTTTATCAGGTGCTGAATTACCTACCTATGGAACCATAGAAGTCTTTGGCAAACATGTTAACATCAGAAATCCTAGGGATTCTTTTAATCTTGGAATTGAAACAATTTATCAGGACCTTGCCCTCTTTGATAATCTCGACTTTTCACAGAATATCTTTGCCGGAAGAGAATATAAAAGCAGAGGGATTGGCTGGCTATTTGGTTTTGTTGAAAACAGAAGAATGCAGAAAGAGGCATCTAAAACTATAAAAAACATATCAATAAATTTACCACTCCTATCTCAGAAGGTTAAGACACTTTCTGGAGGTCAAAGACAAGCTGTAGCCATAACAAGAGCACTATTCTGGGAACAGAAAATTATCATAATGGATGAACCTATTGCAGCGCTTGGTGTTAGGGAATCCAAAAAAGTTATAGATTTAATAGAAGAAACCCGCAAGCATGTTAATGGCATAATAATTATTACTCATAATATAGAACATATTATAAAAATTGCTGATAGGGTTATAGTATTGAGAAATGGCAGAAGAGTTGGTGATATCAGTTTTAAAGAGTATGGAGATAGGCTGGATGATTTACATAATGATATTGTTAAATTAATTACCGGGGCAGAAATTATAGATTACCATGCATAAATTATAATGGTTATAAAAGTTAGTAGTTTTCAAGTATTTAATACTATATTTAAGTTTAAAGCTTTAAGGATATGGTGAAAGAGATGTTACAAGCAATAATGTTAAAGCCTGGCGAAATTATTTATAAAAAAGTTGATAAACCAGTACCAGGTGAAAATGAAGTTTTAATAAAAATTAAAAAGATTGGAATTTGTGGTTCAGATATTCATGTTTTTCATGGAGTACATCCTTACACAAGTTATCCAATTGTTCAGGGGCATGAAGTTTCTGGAATAATAGAAAATATCGGATCTTTAGTAAGTGGGTTCACTGTTGGGGATAAAGTAATCTTAATGCCTCAGGTTGTATGTGGGGAATGTTATCCATGCAGGAATAATTTATATCATATTTGTGATTCATTAAAAGTTATGGGATTTCAGACCGATGGCGCAGCACAGGAATACGTGGCTATTGATAAAAAAATGCTGTTAAAAATTCCAGAAAAACTATCTTATGAAGAAGGTGCAATGATTGAACCTGTTGCAGTTGCTGTACATGCTATTACTAGGGGTGATGAAGTTCTTAATAAAAAAGTGGTGATTTTAGGTGCAGGTCCTATTGGCAATCTTGTTGGTCAGGTGGCAAAGGGTCTGGGTGCTTATTCTGTAATGATAACTGATATCAGTGACTTCAGGCTGAAAATTGCTAAAGAATGTGGAATTGATTTCACTATAAATTCACAAAGAGAAAATTTAAATGATTCAATATTAAAAAATTTTGGAGACGATAAAACAGACATTATTTTTGAATGTGTAGGGTCTGAAGAAACAATATCTCAGGCAATATCATTGGCAAGGAAAGGAAGCAAAATAATTGTTGTTGGAGTTTTTGGTAAAAAACCATGTGTGGATATGGGACTGGTGCAGGATCGTGAACTAAGCTTAATTGGTACCCTGATGTATCAAAAGATAGATTTTGTTAAAGCTGTTGAATTGGTAGAGAGTGGCAAAATTCAACTTAAAAAATTGATCTCCAATGAATTTCCATTTTTGCAATATCTGAATGCTTATAAATATATTATTGAAAAAAAAGATAAAGTCATGAAGGTAATGGTTTCCCTTGATTGATAATTATAAAGAATTAGAGACATTAGTATTTTTATTATTTGTGGAATATAAAAAATAAAGGGGCATATGAATGACGGGAAGAGATAGGGTAAAAGCATGTTTAACTTTTAATAAGCCGGATAGAACTCCAAGGGATTTATGGGCGCTTCCATGGGTGACTTTATTTGATAAAGAGAAATTTGATGAAATAATAAAAAAATATCCGATAGATTTTGCTGCTTCACAATTAAGCCCTGGGTGGAGTGATGAGGTAGTTAAAAAAACAGCTCAAAAGGGAAATTATACAGATGATTGGGGAAGTGTTTGGTATGTTGGAGAGCCTGGAGTAATTGGTGAGGTTAAAAAACCGGCAATTGAAAACTGGCCGAAATTAAAAAATTTCAAACCACCTTACTATTTAATAAAAAATAGAGATATTCATTTTATGAATAAATCATATGAAGAAACAGATAAATTTGTACTTTCAGATGTAACTGCAAGACCTTTTGAGAGGTTACAATTTTTAAGAGGAACTGAAAATTTATTTCTTGATATCGGTTATGATTTGCCAGAATTTTATAAATTACTGAAAATGGTGCACGAATTTTATTTAGCCGATATTGAGAATTGGTGTAAGACAAATGTTGATGGAATTTTTTTTATGGATGACTTGGGTACTAGCCGAGCACCCTTAATAAATCCTGAATTCTGGCGTAAAACTTTTAAGCCATTATATAAAGAATACTGTGAAATTATACATTCAGCAGGAAAGTTTGCTTTCTTTCACACAGATGGGAATACTGAAACTATTTTTGGTGATTTTATAGAAGTAGGAATTGATGCAATAAATTCACAGTTATTTGCAATGGATATTGAGGATCTTGCTAAAAAATACAAAGGAAAAATCACTTTTTGGGGTGAACTGGATAGACAGAATATTTTACCATTTGGAAGTACTGATGATATTAAAAAAGCAGTATTAAGGGTAAGAAAAGCATTAGAAGATGGCAATGGAGGAGTTATTGCTCAATGTGAATGGGGCAAAAGTAATCCTATTGAAAATATTGAAGCAGTTTTTAAAGCATGGGAAGAGAAGATAATTTAAGACTTAAATTAATAATAGAGAAATAAGTTATAAACAGAAATGAAAGCAGCAGAATGACATCGAAACAAAGAATAATCAGTGCAATTAAACATAAAGAATCAGATAAAATACCTGTAGATTTAGGCGGAAGTGTTCAATCCACTATTCATGTATATGCTTATTCTAACTTAAAGAAAGCTCTTAGAATAAATTCAGGAAATATTGAAATAATGGATTCCTTTATTCTGGCTGCTAAAGTTGAGGATTCGGTAAGGAATGCATTAAAGATAGATACCGTGCCTATTCTTCCACCATTTGATGCTTTAGGAGTGAGAAATGATGTTGGTAAAAAAGATTGGCAAATGCCAAATGGATTAAAAGTAAAATCTTCCAAAGATTTTAACCCTAAGATACAAGAAGATGGTTCCTATTTGCTTAAAAAGGGTGGCTATATATTTAAACTGCCACAAAATGGTTACTATTTTGATCCAGTAAAATATTTATTACAGGATGCAACCACTGCTAAAGATATAGACAAAAACTTTGATTTTACTGGATATACTTATAAAGAAGCAGATTATCTCAAAAAAGAGGCAGAAAAATTAAAAAATACCGACAAAGCTGTTATAGGCGATGTTTTTGCTAGTTTTTCTGCGGAGGATGTTTTTGGTTATGAAAAAGCATTTATGAATCTAATTCTTGAAAAGAATATGATGAAATATTTTATGGAAAAATTAACCGATATGTTCATTAAAAATTTTGATGTTTTTTATGATGCTGTAGGGGATGTTGTAGATATTATGATGTTGCACAAAGATATGGGAAATCAGTTAGGCGTAATGATTTCTCCCTCAATAGCAAGAGAAATTTTTTTCCCGAATTTTAAAAGGTTTGTTTCACATGTTAAAAAGAAATCTAAATACTATGTAATGATGCATAACTGTGGTTCTATATATGAATTTATCCCTGATCTTATAGAGTGTGGTATTGATATTATAAACCCTGTTCAAATCACTGCAAAAAATATGGAACCTCAGAAACTAAAAAAAGAATTTGGTAAAGATATTTGTTTCTGGGGCGGTGGAGTAGATACCCAGCATGTTCTCCCCTTTGGAACTGTAGAAGATGTAAGAAAACAAGTTAGAGAAAATGCAATTGTATTTTCTGAAGAAGGCGGATATGTTTTCACTCCAGTGCATTGCATACAGGCAAATGTGCCACCTGAGAATATTATTGCTGCGTTTGACGAGATAAATAAGTTTAAATTCTGAAAATATCGCTTAAAAGATTTTTAATTAGTAATTAAAGTATAAAAATGTTATGAATAAAATATTTAAAATCGTAGGTATTGGGGAGATATTGTGGGATGTTTTTCCTACGGGTAAACAGCTTGGTGGTGCTCCTGCAAACTTTGCATATCATGTTTCAGCCCAGGGCAATGAAGGGATCATTATAAGCAGGATAGGAAATGATGAATTAGGAAATGGAGTAATTAATTGCCTTAAAGGGGTGGGTTTGGTAGCAGATTATATACAGATTGATGGAAACAAACCTACCGGAACTGTAGAAGTCAAAATAGATGATAGCAATCAACCAGATTATATTATAAAGGAAGATGTAGCATGGGATTTTTTGGAATGGAGTCCAGATTTCAAATTACTTCTTAAATCTGTTGATGCTGTTTGTTTTGGTACATTATCGCAAAGAAATATAGTATCCAGACAAACAATTTTGAAATTTTTAAGCGGCGTTAAGAATGATATTGTAAAAATTCTTGACATAAATTTACGACAAAACTTCTTTAACGAGCAAGTTATTGAGGAATCATTAAGGTTATCTGATATTTTGAAATTAAATAGCAGTGAGCTGGAAATATTGGGTAAATTATTGGAGATTAATGAAAAATATGATGAAAAAGATTTATGCAGATTCTTAATTTCCAAATACAAAATAAAATTAATATGTCTTACCGAAGGTGAAGAAGGAAGTATTTTGATTAATGAAAATTCTTTTCATGAGTCACCAGCTTATCCATATTTAGTTGTAGATAGGGTAGGCGCGGGGGATGCTTTTACTGCAGCGATGATAATTCAATTTTTAAAAGGGAATTCGTTAGATATTATTAATGATTATGCCAATAAATTAGCTTCCTGGGTAACTTCAAAATCTGGTGGCATGCCAATTTATGATTCTGATATTAGAAATATTATGAATCTTTAAAACGAAGAATAAACAATAAAAATTACCACTTAATAAACATGGAGGACAAATGATACAGAATTTTGATTACTTTCAACCAACAAAAATTAAATTTGGAGCAGGAAGAATTGCAGAAATTGGAGATTTTGTTTCTGAGTATGGGAAAAAATGCGTTTTGGTAACAGTTCCATTATTTGATGATTTTGAACCAATAATTGATAAGGTAAAATTATCACTAAATAAATCAGGTGTAAGTTTTATCCATTTTGATAAAGTTATTCAAAATCCTACAACTGATATAATTACGCAGGGTACAGATATAGCTAATGATTTTGGTGCTGAAGTTGTTTTGGGTTTAGGTGGAGGATCTTCAATGGATTCAGCCAAGGCAATTGCAGTTGAAGCTATGCATGACGGAACTGCGTGGGATTATCTGTTTTTTAAGGAAAAACAACCTAATTATAAAACTTTACCTATAATTACTGCAACTACAACAGCAGGTACTGGTTCGCAAGTTACACAAGTTGCTGTTTTATCAAATTCTAAAGAGAAAAGAAAGTCTGCAATTTATAATTCAATAATTTTTCCTAAAGTGAGTATTGTTGACCCTGAATTAACAATAACTGTGCCTCCTCATATTACAGCTTCTACAGGATTTGATGTTTTTACTCATGCATTTGAGGCATATATTCACAAAAATACATCACCATATGTTGAATTAATTTCTTTGGAAGCTATAAGGTTAGTTATTAAAAACCTACCCATGGTGATAAAAGATGGTAAAAATTTACAAGCCAGGACAGAAATGTCTTGGGCAGACACCCTTGCCGGTCTAAGCATTGCAAATGCAGGTGTCACACTACCACATGGAATAGGTATGGCAATAGGAGGTTGCTGCAGTAATATAATGCATGGAGAAGCTTTAGCAGCTGTTTATCCTGAATTTATAAAATACACCTATAAAAGCTCAATAAGAAAATTTGCCACTTTAGCACGTTTGTTTGATCAAAAACTTGAAAATGTCAGTGACAATATTGCAGCAGAGAAAGCATGCTACTTAGTTAGCAAATTTTTAAACAACATTGATATGAACCGCGGACTTGAAAAACTTGGAGTATCGGTTGCCGAAATAACGGAAATTGCTGAAAAATCTATGGAATTGCCTGATTATACCAATAATCCTCGAGTTGCAAATATTGATGAAGTGACAGAATTATTAAAAAATTCCTATAAATATTAGTTTAGAGGTGCTTTATGGCAAAGTATCAGGATCTAGCTGATGCTATCATCAAGGGTGACAATGTTGCGTCTAAAGAAATAGCCCAAAAATTGGTAGATGATGGAGTATCAGCTTCCGAAATCTTAAACGAAGGACTGGTACCGGGAATGAATGTAGTAGGCCAGAAATTTAAGGCCAACGAGATGTACATCCCCGAGGTACTGATAGCTGCAAGAGCAATGCATGCGGCTATGGACATCATAAAACCACTGTTGGCTGAGACTGGTGTAGAGATGAAAGGTACGGTAGTAATAGGTACTCTGTAGAGGGAGACCTCCATGATATAGGTAAAAACCTGGTAGGTATGATGCTGGAAGGCGGAGGATTTCAGGTAATAGACCTGGGAGTAGACATTCCTGCAGACAAGTTTGTCCAGGCAGTAAAAGAAAACAATGTAAAGGTAATAGGACTGTCTGCCCTGCTTACTACTACCATGTCAGGCATGAAAGAGATAATTAATGCACTAAAAGCTGATCCGGCCACTTCTGATACCAAGGTTATGGTAGGTGGAGCTCCACTTACTCAGGAATATGCAGATTCTATAGGTGCTGCTGGTTATGCTCCCGATGCATCAAGTGCAGTAGATCTAGCTAATAAGCTTTTAGGTTAGTTTAGCTATACTTCTAGAGACGAACTACAGCAATTAATATATGTATATATAAAGAAGTATTTTTTTACAGGTTAAGTTTTGTTAACTTTTGATATTTCTGATATATGCTCATAATATATTTCTTCAAATTTAACAAGAGTAACCTCTAAATCATGTTCCTTTATTAATCTCAGGCTATTTAATGACATATATTCTCTTAATTTTTTGTCACTTGCCAGCTGCAATATTTTTTCACTTGCATCTATTGTATTGCCTGGTTCAAAAAGATAACCATTAATACCATCTTTAACTAGTTCTGGTATTGCCATTGAGTTTGCTGCTACAACAGGAAGCCCTGAAGCCATTGCCTCCATAATGGACAGCCCCTGCAGCTCCACTTCACTTGCAGTTAGGAAGATATCACTTAATGAATACAGGTTCTTCAGTTCTGAATCAGGAACAAAATCAGTAAATACTACTCTATCAGTTAAATTCTTCTTTAAAGTGACTTTTTCTAAATTTTCCTTATCAGTACCTCTTCCCGTTATTATAAATTGAAAGTCTATTTTGTCTTTTAGCATAGATAAGGCTTCTAATAGTACATCCACCCTTTTTTCTCTATCCAATCTGCTGGCAGATAGAAAAATAATTTTATTTGTATTGATTTTATATTTATAAAAAATTTCATTGCCAGGTTTATTTTTTTTGAATTTTTCTATATCAAGTCCACATGAAATAACATTTACTTGTTTTTTTAACCCAACATCTTGAATAATTTTTTTGGCAGACGCTGTCGGTGTAGTTACAACATCTATATTATTGAATATGTTTAAAAAATAATGCCAAAATATTTTCTCTAAAATTCTATATAAGAGTGAGTTCTTTTTTATTATTAAATTGTCGATCGCATTATATGGGGTGAAATAATTAGTCCCCACAACTTTTATTTTATTTTTTTTAGCTAATGAAACAGCTGCACTGGATATGAAAAAGTGATCAGAAATATGGACTATATCAGGTTTAAATTCTTTAAAGATATGTTTTATATAATTTCTAGGAAAGGCTGAAAAACTAAAACCTTGATGGGATATTTTTGGTACCGGTAATGACCTAACTCTATGAACGGTAACATTTGATTCTATATTTATTTTAGGTTTGATGCTTTTACCAGGGCAAGCTACTACTACCTGGTGACCTCTTTTAGCCAAGCCTGAAGCAAGTCTCATGGTAGCAATTCCAGAACCATTAATAACTGGGGGATAGCACTCTATAGTAATAAGTATTTTTAATTTATCCCTCACAATATTGAAAAATCTTTTAGTAAATTTATTAACAATAAAGCAAATTATAAATTAATTTTTCCTCTACTATACTTTAACACTATATAACTTATAAGTATAATAATTAAATTGCAGATTGATATGAACCCCAAGTTAACTGACATCTTTATTCTTAAATAAATTGTCCACAGTATTATAAGCAGACAAAAGATATCGAAACCCTGAGAAGAATCCTGGGCCATTCAGATATAAGCACCACCACTATTTACATCACCCTGGCAAATATTGACGTTGAAAACGGCATGAAAGCCTTTAAGGGATTTTTATAAATGTAGGTAAGGGTTTATGGTTATCATAAATAATGCTTTTAACTTATAATATAGATATGTTTGACGAACCGAGTTTTGCAATAAAAGAACGCTTTTTTTCAGAGATATTTAAACCTTATTTGAAACACGAACTTAGGGTAGAAAATTATTATTACTTTCTTGACCAAAGTTGGACGGCGTGGCTTTTAGGAGTTAAAAAGAAGGGAATAAAGAACATGCTTTTGGTCGAGTGGGTTTGTGAACAACTCTATAAAGACGACCCCTCTAATTTTTCTCAGTTAGTCTCATATTCGTTAGACCAGGTTTACGATGCTCAGGAGAGGATTATTCAATCCGAGAATGGATATCGCGAGGCACGCAGTTCAAAGGAAATAGACATTGTTAAAGTATTTTCAGCATCTTTGAGGCATTACAAGGTCTTTTTTGAAAGTGAATTCAGATTATGGTCAACTATTCCTTACTTCTTTACGGTAACAAAACATGGAAAGAAATTAGGAGGTAGCAGTCCGAATACTTTTGTTGAAATACCTGCCAGTACTAAGTACCAAACCATAAAAGATGTTAAAGTTGTATTACATAAAAGTGATTTGCACGATTTAATTGAGGGTTTTGACAAATACCCGATGCATTTATAATGTTTACTCCAGTTAAGTGAATACCCCAAATTAATTATTTTATATATTAATTAAAATATATTTGTATATATTAATATTTAAGATTAAAATTATAAAGTATAATAACAAAACAATAAACTAATATAAAAAATTTATTAATTTAGTAGTCGTAGAGAGTAACACTGGAAAAATGAGAATTCAAAGAGAAGTAGAAAAAAAGAAAATACTAGAGCGAATTGTTGCAATATCGGAAGAATTTTTTCAGTCTGCCGATAGTGAACTAAATTATCAGAAGATTACCGATAATATTTTAGATATTTCCGGTGCAAAATATGGCTGTTTCGACTTATATGATGAGGACGGCAGCAAATTTAGAACTGTAGCTCTTTCTGCCCCGGATGGAATAATAAAAAAAGTATCCTCTTTACTTGGTTTTAAATTATTTGGAAAAGTATGGGAGCATGATCCGGTTCGTGCTGAGAAAATAAAGTCGCATACAATAACTCATTTTTCAACCTTAAGTGAACTTGCAGGAGATGTCATTTCCAAACCAGTAGTTTCTCTTTTAGAAAAAATTCTTAATATAGGTGAAGTGGTTCTTGTAAAGATTCTAAAAGAAAATGCAATGATCGGGGATTTTACTTTAATTATGCCCGGTAATGTTAAGTTTAAAAATGATAATTATGTTGAGGTATATACACGGCAGGTAGGACTACTGATTACAAATAAAAAAGCAAAAGAGGCTCTGCGGGAAAGCGAAGAAAAATACCGTAGCTTAATTGAGAGGGCAAATGACGGCATTGCTGTCTTGGTGGATGGCATCATCAGGTTTTCGAATCCCAGTTTGACGGCCATGCTCGGTTACGAGACCGGGGAAATTAATGGGTTTGAGCTCGCCAGGCTTATTCAGCCGGAAAATTTAGAGTTGGTACTGGAAAGATACCGTAAAAGAATAGCTGGTGAGAAACTCTCCCAAGTGTTTGAAACAGTGCTGCTTCATAAGAGTGGAAATGGAATATCCGTTGAGGTAAGTGGTGCCGTTATCCGGTATGAAGGAAAATCGGCAGACCTGGTGATTATGCGTGACATCACCGAGCGCAAGAAGACCGAGGAGGCTCTGTGGGAGAGCGAAGAAATCTTCAGACGTTTCATGGAATACAGCCCCATTTATGTCTTCTTTAAAGATGAGAATGTCCGGGCACTACGGTTGAGCAAGAACTATGAAACGATGCTGGGAAAACCAGTAGAGGAATTGCTTGGTAAAAGCATGGATGACCTCTTTCCATCCGAGCTTGCGAAGAGCATGGTCGCAGACGATATGAGAATTATGAAAAAAGGCAAAGTAATCACTGTTGAAGAAGAACTCAACGGCCGATTCTATTCGACAATTAAGTTCCCGATCTTTATTGATGGAAAACCACGTTATCTTGCTGGGTACACCACTGACATCACCGAACGTAAAAACACAGAGAATAAAATTATCTACCTAAGCTACCACGATCAGCTAACAGGACTGTACAATCGCAGGTTTGCCGAGGAAGAGATAAAACGCCTCGATACCAAGCGTCAGTTACCTCTTTCTGTCATTATGGGAGATTTAAATAGTTTAAAACTAACCAATGATACTTTTGGACATAGTAAAGGTGATAAAATACTTAAAGGGACTGCAAAATTATTAAAAAGAATGTGCAGATCTGATGATATTTTATCCCGTTGGGGTGGAGATGAATTTGTTATCCTTCTTCCAAAAACTTCAATTACTGATTCAGAAGAGATTGTGCAAAGAATAAAAAAAGAATGTAAAAAATTAATTATTCAAAAGATACCCTTAAGTCTATCGATTGGAGTTGCAACAAAAATAGAAATAGGGCAGGATATGGATGAAATTATTATAGAAGCTGAAAGCAACATGTATAAAAATAAGCTTGTTGAAAAGGAAAGCAATGCAAGTTCAATTATTTTTGCACTTGAGCAAGCACTTTATGAAAAAAGCAATGAAACTATGGAACATGCCTTTAGAATTAAAGATTCTGCTATAAAATTAGGAGAATCAATTAAACTGCCGGTCAACCAGTTAGATGAACTTTCACTTCTTGCATCACTTCATGACATAGGTAAAGTTGCTATCCCTGAAACAATATTATTAAAAGAAGGCAAGTTAACAGAAAAAGAGTGGGCAGTTATAAAAAGACATCCTGAGATAGGTTTTAACATTGCTCAATCATCTCCACAAATTATCCATATTGCTAAATTTATTCTTGCCTGCCATGAAAACTGGGATGGTTCCGGTTACCCGAATGGACTGGCAGGAGAATCAATTCCCATTGTGTCCCGAGTTATATCTATTGCTGATGCTTATGATGTTATGACAAGTGAAAGAATATATAAAAAGGCGATGAGTAAACCTGAAGCAATTGAAGAACTTAAAAGATGTGCCGGTACCCAGTTTGACCCAGTTCTGGTTAATAAATTTATAGAAATCATATCAAACTGATATATGATTTAATTTAATTCACAACAAGAGATTTGCCTTCGGTGCTACGGACACCTAAAACAACCTGGCCATCTTAAATTGAAAAGATATTGGCGACATGCTTCTTCTGTGTTAAAATTCTTCCCAAATTCCATTATAGTTTTTGGGAAGTTTTTCATTACTTAATAATCTATATATAGCGTGTACTTATTGCAGAATAAAATAGGACAGTATTGAAAAAGAAATTCCCCACTTCTGCGACAGCCAATTCCCTGGGAGATGGTCTATCTCTTTCAAACTCATATATCCCAAGATAATCCAGAATCTTTTGCAGACATTGATATGAAAACCGAGGTACCT
>Ga0315294_10004110_pt1 | contig 15849 bp, 11 predicted proteins | sample YL17G13_40_MG_FD_203626 | JGI IMG/M metagenome (GOLD analysis project Ga0315294, IMG submission 203626) | Sediment microbial communities from Yellowstone Lake, YNP, Wyoming, USA - YL17G13_40 | ecosystem: Environmental > Aquatic > Freshwater > Lake > Sediment | place: USA: Wyoming | collected... | reverse complement strand
TCTCATCTATACCACCAACAAATGGACAAGCATTAGTTTATAACGGTGGAACTGTACAATGGGAGCCACAAGCTTTTGCTAATTTTACGGCTGGAGGAGATTTAACTGGAACAAATGCATCACAACAAGTAATAAGTTTAACTGGCAGTTCTGGAGCTGTAAATGTTACAGCGAATTACATATTATTTGATCAATCATTAAATCCAATTGGTTTAGGACAAAACCTCAAAACTTCTGCTGGCGATTGCGGAGCTTTTATAATAGTAGGGCAATCAACTTCTACAATTAATTATAATGGTGGTCCAGTTATTATAGCTGGCGGTTTACATAGTACTGGAGGGTTATCACCTGGAGTTGCAATAGGATCTAATCCTTCAGCATTGTTAATACATGCTACTGAAGTTTCGACTAATCATCATGTATTATCACTAGCTGGACAAGCTGATAATACCCAAATGCCAGCTAACACTGGTAATAAAGTTATTTATATTAATGATGCAAGTGTTTTACCTACCTCTGGGTCTCCAGTTGCTGGTGCCATTTTATATTCTCGCTCTGGATCTTTAAAAACAAAACGTGCATCAGGAAAACATTTTGTTATTGGTGAATTTTTAGATAATCCATTTACATGGTCAGATAATGAGGATCTTAGTTTAACTAATAATTATGTTGTTTCTAGAAGAGCAAGAGCAACAACTGTTGCCGCAGGACCAACACAAGTAATTGATAGTACATTAGTAAATCTTTCATCAGCAGAGGCTACTTGTAAAGCAGATGTGATTGTTACTGGTAAACAAGTAGGCACTAATGAAGCGCTTACTGTAAATATTGCATTCTCAGCAGTAACATCTGGTGGGTCTACATTTGCAGTTGGATCTGGAACTCCAACAGTTTCAGACCTTAGAACTACTGCGGGAGCAGCTGCTTGGACAGCACCTACCATAATTTTATCTGGTAATAGTATTAGAGTTATAACTGGAACTGCAGCTGCAGGCGCAAATATTGAATGGTTTACAAATGTTCAATATAATTATAGTACGGATTAAAATGCCCATTACATTATTATCATTTAATAGAAGTATTTTGCAAAAAACATTTTTACGAGTTACTTCTGCGTCTCCAGATGGCTATGCCCTCTATAATGATACTATTACTTTTAATATTTTTATTGATGCTCAAGATGTATCGGTTTTACCACCAAATTTTGGTTATGTTAAAGTATATGATTCTATTACCAATGAAATATGGGGAGATGGCTATATCTCTAGAGATGGTTATGCCGTTATTAATAAAACATTAGATAATATAGCTGGAGTATATGAATTAATTGTAGAATATGATGGATATAATTATGATCCTTCTGCTACTTATGATGGTAGTAAAAGTAATATAATTCCTTATATTATTAGTGGTGGAAATGTGGTCACAACAACTACATTATCGATTGGTGACCCTGTTTTTGCTCCTAACATTGATAAAACAGTTGTTGTTAATGTTGCTGGTGGAGGAATATTCCCCGAGGGAACTGTTACAGTAGAAATTTCTGTAGTAGATGAAGTTAATAATGTTCAAACTGAATATGTTACTGGAACTTTAGTTCCGGGTATTTTTCCATACAGCACTGCCACCATTATTATTCCAGCAGACACAATAACTATTGATGGATATTGGAGTTTAGTAGCAATTTATAGTGGTGATAATATTTATTTAAATCCTGGTGAATCAACTCCAGTAATAGCTACTGTTACATCTTATTTATCTGATGTAGTTTTAACACTTTCTGGACCATTAGTTGCTATAGACTGTGAAGATGTTACATATGACATTTCGGCAGCATCTAGATATGGAACTGTTGATGGAAACATAACCTTATATGCAACAAGTGACTATACGGCTATTTTAGCTACAGGAGTATTATCTGGCGGCACAGTATCACTATTAGTTACTAATGATGCTTGGTCACCTACATTTTCTGGCGGAGTATTTTCGGTATATGCAACATGCACGGGTAGTGAGTCTTTTGCTGACAGCACTAGCAATGCTTTAGATGTTGATGTTACGGCATGTGGTCCTTAATAATATTTTATATCATTTTTGAAGTATTATCTTAGGAGATTAATATGGAATTAGGTTTTGAAGTACTTTTAAGCTGGCAGTTTTTATTTTTTAGCTTAGTTATTGCGGCTATTACATTTGTTACTCGAAAAATAGTAGAATATTTTTTGGATATGCCAAGTGTACCCGCATCGAAATCAGCTAAATTGTGGACAGAATTATTATTACCAATTGGTCCTGTTTGTACTGGTGGACTAATTGGATATTTCTTTAAACAATTTCAATATCCAGATAATCTTACAGGAACAGTTGATAGGGTTTTCTTTGGATTAATTGCTGGGCTTCTTTCTGGATTAATTTATAGAGTTGTTAAAGGTATGATTAGTAGTAAATTGCCAGCTGGCACTTTAGGTGATAATAATTCTGAACAACCAACACCTACCCCACAGGCGCCAGTTGTTATAAATGAACCAATAAATACAGATAAAAAATAAATATTACGATATATTTATATAAAATATATATTAACCAATAATTTAACATGTAAGTGTTAAATTGTTTTGGGAGAAATATGAGTAAATTCCCTTCAGGATATGATTCAGATGTAGAGCTACCACCAGTTAATGATGATATAACTGAAGTGGGTGGCGAGGCTATTAATGCTTTAAGAGAAGCTGTTTTTAATATTGAACAAGAAATTGGTTTAGGTGCATCAGGAACCACTGGCTCAATTTCAGCTCGTCTTGGAATAAGTTTAGATCTTGATGGAAAAATAAAACCATCAGCTATAGCAAGTATGGGATTGGTAACATTACCAATTTTTAATTCTCACATTTCAAGTACAGCTGAAATTATTGAAAGTAAATTAAAATTAGATCATAGAACACAAGATTTATTTAATTATATTCAGGATTTATCTGGCGATGTAAATTCTGCATTAGGTTGGATTTCAATTACAGGCTCTAAATTAGAACCCCATATCGCTGGCGCCGCCTTTAGACATGAATTAAGACATATCGATGTTGATTTTGATTCTAATAATTATTTTAAAAATAGATTCGGATTATTAAGAAATAATACTAATTCATATTATTTATTTAATGATATTAATAATGATTATATTGCGCATCAAAAATCAGATGGAATACCTACATTAGGAGCAGGCACAGTAGTAACAACTAATGGATTTAATTATCCTGGTTATTACGCGCATCATTCTCGTGGTATTTATTTAGATGCTTCTCAGTTTTTATATTTCCCACAAACATTACATGATGTTCAGCAATTTGCTGATTTTCTTGATAGTTCTGGCATTTTCTTATTAGGGACTAGAATACAAAATCTTTATGCTAATGGTATTTCAAGAACATCTCGTTCATCAACATTAAATCTAGATGGTTATGGACAATCAATTGTACCAGTAACAAATGTTTATACTCATTTATTAAGCGGAGGATTTGTATTAAATCCATTTGATGATATTGATACTGGTGATGATATTATTACATTTTTACCAGCAGCACCATTACTTGCCAATAATTCATTTGATGCTCAATTTTCACAAGTAAAAATTGGCGATATAATTAGAGTAAATTATGGAACTGTTGAAGTTTCATTTTTAGTTAAAGAGAAAAAATATCTTCAAGTTGGACTTATAAAAACTTTCTTAGTTAGAATTGATGGTAAAAATTTATTAGATTCTGTTAAAGCTGGCGTAGTTGCACAAGCAAGAATTGATAGACCTTTATTAAATATAAATAAATACGCAGTATTAGCAACTGCATCTGCAAATAATCAATTCAATGAAATGCCAAGTTTAATTATTGGAAATGCTCGTGGAGCAGTTGCACTTGGATTAGGTTTCAATCCAGATTTATTTGATGAAGAACATTATATGTTGTACTTGGGACTTTGTCCTAATGGATTACCACAAGACAGTTATATCTTAATGCCTGGTATTGATGTAACTGGAAATAAAGGAGCTACTCCTGGAAATTATACTTTAGAAACTATAGTGCAATCAACTAATGATGCATTTAGAAAAAATGGATATAATTATAGATTTACAGCATTTACTTATGGCGGTGAGTTTGGCATTATGCTTGCCTCATCTCATAGTAATGTTGCATTCAATATTAATGGATTCATAGTAGATACTGCAGGGGCTTTAGATAAAGCTGCATCTAATTTAGCATTTCCTAAAAATGTAATTGATGTTTTTGCTACATCACCTTCAAGAAATATAGATCCACTTGGATTTTCATTCTCTGGATCAAATGTTGCAAGCACAGTATATAAATCTTCATATACTTCTGCAGAAGAAGCTCATTATCCAACAAAATTATTCATTCCATTAAAAAGAAATAATTACTATGTAGATGGTGTTGAAAGAGAAAAACTTGCTAATGATGTATTTCAAACCATTGATCAATATGGTGATGGATATTGGTTTGGAACAATTGTTAATAGAACACAGATTGCTGGTGCTGCTGGTAGAGTTGAAGTAACATATCGTGTTGCATTAGATTTAAGTACATCTAAATTAAAAGCAGGTAAAACACTTATAGTACAATCAGCTGGACAAGGAACTTATTTAGATTTTGGTAGATTCCTTATTAAGAATGTTTCTTTCAATGCTTGTCCTGCAGATTATACAGACATAACACTTTATGATGCTGTACATGCAAATGGTATATCACCAATAAGTGGTACATTGCAAATTGGGGCTATTGCTGAATTATATTTTAGCGCAGACTCTGTTTCATTCAATAAAGAAACAGCAACAGATGATTCTGCTATTAGACCATTCAAAAGACATTTTGAAGTTTATACTGATAAACATGGAGAAACATTTACTCATGAAAGAGGAAGGTTTATTAATAGTGGAAGTAATTTAGTAACTAATTCAGTTGCATTATATGCTAGCTCAGATATTAAACCAGTAGATATTATAAAAATATCTACCAAATTAAGAGGGTATCAATTTGGTGTAGTTAATAAAATCGCGCTTAAAATAAATAATTTCAATTTATCAGTTGATGGTATCATTGATGGATATTTGGCAAATTGGGATGGTATTAATTTAACTAGAAGAGGTCCACTTACATTTGGTAGGATGGGTGAAGTTATTAGATTTTATGATGAAACTCATATAGATTATATTGATTTTGTTTTCCCAGAATCAATGGCATTGACTGCATTTTCAAATGCTATTATGGATATTCAATTATTTCCAACATTGTCATTAGATGATGAAATAATGTTAATATCAACATGTGAAGTTGATGATGTTACTAATAAAGTTTTATGTATCCGTGATGAAAGACAATTTGGTAATACAAGTGAGAAACATTTAACAACATCTGCTCTTGATTATATTGCTTTAGGTGAAAGAATATTACATGCTAATGGTGTTGTAAGAGGTCTTGATATTGAGGCTACAGATTCGAATCCAAATCCAAATGATAATCAAATTTATTTGACAGGTGGTATGGCAGTTGTTAATGGTAAATTTGTTCAAATGGATAGTCAAACAATTGCGATACCTGCAGTTTATCAAGTATATTCAGCTATAAATTATGCTGTAACTTGGGCATTATGTGTAAATGATAAAGGCGAATATCAAACAATTCCTTTATTGGACATTGATAATACTACAGCAACACCAGCGTCTGAAAATAGACCAGTATCACTGTTAAATCCTTTTAATAGTCAAACTTACTTTGTTGATGCTAGAACATTTAGAGATATAGTTAATGTAAGAAAAGATTTAACACCACTTTATTTAGTTACTAATACATTAACAGTTACCCCTATACCACTTTTTGGAGGAGTAACAGTTGATAGTTCTTTATCAATAAAAAATGTACGCAAATATGTTGGTGACCTTGAAAATAATGTTCCATATATATTTACAAATGATAATCAAGGAAACTTTAAAGATTTCCGTGCGATGCTTGAGTGGATGAAATTAAATTCTCTAAATAATGGCACAGCTATTACTAGAGGAATGGATTTCACATTTGATCAGACTAATGAAACTGCCGATTTTATTTTTCCAAAAGCAACGACAATTGATGGTCAAGGATTTTGTACTATAACCGTTAATGAATTTGCAAAAACAAAATTTGGTCCTCATGTAACATTTAAAAATCTAAACATGATTATTAATGGACCTATTGAATCAGCAATAAGCCCATTGACTGGCATTGTAGATGTAACTGGTATTAAATTTGAAAATTGTAATATAACAATTAATATAAATGCGGCGCCAGTAGCTGGAAAAGTTATTGATTGGATAGGTAACGATATTGAAATAGATAATTGTAACTTTTTTATAAATTTCAATATCATTGTTTCTGATGGTACAATATTTGCTATAAATAATTTTTCTTCAGTAAATGTTAAAAATAAATGTACAATAAAAAATAGTAATTTTTCAATTACTAATCCAAATACTAGAGCCCCAAGTGATGTATTTCAATTTGATAGTTGTAGTAATCTTACTATAGATAATTGTATTATTCAAGGTGTCTTTAGACAAGCAATTGATCTTGTTAATTGTAATAATTTTACTTTTACAAATTCTTTTGTTTATGGAACTTGGGAATGTTCATCATATGGTGGATATGCAACTTCAAATCGTGTTAATTCTGGAATTGGTTATTTGCATATGTATGTAAATACAAGTTATGGTCTTACTAGTGCTAGTACCACTACTACATTTTCAAATGTAACAATTAATAATGTTAAATTTGAATATAGACCTAGCATTGTAAGCACTGAAAGATTTGGTTTTATTAATTTTGTAATCCCTAAACTATCAACTCTTAATAATTTAGAAATAACTAACTGTAGTTTCTACAGTGGTAATTCTAGCGCTCCTGATTATCGTGCAGCGATTTCAGTTATTAGCCCTCTTACAACGCCAGTATCTGCACCTTCATTTCAATCCGTATTAAATAATGCGAATATTTCTAATAATTTTTGCAATAAAGATCAGATGATAATTTTAAGTAAGGAACGAGATGTGCCAGGTTCTTTGGGTCACATGTCATTTCCAGGGATTGAGCTTCGTAATTGTTTAATTCAAAACAATGTTTGTGGTACGATTGGATTTTGGGGATCTGCAGGCATTGCTTATGATACAATTGCATCATCAGCTTCTTCATTTAACAATAAAAGAAGCAATTTAATTATTAGCAATAATACTTGTCATTACATTGGAACATTAGATTCTTTCGGAATATTTTTCTTAGCTTATGACCCTGGAACTCTTGAAAGTTTTTCAAGTTATGCTTCTGTCAATGTTTTAATTCAAGGCAATAATGCAAACTGGATACAAGTAACTGCAATACTTGCTACAGAAGGATCGCGTATTAATGATGAATCAATTAAGATTCTTGACAATACTCTTACAACATATCATACGACTTATTTAACTCCATTAGGTGCAGCACTTCCAGGTAATATAGTAGTTATTACAGATTCTGCTTTGATGGGAGCGCAACCTAATGTTCTTATTTCTAATAATAGAGTTGGTGGTGGAAATTATTATAATGGTGGTGTGATAACTTTAATAACAACATTAAATTATTTAAGTATAACAACTTCAGCTATTGTTACTAACAATGTATTTGATGGAATAGCTGTAGGCGGTAATGCTATTGAATTAAATTGTGTATATATTATATTTACTGGCAATGTTATTTTAAGAGGAACTAACGGTATTAGTAATTATATTATTGGACCAGGAGATCCTGAAACAACATATGGTATTATTACAGATAATATATTTGATCAACCTACTAGAAATGGTTCTGTTGAAGTTACTTTAGCTAATTTACCATATAAATGGATTAAAGAAAGAAATATTAATCAGACTGTGTATAAATATATTCCTATTTTGGAAGGCTCAGTTGGATTAGAGACTATTGCCATTGCAGGAATAGGCGGAAGTCTTGGACCAGATGCACCAGCTGCTAGTGGTGCTTTTATTGATGCTACTGGAATTAATGCATCTCCAGTTTCTTACTATATAGATACTTCTGATCCTATAGTTACTAGAAGTTTAGCTTGGAGAGCCAATTTAGATCAACATCTTCCAGAAAATGTTAAAGTTATACAAATTAAAATGGGTATGAAACGTGTAGGCGCCAATTTAATGACTGCTGGGAGCACTATGGCATTAGGACTATTTAGATCTGATCCTACTAAAATATCAACAGATCAATATACCAATTTAGATACGCCTAATTTTGGCGTAGCTTATCCATTTACAGATGCTTATATTGATACTCCTAATAATTTAGTTGCAACTCAAACTGGTCCAAGTTTTAATGCTGGGCTTACCACAATATATTTTGATGTGCCTGTAACTAATACAGATGTATTTGTAACAGGCAGAACAGTTTTAATACAAGCTCATTTTTCTATGATTTTTGAAAGATTTTCTGGGACTACATTACAATTTTTACTTTCTCCATTAATGGTTAAATTTAGGTGGTAATTTAATGACTACTGGAAATGCTTTTCGTTCTGATCTTTATAAAATACATAATATAATTCAATCTTCAATGATTGTGCATCCTAAAGAAATGGTCATATCTGTTCTTAGAGATTTTTTTGCTAAGGATTCTTATTATCATTATGTAAAAGATGTTTGGGGATTTGCGAATACTCCAGATGAAACCGGAATGGCATTAGAAGCTGGATTACACGATAATAATACTACTACAAGAATTTTTATTGGTGAAAATTATCGTTATGATGTTATCTTTTACCCAGCTATTTTAATTAAATCTGGTGGTTCTAAATATGTTCCAATTTCTATTAATAGAGAATCTGGAGGCATTCAATATCAACCAATTATATTTGATGATGGCTATGGAAATGAATCTACTATAAGTGTTCCAAAAAGTTTTATTACTGCGGGTGCATGGGAAGGATCAATAGTAATTGATGTTTTTACTAGAAGTTTAAGATCAAGAGATGACCTATTAGAATTAATAGGTATGTGTTTTACAGAAATTTATTTTGATGTTTTATATCGCGCTGGAATTATCGTAAAACCACCTTCAATTAGTGGACCCTCTGAACAAGATGATAGAAATGATAAACTATTTAAAGGTACAGTTACTTTAGATATTCGTACAGAATGGCGTAGGGAAGTCCCGATAGAAACTTTTATTGATGCAATATTATTTACTGTAGAATTTTCTGATGCTCAAAATCCATTATTGCCTATAGACCCTAATTTTACTATTAATACTGTTGCAAATAAAAAATAAAATTATGATATTAAAAGAATGTAATATTTGTAAAATAAAAAAAGAGCTTTCAAATAAAAATTTTCAACCATCATTTGATAAGAGACAAAATAAATTTTATTTTAAAAATAAATGTCGAGAATGCGAAAAGGAATCGTGCAAACAATATCATACAAAAAATCGTAATAATATTTTAGATAGAAAAAGAAGATATGATGCTGAACATGTAGAAAAAAAATCTGAATATAATAAAATATATAATCAAAATATAGAGTCCAAAAATAAAAATGCAAAACGTGCTCTTAAAAGATATTATTTAAATAAAAATAATCCAATTTTTATATTAAGACAGCGTATACGTAATGCAATAAGTAAACAACTTAAAAGAATATTTACAAATAAAAATGGCAAATCAATTACTAAATATTTACCATATACTATGCAAATCTTGAAAGACCACTTAGAAAAACAATTTAATTCTTACATGTCATGGGATAATTATGGATCATATTGGCATATAGACCATATTATACCACATAGTTTATTTCATTATACTTCTATGGAAGATGATGATTTTAAAGAATGTTGGGTATTAAGTAATTTAAGACCATTAGAGGCAAAACAAAATGTAATAGATGGTGCCACAAGAGTAAGGCACAAATTAGGGCGCAATCTTAATAAATAATTTTCTGATGCTCAAAATCCATTATTGCCTATAGACCCTAATTTTACTATTAATACTGTTGCAAATAAAAAATAAGAATATTTTATGCAATTTATGTCATGTTTATACGTAGAAAATATAAATTTATGCGGGTTGTATCCAGCACATTAAAATAAACTCTGCATTAAATTAAAAATAATGTAATAATATAACATTACTTTAAGAAGTTTAGTGGGTAAAAGGATTAATTATGGATAAAGCGGTCTGTAAAAATAATATAAAATTGACTACAAATTATCGTCAATATAAAAATACAAATGGCAATTATTCGCATATTAATAATACACAATCTTTCTTACTGCATGCCTTTATGACTAATAATAATTTACGCCTCTTAGAAATTAAGTTAAATATGTTGGGCGGCGCTACTAGAATAAGGCACAAAATGTATAATAATCTTTTTAATGGAGCAATCTAATGGCAAATATCCCCGGCGCCACAAATGTATTACCAGGCGTATTCACAAATATCGTCACAAATAGTAGGGGCTTATCTCTTCCTGGCGGTACTCGTATCCCTGCACTTATAGGTGAAGGTTCTACCGATGAAACAATTGTTTCAACTGCTCAAGGTAGCGGTAAGGATGGACTAGACTCAACATATACTAGTACATCAGGTGCAGATGGAAGGCATTTCCAATTATTGAACTTTCCATTAATATCAAATAGAACAACATTATATAAAAATGGTGTTCCACTTGTTGGATTAGAATCCTTAATAGATAGCAATACATTCAGTAATAAATATGATTATAGAATTGATATTGATTCTGGCGAAGTTGAATTACAACGTGCTCATTTAGTTGATTTGGGTGGAACAACCTATGTTCCACTTAGCTCAAATGTTGGTGTAGGCACATTAAATAACTTAACATTAACCGACCAAAATGCTCCGCCAGAAATTTGGACAGTTCGTTGTGTAGGCGTTCAAAGAGATAATTTAAATGCACCAATTGCTTTAACTGCTAAATTTTTAGCTTTCGGATCAATTTCTGGATCTAAATTAGATGCTAATGGAAATCCAGTTGTTTGGCAAGCAAACAATAATATTGTTACCAATGGTATTCTTAGCTTTTCAATTGAAGAATCACTTCCTGTATTTAGAGAAGGCGATGCCTTTACTGTTAAAGTTGCAAGTGGAGTTTTAAATAGAAGCGATACCTTAACTGCCAACTATATTCCAACAGCTGTTCTTAATGACCCACTCTTATTACAAGGAATGAGTGAAGTCGTTGGTAGACACGGATTCCCAAGCATTGATAATAACTTAAGTTTAGGTTGTCAATTAGCTTTCGCCAACTCTACACCAGCAGTTATGACAGTTCAAGCTGCACCTCCAATGCCAAGAAGAAAATCATTTGAATTAGAAACTGTAATTGATTCTCTTTCAACCAATCCAGATGACTTCATCTTCCCACTTCCACTTGGGGTTACACCAGATCCAAACTCAAATATTCACTTCTTTATTAATAATCCTACTACAAATAAAGAAACTCAAATATTACCTAACAAATTAACGTATTATACTTTGGATACTGCTGGATTTCCAACTACTAATGCATTTATTTTTGATAATACTGCTGCTCCAAGCGGATACTCATACTTCTATACTGTTAAGCAAACCATTGCCACAATAGATACTGGACATGACGGATATGTTGGAAGAGATTTAGCCTTTAGTAATAAAGTGTTATTTAGCTCTTCAGTTCTTTATGATTCTAGTTATGTTGGAAAAACATTAAAAATTATTGAAGCAGAAAATGTTGCAAATATTGGCAGCTATACAGTAAGTGCAGTTAGTAGCGGCAAATTATATTCAACATATGTTGGTTCATTCCCTGATTTTTCAGCTGGAACAGCAGTCGCATTTGAGGTAATAGACCCTACAACTGGTCTTCCTGTTGTTGGAGGTTCTGCAGCCAATGGTGTTTTGACTCCCATATTATCAACAGCAACTGCAACATTAACTAGTGTAACTATTGATTTTGGCGCTCTTACAGGCATCGGAACTAAAAGAGTTCAGATTAATGGCACAGCTGCTAATGATGGCTTATATGATATTACTACCTCTGGCTCATTTACAGTTACTATTAAGAAAGTAGTAGTAAATGAAACTGGATTAAGATATGAAGTTCTAGATTCAACTGATGTTAGCAACTATGTTGTTATCAATAAGAATGTTGTTCCTAATGGATATGGATTAAGAGTAACCTTAGTAGATTATAAGGAAGCTACATTCTATGATGCTGGATGGCTTAATGCATTAGAATCATTGGAGCTTTCTGAATGTGATATTGTGGTTCCTTTGCCAAAACAAACAATTTCTGTTATCTTCCAAAATGCTTTGAGTCATTGTAAATTCATGAGCAATATTCGTAATAAGAAAGAGCGAGTATTATTAATTGGAGCTATAAGCGGATTAACACCAAATAATTTAACTGGAGTAACTCCAGCAGCTGTAGAGAACATTGGTATCTTAGAAGGTATCCAAGGAGCTACAGTTACGGATGTATTATCGGGTAACGTAGAAGACTTGGCAAACTATTCAGTGCCAGATGCTTTTGGAAATACATTTAGGGCACAATATTTCTATCCAGATCAAATAGTTGTTCAAGCTGGTGCGGAAAATATTTTAGTAGATGGGTTTTATCTTGCAGCTGCGGCGGCAGGATTCTTTGCTGCTGATGTAAGCTTACAAAATCCATTAACCAATAAGGTATTAAGTGGGTTCTCAATCTTAAGAAACAAACAATACTCTACATTAACATTAGAGTCATTGGCAGCAGCTGGTGTAACAGTGTTGCAACCAGTTTCTGGTGGTGGTAGAGTTATTTGGGGCATCACAACAACTCAAAGTGGATTCCCAGAAGAACAAGAAATTAGCATTGTATTTATTAGAGATAGACTTGCTAAGAGTTTACGTGCAGGGTTTGCAGCATTCATAGGAACACCAGAAACTCCTGATACACAGTTGTTATTAAATGCAAGAGCAACAGTAATGTTAAATGCATTTGCTTCCCAAGGATTAATTACTGACTATAAAGATTTAACAGTTGCAAAAGATTCAGTGGATCCAAGACAATGGAACATAAGTGTCAGAGTACAACCTACATATCCTATCAATTTCATATACATAAAAGTATCTGTAGGCACACTATAATTTATGAAAATATGTTGTAAATGTAAAATTACATTATCACTAAATAATTTTCATAAACTAACTAGATCTAAAAATGGATACAGGTCTGATTGTAAAGGTTGTAGAAAACAATATAGATTAGAAAATATTGATTCAATAAAATTACAAGATAAAATTTTTAGAAATAAACATAAGAATAAAAGAAATAATGCATCAAAAATATATTATGCCAATAATATTGATGCAAAGAAAAAATATGATAAAAAATATTATTTAAATAATAAAAAGAAAATAATTTTAAATCATAATGAGCATAATAAAATAAAAAGAAAAATTAATATTAATTTTCGTTTACGTTCAATTATTTCTGTAGCAATAGGTACTGGTCTGAAAAAACAAAATAGTTCAAAAAATAATAAATCTTGTTTAAAATATTTAGATTATACAATGCAAGAATTAAAAGTTCATCTAGAAAAACAATTTGAACCATGGATGAATTGGACTAATCATGGTAAGTATAATGTAAATTTATGGAATGACAATGATTCATCAACATATACTTGGCAGATTGACCATATAATTCCACAAAGCAAATTATTATATATAAGTATGGAAGATGAGAGCTTTAAGAAATGTTGGGCTTTAAAAAATTTAAGACCTTATTCTGCAAAAACTAATTTATTAGATGGGAATAGAAGATAATATTTTATAAGTTTAATGTAATAATACAGAATATAATGAAACAAACAATTTTAGGGAGCATTTAAATGCCAGCAAATTCAAACGCAGCAGCTAATACAGGTTCAACATTAGCCTATAATACTGGTGTTAATAAAACAAGTACAGCAATTTCTACTAACATTATTATTTATGTTAATAATACTGCTGTAGGTGCCGTGCAAGAATTATCAATACAAGAGGCAAGACCACTTAAAATGGTTGATGAAATTGGAACAGATGGTCATATTGATTCTGTGCCAACTGCGTCTACAAATATTTCTGGTTCTTGTAAAAGAGTTAGATTTGATAGTTTAAGAATAGCTGAAGCTTTTAGTAGAGGTTTTCTTCACGTTTCTGCACAAGTATATCCTTTTGATATTGTTATATTAGATAAATCTAAATCAGCAACTGCAAATAGAATTACAACAGTAATTAAAAATGTTTGGATTAAAGGAATTGATGTTTCTTATTCTGCTGATAACTGGATCATTACAGAAAATATGAGTTGGGAAGCTGAAACAATCTTCTCTATTACTGGTGGATCTACAAATTCTAATGCTAGTGGGTCTGCAAGTCAGTCTGCGGCTAAAGGTGGTGAAAGAGGTATTCAACACTTTACATTCAATAATCCAATTCCTAACATTGAGCAAGCGGCAGATACGGGCTCAGCTGGAAGAAGAGGCGCTTTGGATGCTGGTGGCTTAATTGATATGTTAAATCCTGATGGCGGTGGTTCATACTAATTAGTAATAATTAAAATTATAATAAATATCCCTACAATTGATATATAGATTGTAGGGATATTTGCTTTTGGAGAATAGATAATGCCTAATTATGAGAGTTCAATTACTAATAAAAAATTTACTGCACCAGACATGAGAGAATTAGAAGTTCCAGATGATTCTGGATATAGTGTTCCAGAACATTTAGCCAACAATGAGGCTAATACTGCTGAAGCTGAAAGATTTTTTCAAGAAGCTAAGAGGGCTAAAGTTACTGGTAAAGAACGTTTAAGTGAAGGTGCGAAAAGACGTATCAATATACTTATTGGAGCTGCAAAAACTACTAGACAAATAGAGCTTGATGGAAATATTTGGGAATTACAATCTCTTACTGGAAAAGAAACACAAGACGCATTAATTTCAGCGGCTCAATTTGATGGTACTGTACAGTTTTCATATGAATTAAGAAAGCAATTATTATCCAGATCAATTATTTCAATTGGTGGTGTTGATATAGCAACATTTTTATCATCAACTAATTTTAATGATAGATTAAATTTAATGGATGATTTAGATGAATCATTATTAATGAGAATATATGAAGAATATATTATAATGTCAAAAGAATCTAAAGAAAGATATGCAATTAAAACTGAAGCAGATGCCAAAGAATTGGTTGAAGACTTAAAAAAATAATAAATGAACCTGATCAAAGGTTCATGTGGTATTTATGCAAAGAAATTTTTAAATGCACACCAGATGACCCAAGAATAACTGATATGGATCAGGTTCAGAAAATTTGGATGTTTGAAAACTGGTTAGCAGATCAAGAAGACCTGGCTGAACTTGCTAAAAATCACGCATATCTATTAGCATCCTTTTCAAATCCAGAAGCAGTTAAAGAATTAGTAGGACTTGGAAATAAGCACGTTTCAGATGATAAAGAATTTGAAGAGTCAAGTAATATGGTTAGAGAAATGAATATGAAACTTGATTTAGATAATTTAAAATCTAAACCTAATAGAAGAAAGCGTCATAAAATAGTAAAAGGATAATTAAATGACTGAACCAGTACCACAAACTCAAGATCAAATTAATCTTGCTAAATCTATGGCTGCAGCAGAGCTTGAAAGAGCTGCTGCGACGCGTGTGGCTACTACAGCTTCTGAAGCAAATACTAAGGCATTGGCTGATAATATGTTGGGTAATACTAATCTTGGTA